>Ga0181612_106987_pt1 | contig 30003 bp, 17 predicted proteins | sample HoacroProtozoa21_FD_119630 | JGI IMG/M metagenome (GOLD analysis project Ga0181612, IMG submission 119630) | Hoatzin crop microbial communities from Cojedes, Venezuel. Combined Assembly of Gp0051906, Gp0051904, Gp0051908 | reverse complement strand
TTCTTTTTTTTTTTTAAATAGTTCAGCAGAAAGTTTGGCTGATTCCAGGCAAGTATCCTTTAACAACACCACCCCAGAAATAGCCTGAAAAACCGAAAATACACCTCTGTGTTGCCAGAGGAATTATGGGTTGTTGGTTTCTTAGTTTTGCTCTTTTTTAAGGTAAGTGATCTCAAAAAAAATATAGAAGACTTCTATGGCTGATAGGCAGAGATTAACCCCAGGTGTGGCACCAGCTTTTCTCCACCTGGGTATATTAATGCAAGTGGAGGATTTCTGCTATCCTTCAGAGCCCATCATCACGGTGAGCAAGCGTCTCCTCTTGCAGCACCGGTGCCCATGGAACTGTGGTCCCATGTGTAGCGGTATGATTCCAGCTACGAGTCCTTGTTGATGTCCAGGAGAGACAGGGCACGCAGGAGGATTAAAGAATCTGAATCCTTCCCTTGATCTAGATTTAAATTCCCACAGGCGAACCGATGGCCAAGGTGTTCCCGGAGCAGACGGGGTTTGCCCCAGCACAGCCCATTTGAAAGGCTGGAGCATTAATCCACGGCGCCATCTAGCCCCCACGGAAGGAATACTTTCGATAGCTCTTTCCCCACAATATTATGACTCAAACCTTATCTGATAGTTCATACAGAAACACAGGAGACGGTAACAACGAGGAAAAATGAATATTATTGTTCTCGCTTCTTATCCTCCTAGGGGCTAAGAGAACTGGAGCGTGGCAAATCCCCTTGCAGTCCCTCCTGTACCTCTTGGTGGAGCTTCTTTTCTCTCCCCGGGAACAGCAAGTGGCTTGGTCCCAACATGGGCAGAAAATAATTTTAGGTACCTAAGCTCCCTGTGCCCTTTCTGTCCCAAACACCTCTCCCCACCTGGTCTGCAGCCTGTGTCACCGCTCCGGGCCACCTGGGCCACCCCTCTGCGAGGGGCAATGGCCGGCACCAGCTGTTTCAGAAGAATGTGCAAGAAAGTTGACACTGTGAAAGCACAGACAAAAATCATTGCAACAGAACTCTGATTTCCACTAATTACATGTAACACATGCAGCATATGTAATTTCATGTTTTTCTAGTGATATCCACCATGGTTAAGCCAAGCATTTTACATCTAAAATACTACACGTGGTACAGAGATTTCAGATACATGAGAATTCAGACTCATTTCATTCAAGAAAACAACACCTGAAGGCTGCCTGTTTCTCTGGTCTGATTATCCTTCACTCACCAGGCTCTCAGCCTTTGAGTCTATTTGCTGAATAGACAGACCTCCGTGGCTTATGGCTTTCGGTAAAAATTATAAGATGTGGGGATCTGCTTGTAGCCTCGAACGCAGGCTGAAATCACACAAGCCAGGAAATTCTTGAAAGCAGTGAGACGACCACTGTATAAGCACAGGTAATATGCAAGCAAAAGACCAAATTTAAAACTCCAACTTCAGCCTGCAGGACATTTGCCAACCTGAAAGTTAGGCTCCAGTGATGTATGGAATATATTTGCTCTGAGTCTACGCTCTGCTGTATGCCAGAAGATTTTAAACCATCTTTACAAATATGTTCCCATCTTTTGCCAAGTGCACATACAGCCTTTTTCCCTCACGTTGGTATCTACAGCCGTTCTTACTAACTTCATGATTTCTGAGGCTGTAATTACTCTTGAGTATTCCCAAATATTTTTCTGATGCCCACCAAATTAAAGTGCTTTCTTATTGTAACAAAACAAGTATTATCTGCATATTTACTTTGCACATACGCTTTACAAAAAGGCAAAAAAAAAATGCTTAAAAATGCCTCAGTGACCAGTGGTATATTAGCTCTGCAGATTGGCAGACTATTCTGCTCTACTGCATTTCTCTGCAATTAGTTTTCTCTCTGCTCTGCTCTGCCTCCACCCCACGTCCAGCGCGATCCCTTCCCCTCCCACATAGCTGCCGCGCTTGGTCTGTGTCTTCTGCAGCAGTGACTTTCATAAGCCTGGCCTCTTCTCTCTGCTGTAACCCTTTTAATGCTATACTTCTTTCCTCCACTTTTTCCTAGGTCTTGCAAGACGTCTCTTTTTCTGCAACCCCCTCTTTTGCAGATACAGACTTTCTTGGCTGTGGTTGTTCCTCCAGGTTTCAGTTCTAGACCCAAAACGTGAATGTACACATGGTCTAGCCAGACCTCCTCCATCCATGGAGCTCAGCCTGGACCACAAGGCAAGCATCTGCTGCGGTGCAGCTTCTGCTGCCCAAGGGCAAAGGTGGCATCAGGCCCCAACAGCCTGATGAGACGGCCAGGGCGTGCAACCAGCTTGAATCCATGAGTCCCTCGACAAAGACAGCAACTCTAATGTTCTTTTGGTCTTCTTCCATGCCCTCAGCTCATTATACCTCACTCTTTATATTAAAAACAACTGGGTAGGGTGACATGCAGGCCCCCCTCTCTGGCTTTAAGTAGCAACGTCTGGTAACACAGCCGAGTCTGAAAGGAGATGAAGCAAGACCAGGTGCTGCTCAGCTGAAGGATGCCAATCCCATGCAAAATCCCACATCCAGAAAGAACGGATCGAAAGGTCCCTGCAGCTACTTCTGCTTATCATATTTAGTGCAGTCATGTAGTGCCCTGCTGTTAGTTAACGTCTAGGCTCGAGTGCTTGTCAAACATGAATAAAGAGGATTCCTCCTGTTCCAGGGGTCGCAGCTGTACACAAAGTAAAAAGTAAAATTAAAAACAATGACTTTCGCTAAGGAATGCAGGAAATGTTGTGATGTATTTTCATTGCAACCACTTGAAAGCAGAAATGCTGTGGAAATAAAACAACTCCAAATACACTGAACTTGCTGACTCCGTTGATCCAGAAGAAAAATTACAAGTCAGCAATTTTAAGCAGCAGCAGCACCAAATGTACTGTATTTGCAATACTGATGTCATGTGTATTGCGAAATCATACTGCCCCTGTGAGTTTGCTGAGCCACAGCTTTTAGATGAAGCTTAGGATTCGCTGCAAATTACATAAGAGAGTTTTCCTTTATGGCTTGGACCATCAGAAGTTGGAACCACCCAGCTCCTTAAGGAACAGGACATTTAAAGGGAGCAATTTCCTCCAACTTCCTTTTGACCCTGATCTGAGGCACATATCAAATTTAAAACGAGTGCAAATCTAGCCAATTCTACCAGTGCACCCAGAATTATCATCATTACAGCGTTTTTTATTCAAAACAGTTTATGAAATCATTTTCTATTGCCATATGCAAATGATTGAATCACTTTTTGCTATTTGGCAATTTTTCAAATCATTTCCTAATTTTATAAGGAGAATATTAAGATAAAAGTGGGCACATCTTCACGTTAAGTTTTGCATTTAAGGTGCTACTTTATAAGTGTCCATAAGAAATTATTAGCAGCTGTCAAAAGCCTCTTAACAAAGAGAGGATATATTCTAAGTGGGAAAACCACTTAGAAGTTACAATTTTAAGCAATTCATTGAAGTCTGTGCTCTATACCTGTGTTAGGTGAGAGAAGAGAGAGTGACACACAGGGGGAAGAGGTTCTGAATCAAACTGGAGCTGGGTTAGGGATTCTTTACACCAGCTGCTATTACCTCAGGAAGACACAGGAAACAGCTACTGTTGTAAATTTTAAGTGGTGGAGGTTCAGAGCAGAGAGTGAATTCAGGCATCTGCGTTCATATAAAAAGTATCCAGCACGTGAAACTGTCTCCACAATGAGCATCAGGAACCAAGGCGGCATGTAAAAGCAAATTACCTTCTAAGAGGCAAGAAAGAGGCCTAAGCAGTGAGTGGACAAATACAAACTGAATATAAACAGAAAGCATAAAAATGCAAAATCTTATCCTATTCTCTGGTTTATGTGCCTGTCTTTCATCCTTAGCTGTTTCTACTCCTTTTATCTGTTTAGTTTACAGAAAGATTGTAGGATAGGTGAACTTGTCCGGCCTATGGAAGGACAAGAGAAAAAAAAGCTATGAGAGAATTCTGGGATAATAGCACCTGCCTTAGTATTAGAGTACATTTATGCATCCCTGCAACTGCTATTTGGAAGTCTAATGATCAGGAAGCATGACATTATATAATCAATTTATACTAAACATTAATATAAGCCATTTTTAAGGAAGGTAATCTTACTCAAAATGTGTGTTGTAGGGCTCATTTTCTCTTTTGCACATTATATTTGGCAACTGTGGAATATAAAGTATCCAGAAATGGAATACAGAAACCCCCTTGGACATTTTTTTCCCCTTTGTTTTGTCCTTCTGAAGTTCACACCTTGCTGCTTCTGCTGATGAGCATCATGGAAGAGGACTTCATTCACCACTAGCAAAACCCCAAGATTTCAAGGTTTCTTGTGGTCTGATGAAGTTGGCCATTCTTGAAAAGTCTGGCCTTACTTTCTACCATTCTTTTCTCAGACAAATATCTTCCTATAACATCAGAAAATCTTGACACTGCTCTGCTACAAGAATAAGGCAAGAAGTAGCAACGTACTTTGAAAAAGCAGAGAGCACACAGAATACTACCAGGATTAAAAGAAGGCTACAAAATACCAGAGTCCATCCACTTCTTGGATAAGCTCTGCTTATGCTAGAATAGTGCCTCTAGCCTTTGTTTCCTAGGAAAATTGCCTTGATCACGTAACCAGCAGAATGCTATATCTTGGTTATTCTCATAGAAAGGGAGCTTTAATAATGGTGCTTATTGTCCCTGCAGAATGTTTCTGGATACTAGACACTAATATTTTGCTTTTCTACTGACAGTGCAGAACTGTGCCAGGAGAGCCATGATTCTAACCAGTAAATCTGCGCACTGAGTTGTTGCAGTATATCACTCGTGAGCAGCTGACAGACCAAGTAGTATGTGTGGAGGTTGTGCGGCCGCGCAGTTGGACTCGGGACGGCTGTGGTCTCTGCTAAGGGAAAGGAACGTTTGTCAGAAAAATAAGATGAAAATCAGCAGCAGAATTACTCGTGGCTGAGGAGTGCTCCGACTCCAGCTATGATTTAGACGCCATTATTTATACGGCTGGGCTAGTCACTCCCTCTCGCTTTCGCTGAAGAATACATCACTGAGCAAGTGGCTTTATGTAACAATAACAGTTATTAGTACCGATACAGTTATTTTATTTCATAAGCTCAGGAAAAACTGTGTTCAAGCTTGTTTCTTTTAAAGTACTGAAAGCAAACTTGAAACGTCCCATACTTGTAATTCTTTGCATGACTGTGACCTTGTCTTCAAGCCCTGAAATACAAGGTAATTTAAGCTAGAAGTGGCTCCAAGAGAAAAACAAAGACTGAAACAAGAATACATTAATTCAAGTGACATTTAGGTCAGTACAATCTTTGGTTCACTCAGAAGAAACCAATTTAAAGTCCAAGAAAGCAATAAACTTGAGTGGCAAAAGGCAGCTCCAAGCTAGCACTGTGAAAGGGAAGAGAGAAATCATTGCAACAGAATCTTTGTTTCTTCTAATTTCAACTAAGAGATGGAGGACAGAGAAGCTTGTAAAATTATTGTTATTTATTTATTTTTCACACAATAGTAACTTAATCTGGTGTTGCAGCGTGGACCCTTAGCATGTTTTTTATCCTGGTTTTTGTCCTTAAGTGGCCGAAGTGGAGTTATCTTCTGATACTGAGGGGTGACATTTACTTTGCATAGATCACAGCTTCGGGCCTGAAGCTCATTTTCATAGGCAAAAATCAGAAACCTGATAACTTGCATTTCATTTTGTTTCTCAACAGGTTAATTTGTGTAGCTGGAGACAGCTCACCTGTCCTGATATGGTACCTGCATAAATAGAAATAAAGAAATGAAAGAATTCCTGTGGTTTGAGTCAGTAAATAAAACAGAAAGCCTTTCTGCGATTGTGGTTTCTGTGCGTAACAATGTGCTGTCCATCCTGTTACTGCAACTCTCGATTAAGTCTTCTATAAACGAAACCCAATTTCTCAAATGTATACATAAATACTTTCACCTAGTTGAATGCCTATAAAGATGGTAGAATTCGCAGAACGTTTTGGCGTGTAACCAGCACATATGGCAAAATGTCTTCCGCACATCTAGCCAGGTACCGTATCTAGGATGTGGATTTCGAGCTGCCACAATTATTTCTGGCCCCGCTTTTGTACAACGTGTACACCTGGAACTTCCTCCACTCTTACACGAGCGGAAGCATCCAGAAACTCCTTTGAGCGTGGATTGCTCCTGAGACATCTCCCCCTTAAAGAACAGCAGAAGAATGTGGGCATCAGCGTGAAACAGCGTTATAAATATTTGCATGTTGGATTCCTGGCTCTGAACCTGTGTCACTGTGAGTTCAAACCATTGCAAAGTTCACTTGTATTCTTTTTACTGATTATTTCTTTAGAATGACCAGCCAATTTGACTTTCACTCCAGCTAATTATTCCCACATGCTTTAGCTTTTATTCATTAAATATACTAACATGTACTCCTGCTTTTTTCTTGCAGTATCAGCCAATAGTCAGCCAAATGAGACACTGCAAACCCAATCACAAAAGGTACATGGAATTCAAGCTTTGAAAAAATCCTCTTATTATAATGAAGAAAATTGTCCTTTCAGTTTTCTTTGTGAGACCTATAATACAAGGAAGAGAAGACAACTATATTGAATAAAATGTCTATGCAAGATAATTTTGCAAAAGTAGACTTGAGCTATTTGAAGAAAGTGAGAACAAGAAAACAATGGGATTCTCAAGAAAACATTAATGCAACAGCTGAGGTTATATACGTGCAAAGGAATTTCTTTGAGAATGGATATTTGTACCTGGATGCTCCTTCACGCAAGTAGACTCAAGTGCAAAATGCAGCTACTTGAAGGCATTCTGCATCTAAAGGTACGATTGAAAAGAGAAACATTAACAACGGAATGTTTATCAAACATTACAAAACTTCAGTGTTCATAAAAAACATAGATTCTAATATCCGTACGCTTGTGGCATAATAGCAGCCGTAATTCCCACACCCTCATTTTATCATGGACAGTGACATTACAGTTTGGATCAAAGGAATTAAACTCCACCATTTTCAGTTTTGCTGTTTCGATTTAGCCTACTTAATCCATCTTTAAGCACTTAAAAAGTAACAGCCTGCTTTTTAAATTGCTGAGACCCTACGTCTCCCATTGACTTGGGCAGGATTTGGATGGGCTAGGCACTTTGGAAGTGAATTTGACGAGGGTGCTCAGACGTTGATCTAATTTTGAAAGTGTTTACAAAATTCCCACTTGTTGATCTCTAGGTAACCGAACCAATGTAAAGAAAGGAAATACAAATTCCACTGAGACAAGGTTTAGATTTCGCTACTGTAGTCACCAGGTGTCCTTCCAATGAATTAATAGTTAATATGCCACAGATAATCATTTGCTGAAACCTTTGTAAAGACAAACATTTTATCCTTCGGAAAAGAAGTGATGAAAAATGAAACTACCTTTCTTAGCACAGAACAGAAAAAATCACCTACATCAAAAAAGTTGAAAGTAAATCAGACAAAGGATGCACTATGCTGAGGAGCAGGAATTCATGTACATTCTACAAAAAAATGCTTAGATAATAGACAATTCTGACAACTGAGCCTTTGTTTTCAAAGCAAGAAAAACCAATTTGGATTTACATTTTTTAATGGGTTGGTTTGATCTGAGTGCAGGGGCAATGACAGTCACTCAGAATATGAGACCTTTAATATTAGTCGAAAGGTTTTAGTCATAGGTAAGATTTGTAACACAGAGTACAGCATAAATAATAACATTATGATGCAAAAGAACTAATTTGCAAGATACATACGTGTATGTGTACTTTTGCTTAAGCTGTTTGCTAGGTTAGATCTTATTTCAGACATAAAGAAGTTCAATGTTCCTACCACTTCTCAGGAGGAAGACTAGAAAACAAGGAAGATACAAAGTCTTTCTCAAAGATAACATTTCAAAATTCATCTTCTCAGTAAAGACACCATGGCAGTACAGAAGGCTTGTACTCTGCTGCTGTGGTTCCCAGGTGCTCCCGTGTGTGCTAGCTATAGTTGGTCAAAGTTTTATGGCTGCACTTCCACCCTTTCCTCACCTTTTGCGAAGGGGAATCCCTAAGCGTCACTCCCACCTCGCTGCCTCAAACAGAGCACAACAGAACCGGAGGCAACCACTCCGTGCAAAATCAGAGGCCCAAATTCAGGAAGACATTTAACCTAACAGTGGCTGTAAGCATGCTAAGATTAAGCACATCTAGAATTGCTTTCATGAATAGCAATACAATTAGAGAAGCACTTTTCTAACTGAGATTGAAGTCTGTTAGGTGCCGGCAAAAACACTGAATATTTACCTCTCGCTGATTTACTATTCAACCCTTTTTCAGCTGCTGTCAGAAAGAGCTCAAAAAATTAGGAAAATAAAAAAAAAAAGATGATTCTTCCCACAGCAGTCAAGCAGAAAGTCCTGTAACATTGGAATCACCTTCTGGTTTTAACTGTCCATGGCCTAAGCAACACCTAACTTCACTGACTTCAGCGAGACCTGAAAGATCTATCTTCTGGATTAAGGCTTATGTCAAGGATTAGCAAATCTCAGAAGTTTCAGAATTCAGATCAGATTTGGGTAGGAATTCAAACTATGTGACAATGAATCATGTCAAACCTCTAATTTATAAACCTGGAATTTCACTCTGTTAGCAGTTCATGAGACCTGAGATATCCCTCCAGCTCACGTGAATCTAAGGTGGTGGGTACAAAACCAAAGAGCAGGCTTCCCGCTATTCTAGTGGGAGACTGTCTTTTTAACAAACAAGGGTTTGCCTCATACATGGTTTTTGGGGTTTGCTTTTCCAATTCCTGGAGTAGTAAGTAGCTGTGAGCAGAAATCTGTTGCACGCCAACACAAATCTGGCTGCATGCAGAACACAGAAATGTGTTCCACCTCTGCGCTGGGTGGAAATTTACTTCTGCTCCATTGCTCGTGTGAGAGAACACGGGTACCGCATGAGCCTGTTCACCGTGTTCGACCCGACGCTTGCAAACCCCCTACATCAGCCCTCCAGAGAACTCAAACCCCCGCGGAGTGAGGCAGCAGCCCTATTCCTGCCCTGCTTCGCTTCTGTGTCAAAGTGACCTCACCTACCTTTACACCGTGTGGCTTTGTTACGGATTTCGGTGCGGAAGGCCTGGAGTGGAAGAGCGGAGAGTCAGCTGGGTCATTCAGAGATGGTCCCCTGGCAAAGGGGAGGTACTGGGCAGGCTGGGAAACCTTGCAGGCTGGCTCTGCTGAGCTGGGCTGGAGACTCTGGTCCCATAGGGGTGATCTGATCACTTGTAGAAATTTTATCCCTGCAGAAAAAAAAAAGGCACACACACACACAAAAAAAAAAACCAAACACAAGACGACAGCTACAAGTAGTAGTCTGCATTTAAAAGTTTTGCCAGCTTAGCAGCTTCGGTGAGGGGATGTGATTTTGGCAGGTGTAACTGCAACAATATAATTTTTATGTACCTCGTGCACTGAAACCCTATTGCTGTTATATAGAGTTATCTGGTCCAAGCGCTTTTCCTTAAAGGCATAATTTTGTTTCCCAGTCTTGCTGGTTTATTGACCTATTCTGAGGCAAAACACTTTCTGCTTAGAAAAAAAGTTATTTAAAAATATTTTTGAGGTGTTCTTACACAGATCTACAAATTTTGGTCTTTGCTGGGACTGAAGAAAGGAAAATTATCTACTTGTTCTTAAGTTCAATTTCTCCTCTCTTCTTAGTCCCAGCCTTCTTCTGGAAGTTCTGCAGAAAAGAAGCTGCTGACGCGACAGGCTAACAACATTTGTTTACCGTGGATCTCCCTTTGAAGAGTGATTACAACAACATCATTCTGCATATCCGGAGGGTGGATTTCTTATCTCCCTGAAGGAGAAGGAGAACAATCACATATTTGATAAGTTCAAACAAAAGCGCATACAATTATAGGAAGTGAAATGTTTGCGAAAAGAGGGCAGTTTATACAAAACCCATTTTTATAACCTCATATATATATTTATTTCACGGCAGGTTTCAAGAACAACGCTCTGTAACTCTGCAGTATCTCTGTTTTGTGGTGGCACATGAAATATTTTCCATTTGAAAATTGACACCAAAGCGGAAACACTCTGCAGAAAGTGGCCATTGCAATAGCTTTGCTCGGTGGCTCAGTTCACCCCCACCCACCTCACGCTCCAAGGCGATGAGGTGTAGGTAAATCCACCCAGACTGCCTTTCCACCTGTAGGAAAAGGGGTGAGAACCTTGCAGACAGAAGAGGCACTTGCTTCCACGCTGGCTCCGACTGAGACCTGCTGCTCCAGGACCCCCATCCAGCCCTCTGCCACCGCCCCGACACAGCAAGGGTGCCCAGAACAGAAGTAACAGGCAGGCTGTTTTGCTGTGGAGGCTGCACTCTCCCGGCACGACGGGCCAGGTTTGTGCGACTGCAGGTATGGAAGAGGCTGACAAATGAGCTCATATGCGCAGGGCATCATATTCCAAAGGCAGAGTCCTTCACCAAAGTCTCCCACCTCTAAACAGGTATTCCCAGAGGCAGATCAGCATGACACATCAGTGGCACTCACAGAATCGGTTCCAAGGAGCCATATCACACTACGTAAAAACACGCAGCACCAAAATGCTGGGAGAGCGTGGGACCGGTGACCTGAATGTGTTTGGATTATGGGGGAGAGAGGAATTTCTTCCTGATGCAAGAAACGAGGAGGGAGATTTTGATTCTGTCCTTCCCAGTTTCTAAAAATGCTCATAACAACTCTGTGTTTTAGACTTTTTGTCTGTGTCCATTTCCTTTCAGCAAAAATGTGTTAGCTTGTAGTAAGGACTAAGCCAATCTGAGGCCCAGCAAAGAATGTTTTCCATTTTATTGTGTTGGGAGTCTTTTTAACCGATTTTAGAACATCTTACTAGAAATGTCTCTCTGTCTCTCTCTTTTTTTTTTTTTTTTTACAGAAACCTGGAAAACTTTACTAATCTGATGAAACTCTGTCAGAATTTTCTCTAGGAGATAATCACCTGTAAAATTAGACCAATACCTCTCACATTCCATAACTTTATTATAATCAGTTAAGCTCTTTAATAGCCTTAGAAATAAGGCACACAGCTGGGAAAACTAAGATAGGTCATTCATACACATGCATATCTGTATATCAGGAAAATGTGAAGTGAGCAGTTATAGCAGGTGTGGAGCGCTATCAGTGAAGAATGAGAGCTTGTATTGTCCTTGAAAGCCAGACCTAAAGTGTAGGACAACAGCAAAGCAGACTGTGAGTAGATGCTTCACCAGTTTGCATCAGCACTCAAACTGGCAACCCTCGATAAAAAGATCAAAATGGAAATCTCAGGCCATTATGTTTTCAGAAGAGATTGGTCCCACTTGCCATCTCTGATCAAGTCAGAGAAGAAAAAAACCTCTACAAAAACATTAGAAAATACTAAATTAATTTTGGCTCGGACTTAGAAAATACTAAATTAATTTTGGCTCGGACATAGGGTAAAAACAAGCAAGGACACATATGCAAAAACAGCTTCATTTCTTTCTACTCACAGTTTTCCCCTTACTCTTCCACTGCCTTTCCATCACAAACTGTTGTCACTTTTGGTTTGTTCTGGTCACATCAGACACAGTCCTGAGAGGCTGCAGACTCTCCTCTTGCTGGATTTGGTGGGAGGTTGCAGGGACCTACAGGAGTCAGCTGCAGATAACTAGGCTAGGTTATACGACCTTCTTTTTAAGGGTGGTTAATCTATACTAGACCAGAAGCGTGTAGGTGAGGTTGCACAATGAGGCTTACGCTGCCGTTCTCCATCTTGTTCCTGCTCTGTGCAGAGACAGCCTCACAGTTCACTGATCGGTCCCCAGAGACAGCATTCAGGTATCACAATTAGAGGATCAGTAGAGGAGGTACAATCAAAAATTAAGAATTTGACATGAGCAGACTCAACAGATATTTGTGTAACTACAATAGCTTAAAACTAAATCAATGAAAGGCAGGTCCCTGTATGGTCTTCTACAGACAAAACTAAAAGGTTACAATGGTTAAGAAGTTCACTGGGAAATACAGAATAAAGCTGTAATATCCTTTATTGTCCACAGCATTCAGGAATCCACTAAAGATCTTATACAGTTTCCACATAATGTTTCTGTTGGAAAAACTCATAAAAACATGTGATATACTAATTGAAATATAATGACAGAGGCTTTAGAGCCTTTTGAATCCATTAAACCTCTTGCAAGGGTCAGCCTTTTAGCTGGCATATGCGAGCTAAATGAGACTGTTAATTCTATTATCTATCTGTAACAAAAAAATAAAATCTACAAATGTTCTAAATTTTAAAAAAAAAAAAAAAAAAAAACAAAGGAAAAAAGGCCTTTCCTGACCGGGCTGCCTAAGGAAACATTTCTTGGTAATTTCTTTTAGATTTTTTTTTTTTTTTTGAGGCAACCCTCTAGCCTGAAAATCCAGATTCCAGGGGGGGTGAGAAAGATTTTCAGGATCAGGTGGTAGTGTTTACACACAAAAGAATGCTAGTAAAGTTACAGAGACAGGCATAACACAGTGCATCTCAGTACAGTGTATTTATACCACAGTTATAGCGGTGGTATAAAGCCTATGCTTTAGGCATTTATAGATAAATCTAGTCAAAAGGGAAAATAAGTTACACAGGGCTTATTTGGATCTGTATAACTTTAGATCCGCATTAACACCGCACCTGTGTTTAGCACTTTGAAAAGAAAAAAGGTTGCTGACAGCTGTTGTTCAGTGAACACCAGAAGAACGCATACCACAGAGTTTGTTCAGCCCTCACTACCACTGCTCTTTTACTAATTACGAGGAGTGGGGCCCTTTCAGACCGAACAACGATCCTGTGTCCTGTCCATGCATCATCACTAATACCCGATGCTTTCGTAGTTTGCACAGGAGATGGGGAAGTTATCCTCAGGATTCTGGCCAGATCCTCTGTTGGGAAACGGCTCTGTAATGCTGCTTTCGGAGGGGTTCCCCACATCTTCTGACATCTTATTCTATAAAGGTAGTCTTATGTACACAAGTCTTTTGGATCATTTATGATGAAAGTCTTATACTACTGTATAAAAGCATATATGTGCATCATTACCAATATTACACTGCTTCAGACGAACAGCTTAGAGAAAAGTTCTGTAGATAAAAACTCCCACAAAGACAATGGCAAAATTAGTGTACATTTAGATTAAGGCTTCCAATCCTGTAAATACTACTCTCTTAAACCCATACCTACGAGCAGGCTTACTGTGGTAAATATGTGCTTATTTTTCTGCATGCAAAGAAGGGTTTCTAAGTTTGCAGATTAATGTTCCTGTAAACAGAAACAGGAGGTGCCACCTTCCTGCTTGGAAGATTTAAGGCATTCACAGCAATCAGTGTATACCATTCGCAGTATTGACTAGCTTATTCCCCTAGTATTACATCGTACGAAAAAAGGATTTTAATGGCTATTGCCCTGGCCCCTAAACATCTGTCTGTATATGAAAAAATGGCCGTACATGTTCACAGAACTAAGGCCAAAAAAAAGACTAGTTTAGAAACAAATATTTCTTTTGCTGGTAAACTTCCATTTGTCTTTTTGATGTAATACACAAGTGACTGCTATGGAAATGTAATGCTGGGGTTCAATCCTGATCCTACTGAGATAAAAGGCAAAATAGTCTTTGACTTCCAGACATGTAAGTTATTTTACTGAACTCATCAGAAGACTGAAAAAGTTAAGATATATGTTGCATTTTAAGGCAAGTGTATTCATTTTCTTCAAAGCCATATACAACTACCTGAAACACAGACATCTTTCTTTACTAATTTATGCAAGGGAAACTGGGAAAATAGTGCACAGAAAAATATCTTCCTTCCTGCACACTTCTATCAATTCTTGTCCCTCAGTATATATAGGTCCAAATAGTATTTTCACTTCCAAGTTTTCGAGGTTAATGAATTACTTTTGGTTTCCTGTAAATATGAAAGATACTGCTGCCTTTCCCAGAAAAGATTAAGAATTCTCTTCGGTGGCTTTTGTTATGCAACACTCTGCAACGCCCCTCTGCAGGAAAATGTAACATCGATTTCTGCAAGGTATAAATGGATGGAATGTGGAAGAGAAGACAATCCCATAAACTCACCCAGAGGCTATATTTGCTTGTTTTTTCCTTCCTCGGACAAGCTTTCCGTCAACAGGAGTTTTGGCATTCGAGAGGCTGTTAGAATAAATTAGGGGACAGAAGTGTCATCTGGTTAACACTCCTAAGTAAAAGCAAAAGCAGAGTCACAGACATGAAAGAGATCACAGATATCCTACTATTTATGATGTGATTGTAAAGTGTAAAGTGTGCTACAATCTTACGGCAATACATTTTAATTACCCTCATCAGATCTCTGATGTTATAAAAGTAATTGCTAAGATCTTTTCTGTATTGTTGATAACTATATCACAGCTCAGTTTGTTTGTTTTAAATAGCATTCTTATAAGCAACAGGAACACTTGGCAATTTAATTCTATAGAAACATTTTTTTTTTTCAAGTGGAAAACATTGGAACATATCCAATAGGCCCTTAGCTCTGTTCATCAGAAGACGACAGCAATCTCGCTGGGGCAAAAGTCCACAAATGTCTGCATCAGATTTGACCCCGCGCTACCAGCACCACGGAAAAGGTTCTCCTCTAAGCCTCCAGGAGAGTGAGAACAAGCCTAGAGTCTATCACCAAGAGCACTCTAAGACTATAAAATACAGACAGACAAAAATTCACAGCTATGGTTTTGGTGCTTATAAGCAAGCTCCTAGCTGCAGAGGTGAGACGCATCTAGCTGGCTACATACCTGTAAGAAAGAGTGGGGATAATCGCTAAAGAGAGCCTACATCCCAGACAGGCAGAAACTTCTGCTGGGCTTATTTACATGACCCCCAGAATTAGCAAGTCACCCCAAAGCATATCCTATATCCTACATCCTTAGGAGCAGGTCATAACTCTTCTCACCGCTGCAGGAGATCTAGTTTGGGAAAGGTTAGACTCAGTTTGGCTCAGGTACAAAAGGCTTGACATGTTTTTCCTAATATAATGAACACCTGAACATATGCAAAAAAAAAAAAAACCAAATACAATAACCTTATCACACTTTTCATAAAGCGCTAGAAAAACTGGATTGAGAGGCTTCACTATTATGCAAATCAAGAATGAGTCGGAAAGAATAAAAATGGAGGCTTTGGAAAACAAGAGTTGTTTAGAAAGTAAAATGAGCTATTAGTTTTAAGGAAAAACTTCACTATTAATTGTTATCTACTAGTTAACAAATCAACCAGTGGCTGGTACCCACCACCTATCACCTAATCCTACAGCTAAGATGAATTGCCTTTCTATTATTGCTAGGTCTGGGCAAAGCTATTTTGTGAATGCTCTAGATAACTTGTGAAACAGATCCTTTCTTCAGTAACTGAAATTTGTGACCTCGTCATATCCTATTTGCATGCATTTCAGAAGGGCAAAAGTAACAACAGAAAAGGGCCTGGGAAATGTCCACACACACACCCCCAAAAAAGCAAGTGTTGACACTGAGCCCATCGTTCTGTCCTAGTTAGACCAGAAAAATGGCACAGCAGAAGGGTTATAATATATTCAATATTTCTTACTGAAGGACAAGGGGAAGCACATCAACTTTAACTATACTACGAGCAGGAATGCCACTGACTTATTCTGAGCTTAAGCCTGTACAGCAAGATCTTGCAAAGTACGGAACTATTTGTTGGATAAGGAGGAGATATCAAAAGATCTTTGTCGTAGACAGAGCTACATAAATTCAAATCAAATATAGAACAAATCTCTGCAATATCTGCCGAAGTAAGATGAGTTTGTGGCAGCTCAGACACTTCTGAGGATATTTAGGTGACCCAGTTTCCAACAAAACAATCTATGGGAATGAAACAAATGCTATGTATTTCCAGTACTGTCAGACAGAGAACCACATCCAAGAGGCAGGATTCCCCAAACCTTTCTGCACAGTCCTGCCACACAAGCAGTTCAGCTGACCAGAAAAGGACATCGCATTCTTCTTTGCGCATGCAGTTAAAATGTGTGAATCTAAGGAGAGCATAATGCATTTAAATAATGAAGTCGGCCAATAAATCTTACAGTTGTCTAATTCTTCTAGGACTGCAGCTTCAGCCCATGCCACTAAACAAATGAGGATGTTCATCACGAACTCCTGAGATCAGAGCCAAGAATAGTCCTTGTACAGAGTGATTCCACTGATTTTAGTCGTGTTACTTTCAGCTTATGCTGGCATGAGCGGAATACCCATCCCATAGACTATATATAACCATCGACGTGAACAGCAATCTGCTTATGGACTTCAGAATACTTGCTGGCTCCTGGTCATAACCACATGAAATGAGACTTTCAGAAGTAATCGCAGCTCCTTTTCTTCTGTCACTCGGTGCAGGTAGGAAGGAAAATACTTTTAACATACATATTTAAACAAGCTTAGTCGCATTAATTTGTTCTCCTACAATAGTCACTTTAGATCTTCTTGTTATTGCTTTTTAGAGGAGGATTGGCGGTAACTAACTCTGTGTTTTTAAATGAATGAACCCATATGAACACTTGGTCCGGTACTTTTTTGGTTTGTTAATCTCTGAGCCTTTCAGTGCGGGACTGCAGCACCCTCTGAATTCCTAAGAAAACTATGAGTCATCCCATCATGGCTCATAGGAGGGCTGTATGGCTGGGCATTACTGCCACCTAGTTTTCAATATTTATTATTATTACCTAGACTTTTGCATTCTCCATGGTAAAAAAGTCTATACATAAAACCCGAACTTTTTCATTCTGGTCATATATTGTACGTATCCTGTGATGTATTTAAAAAGTGCAAAATTCTGCTACTACAAACTCTTATTGAACAAATCTATGTGCATCTAGATGCAGGCTTGAAATGCATATTAAGGATACAGAATTACCAATCCCCAATACCAATATGCTGTGAAAATCCAACTCAAGTTTGCTATGCAGGGTCAAAACAAGAGCCAAGTTTGCAGCATCGTAGAAGTCTGTAGATCTGCAATTGCTCTTTCCCAGCTGACACTGAATCCAGTAACTTCTATTACGGACCTTTTTCATTGCAATTGACAAATAAAATTTTCCCACTTAATATAGATGCTCTACCAAAAGCTTACAGAAAGGCCTTGCAATATAAGACCCCGCAGTGAGAGATGTATTTTTCATTTTGAGATGTATGAAGTAAACCTTTATATTGAGATAATCTTTTTTAGACCGAGATATCAACTAAAAGCCTTGCAATAAAACAGAGAGAAATGTGGGGAACAATTAAAGCAATTTTTGAAACCCCATATAAATTCCACTTTGGGATCTGAGAAAGGAACTGTTAAGATTCTCCATTCTGGTCACTTTTTTGCTTTTATGCTGGTTCTGTGGTCTCAGAGTCTGACCAGGAGCGCTTCTGGGAACCCATGGACATTGGAGGTTACATTCAGAATCCAGCTGAGCATCCTTTCACAAGATGTGAAATCATAAATAAATTGCCACAGGCAGGTTCCAGTTTTGAAAAAAAATGTTTAAAAATGCCTGTAATTGAAATTTCTTATAAGTGTCAGAAGTGGGGCTCTGTTATGCCAAGACAGAGTAACATGTTTTATAATTTATCCTGTGCAATTCTGCTGAACCAGATGAGGAAAGAGTCTGTTCTTCGCCGCAATTGAATTTTGTCTATTCTTTTAACAAATAACATGGCAAAAATTAGGCCATTTCATTGTGTGTGTGTGTGTGTGTGTGTGTGTGTATTAATCACGCCCAAAAGCTGCTCAAATAAATCTCATAAAGGAGCCTGAATTCTTCTTCATGGAAGTGAAAGATCTGTGCAACCATTTTTCGTGGCAGCAAGAGCAAGTCCTGATGTTGTTAGTCTTTATTTTTACCAAAAGATTTGCAATGAGTGAAAGTAAAACAAGATGTTTGTGGATTTCGGGCATGATGCAATCTGAGGAATTTCGCACGCCGGATGAGTTGACAAGGCATGATTCTCAAGTAGGCTTTCTAAGACAAAACAGAGACATCTATATTAACGCAGGTTGAGAGGCCACAGATGTCTCCAAACACTCTCCCTTTTTTTAAATTGTTACTGAAAGACAAAATTCTATTTGAACTCAAATCCTAGGCCCCTGGGCTTGAAAACCATGTTGTGCACCCCCCACCGTGCTCAGGTTAAGTTCTTTCAAACTATTTTATGCAGCTACAGTATGGATCACACTCAGTTTTTCTTTTTTCCCTAACAGGTTTGTTTCTGGTCATAAATTCTCAATCAGTGGGCAAGCCACATTGTACAATTTAGTAAATAGTGTAGTTAAAACATGTTTAAAGTCAAAAGAAAAAGGATCTGACAATGGAGCATTGTCCCCTCTTGCAGAACTGAAGTGTACCTTCTTTGATTCAGTAACCTTGCTGCACTTTGGTATGAAATTGCCCCTTTTTCCATCAAACTTGCATTTAAAGTGCCTCATTAGCATGTCTCACCGGATCAGTAACGATTCTGCTAACCCAACACTCGTTTCAGTCAAGCCACCATGGTTTTTCTATCTGCTTAACATCTAAAACTCCTTGACAAAGTTCCTTTTAAAATTTACTCCTTTTGTTTCTCCTTGGGTTTTCTGCAAAGATCTTTAAATTTCGATGTACTCCGAGATGACTCCTGAACAAAAATCATGTCTAGCCCAGCTAGTAAATCTAGCCTCCATTCAATGGGATTAAATAAGTGCTTCACGGCTATTGTAGAAGCCTCTAAAAAGGATCTTGCATCTTTAAGAGTTTCCTACAATAAATTAAACACATCTCAACCATTGTAAAAGGAAAAAAAAAAAGAAAAAAAAAAAGAGAGAGAAATGATCCAGCACGGGGGAGCCACTGTAGACCCCCAGTGATGCCATACTTCTAGTACCAACACACCCACAGATAACAGAGCCTAAATTAACAGCAATAGGCAATGGAAGAAGACTTTTATTTCTTTCTAAATTCAGTCTTGGACTTCACATCAGTAAAACATGGTCAGCAAAATAAAATAAGTATGTAATGATTAAAAATCTGTAATTGTATGGGTTATTAAAAAGGAACATGGTAGGATTTTAACTTGAATTTGCAGTACCTCAGACAGGAAATTCCTATTTCTTTTCTAACATGTAAGATCTCAGGCCCAATTTTCAGATCCTTTGTAGCATCTGAGCTCTGCTTAAATACAGGCACATGAGTAACCCTACAGGTATCATTGAGACTGCTGCCCTGCTTAAAGTTAAACTCATGTTTAGACTCAGAGCCAGCACACTCATGCAAACTTCTAGATCCTTCTGCTCATTCTGAACTGAAACAGAGATGTCTTAAGCTTTTTGGACCATAAGGGTGATTAAAAAAAAAAAAGCAATTGGTGCAAAAAAAAAGAAATATCTGTGCAGTGAATTATCTTAAAAAGACTACCTGAATTCACCATAAGGCCATGTAGACTGATAAAAGGCTACAAACCACTGCATCATCAGGGTGGCTCTGGCTTAAATTAACACTCCTTCCCCTCAATGGCCACTGAATGATCCATCTGCAAACCTTTCTCACGTGAGGAGTGTTGAATGGCCTACCTGAAGTGAACAAGCATTTCAAAGATGTGTTCAGAACACAGGAAAAAAACCTGCCAGCATAACTGGGCGCCAGTTTAGCAAACTTTGTTGTAGCAAAGAATGTAGTCAATAAATTCAGAAATATTTTTTAATACTTACATAAAGACGAAAACCTTCACTGTATTCATTCCAATAATTTGTACTGCCATTGTCTGCATTGCTAAAGTTCTATATGTTTCATGGCAGTTGTGTTTAACCTCCTGGGTATCTGCAAGGACAGAAGAAAAAAGAAAATGAAAACTACCTGCTTGTTTCTTTTCTCCCTGTACAAATTTGGTCATTTGGTCTGCACAATCAAAAGTGACACCCGCAGTAAGAATCTTATTTTCCCCAGTTTGTGTCACACACATCAAGTTGTAACAACAGGCGGACAAAAGAGACCTTCACAAATACTTACTGACTGGCAGCTGCGTGTCAAGAGAAAGGCAGCCCAGGTAGCAACTTCATTATTTCTAAAACTAGTAGAACAACTTCGCAAAACCTATTATTCAAGACCTAATTTTCCTTAAACACCCAGCAGAAGCCTCAAAATATTTGCAAATTTCAAACATTCTATCAACCAGCAGACAGCTGCACAACATTTTATTTAAAGTACTCATTTTTTGGATTGATATTATTAATTATTTAGTTTTCATTGCTGTTATTATTATTATGGACAGATTAATACTAACACTGCCAGTACTATTGTCGCTATTATTAGATATAATAGAGGGTAGGAAATACCAAAATGGCCGTGTCTCTACAATGGCACAGCCCCTGCAAGCCACGCTGGCTGTTGGTGCCCCAGGAGGAGATAAGCCTATGGGACAGCAGGAGCTACTGGAAGGCAGCTTCATCCCAACAGCATCGGTCACCGTCCCTCTGTCCCTTCCCCTGCTACCAACAAGCAAGGCACGGCTGACTCTTCAGTTTTATCTGTGCTGTTGGAAAACCGTGAGACAATTCTATATGTAAAAACAATAAGCATAGCTTACTTATAGGGATGGTTGGGATATAAAGACAACCTTATCCTTCCAAAACAGCACAGAAAGTTGCACCATTCATTGTAGGCCCCTGGGTCTGCAATCTCAGGAACTTAGAAAAGGACCTAGGGGTCTGGAGTTCACTGCTGCTCAGTTGCTAGGACCAAAAAGAGCAGCCATAAGACTACACTTTTTTTGTGCACTCAGTCACTCCCCTCGTCAGATCTCCTACCTACAGAGGGAAGAAACGTAACCCAGCAAGTTCAAACTTTTCCTTAACTCCACAGGGCTGATCAACAGTGGAATATTAGCTGAAAGCAGAATCCATCATATTCCGTTGCTTTTCCTGTCCCTCAAGCTGGACAGAGTTTGCAGAGCTGGCAATTACGGCACAACTTTGTGACCCTTTCTCTTGTGAGCCTGGTCATCCCAGTGCCCCCTTGCAGGGATCCTGCTTCTGCAGGAGTCATTCCAAACTATAACCGGTACCAATTTTCACAGCTTTGTTGGAGGTTATTGGTATTTTCTGACAGTAGTCTATTGTTGTACAATAACTACCCCTCATAAGTTTCAAAGCTTGAAAAATATTCACACCCAGGAAACTTTCACTGATTCACAATATCATCTTGCTACTTCTAAGCCAGCCTCATCCTTTATGCAGGTCTAACTCACAAGCTTTGAACTGCTTGTGTTTGTGATATTCAATCAAGGATCAGCTGACGTGCTTTGGTCCAAAGTAAAACAAACTGATTTGTGTCACAGATGGTAGGCCTTGTCTTTAAGCCAAAAGCATCTACAAGTCAATATTTTTATAATATTATTTGAGAAATATTAAAGTATTGATATATAATGGGAAACATTTGGTATTGATATCAGATATTCTTAATTTCCAGTAGTAACTGTCATACAGATTATCTATTTTGGTTTGACGTTTATTACAAATCTGCAGTTCAGAAAAATTCACTGAGCACGGGAATTTTTGGTGAAAGAAAGTTCCCAGCTAATCCGCAAGGTTCAAGTGTAGTTTAAGCAAAGCAGTGGCCATGAGACTATCATATAACTCTATTTTAACACCCTTATTCAAAAGAAATCTTCATAACGATAAAATTAATTTAACCATGGATGGGAAGAAGATTTTCTTGCTAGTCCCTGAAAGCATCACTTATTCTAAATCAGATTTAAAAGCTACCTTGCACTCAATTATAAACAAGCCAATGCCTTGTAGAAGTAGGCCAGGACTTTCAGATTAAAGTCAGCCAGCAAAAATCCCTCATGAACAACCCAGCAAGCGCTCTGAAGGGGTGTCATCAACCCTGCCACAGAATTACACAAACAGTAAAATAATCCCTGGATTCATAAAGCCTGCAAATGTCCAAACCCAAAACCAACAGGCAGCTAGCTGTGAGAACCCCAGAAGAGAGAAAATAGGTGGAAATTTCATAAATACATCTTACAAGAAATCATTCTCTGGTTCTGCAACGACCTGTAGTCATCCACTGGCCAGGCTGCACCCATCCATCATTTCTCCTACTTCGCTGGAAGCTCTTTAGAGCAGGGACCATTGTTTCTCTCCATGTTTTTAGGACAGTTAACACAAAGCAATCCTGTCCATGCCTGCGATCCACAATCCTGCAATGCTACAGCAAAAATTGTAACAACGGAGCAAGGTGTTGCTGTGTGTAATTAACAAAACATTTTACTCATGGCTAAATGTCAGTTGTCCATGTTTCACAAAGTAAGAAAAAGAGTGAAAATGAAATGTGTCTGGCCAAGTTCTAACTACTGTATACATTAGCCAAAAAGCTCAGACCTACCAGGTGGGTATTCTCTATAAACAATGAAGGGAAGAAATGTTTCAAAAGAATGAGTCACATTCTCCAACAATAAATGTCTAAGGTATTCATAAATACGTATTTAATAATGTATTTATTACTGATCCTCTGACAGTGATTCTGTTGCTTCCTCACCATTCACAGTGACACAATATTAGACAACTAGTCCAGACCAAAAGCTTGAAACTGCGAATCTCTCAGCTGTGAGATCGTACCACAAGCTACAGAGCCTCTTTCGAACACAGTGGGCTGCTCTTCATCCTGCTGCTCTCTCGGTTGCTGCACTCATCCGCTTTCGACCTGGACCTTGCATACCCTTCTGCACTTAACCCTGCTCGCAAGGTTAGCTGTCAGAAGTTGCATCCGCTCTACCTCGCTCTGCAGGAAACAAAAACTGTATTTTCTTTGGTATGGCAGGACACCACAGTTTACCATCCTGACCTGAAGACAGACACTGTTCCTTCTGGCAACATCCTACAGCAATTACCAACAGAACAAAGTAATAGGAAATGGTTTGCTTGCCTTTTCTTTTTTTTTTATTCCACTGGGTATGTCAAGGACAAGTTTCCTGCCCTTGCATTTTTATAGCAGATAACTTCGGTGGTCACAAATTCTACAAAAGAGAAGGAAATGCAAAGCTGTTTGCCAAAAGAAAGCAATCATGAATCAAAAAAATAAAAAAAAAATTAAAAAAAAAAAGAGAAAATAATGAAATGGAAAGGAACTTGATGCCTTGTAACAACAGAAACCTAAAGACATTGGAAAGTTCACAAGCCTTCCACTGTCCATCTTATGCTGGCATGAAGGGTCAAATACCGTGCACCACAGTAAATCAGTAAGTTCACAGACCAATTACCACAAGTTACAGTTGGAACAAGGGAGAAAAGTATTCAAACACGGGCTGTTGCTTTTGGTTCCAAAAAATCGGAGTCAAATCTCAGTTTCATTTCTTCCAAATTTCTAACCCTGATTTCTTCCAGTCTCAGCCAGAAAATATTTCAAAGCACTTGTTACAAAATTACAGTCGCCCCTTGGAGAAGTTGATCATTCAAAAAAGCATCACTTTCATGATATTTTAACATGAAAGAGAGGCAGTTTATCACGTGGGACCTCAAGAAATCCAGACCAATTGCAAATTGAAAGAAATCTAATCAGTCTTCAATTGTAACTCTTCTTTCTTTTTTCTATGTGCAGGATGTGATAATAATGGACCAGAGTACCTTGTTCCTCTCTCAGCCTTTGTACAGAGAATAATATTTTCACCAAGGGTCTTTAATACAGGTCCAACTTTCTAAAAGTCCCAGAGTGCATAAAGTTCATTAATGTAGTCAAGCATCTAAGAGACAGGCACATACAAAAACAATATGATAAATTAGGGCTACATTGTCTTTCTACTTTTTCTTTTCTGTTGCTCCAAAAAGCCACTCCCTTTTTTTCTACTTCAGTTACTAACCATTTCCACAACATTCACAAGAGTTGTTGAGTAACAATAATTATCCCTGCAAGAAAATCCTTTTGTTGCAGCTAAGATGTGTGTACATCCAAACTGATCAGTCAAAGGAAATAATTACTACCGAGTAGTTCATTTCCATGTTTTCTGTACCATTTTTTAATCCTATTTGCTATATTACTTTTAAGAAATGATGAGAAGTCCTTCGGGCAGGGTGAAAGGCCTTGTACCATTTTCATAGAGCACTTGTAATCATGTAGGCACTGTAGAAAATAAATGACAACTGTATTTCCCTTACTTCAAGCCCACTTTGGAAATCATACACCAAAAAGAACAGGAAATCCTGTTCCTGAAATGCAGATGCCACAGTGGTAGAATACACCTCCTACAAACACAAGACAGTGAACAACATTTTAGGACAAAAATGAAGACCAGGACATCCAAGTAAAACAGACAGGAGGATTAACTGGTAAGAAGAAATCAATAATAAAGCTGAAATTCAGAAGTGACACACCAGCTCCTGAGGAAAGAGAGATCAGCAATACAGGTACTGAATTCAAAGGTTTTGTCTGAACATTATGCAGAAAAACAAATGACTTTTTAACAGGAAACATAAATTTAAAACAGAAAAAAAGTAAAGTTCTCTCCCACTTTGAACATGGCAGTTAATTATGAAGTCAATTAATAAATCAGGAGGTAGAATCTCTCTGTAGTGAAATATTAATTTTGGTCCGTATTATGCTTGATGACTCCCTAATTCCACACCAGATATATGCACTAAATAAAAAAAGCTCAGTTACGTGTAGGTGAGAATTCTGTAGAAAGAGACCATGAAAGCTATACAAGTGCCATTTCACAGGCTGATGGAAAAAATATATTGTAGCCGAAACTGTCCTCCCTGAAGAATCGAGCTGGTCAGGCAACACTATCTTCCAGTGTGAGGTCACGGATCTGAAGCAGCCTGTACCAGATTGCGAGTGACCACATGTTCCCAACTGACAGCCCTGCACTGACCTACTTGAAAAAAGTCGAAAGCCTCTGTTTTCTTCCTAATGGACAGGTGTTGCCCTGACACAAAAAACCAACCCATCGTTACATTTGGTTGCTAACTGGAATCCTTCCGGGTAGTCGAAAAGGAAGACAATGGGTGGAAATGACCATGGAAAGTTAATGACTCTTTTAGCCCCACAGATGGTCACTCTAACTCATAACTCCAGAAATTGTCTATAACTCTGTGGCTCAATTAGAACCAAAAACCTAGCAAATCTCCATATAAATGATAAATTACACATGAGTTTGCCATGGGCTAAAGTGCAGAAAAAAGGACAAAGACTTTTTGATACTTACCCAGGCAGGAAGCAGGCATTTTGTCACACCACAGAGCAGGGATTTAATAGCCACCACAGGTCTGTCATGCAGCAACATTTGATTTTTGCATTCACATTTTATACATTCCACTTCTAGCAAAATCTTGTCTTATTGAAAATTGTTCAAAGAAGTGCAATAAAAATCATAATTAAGCTGGTTTGATAGAAGAGGTATCAATAACTAAATTTGCATACTTTGATTCAGTAAATTCCTAATTCTTTATGTAGTTACATTATCTCCATATCTTTTAAAATAATCAGTGTTGTAACTACGACTCCTAATATTGAAAGAGTAAAATCACTGAGGATAAGTAATTTAATATACTGAACACAGATGAACAGCATTCATGCATCAAATACTGACATGACATTGAGATCTTTGAAACAGGCTGATAACTCCTTCAGGAACAGGGCACAGCAGCTTTCGAGACAAACTTTTTAAAACCATGGTCACGATTTAACAGCCCAATCTTAGTTTCAAGGGAAACCAAAGAGCCCAGAATCACATCTACAAAGATTTCGCAGCACTGGGTACTTAGCTCTCATGGATTTTAGTGTGTTAAAAACTACCAGTTCAACGTTTATAGTTTTTTGGATATCTGAAGTCACCAAGAGAGTCATAAGTCCTGTGGTATTCAATGGGACCGAAGCACCTTACTTGTTTAGACACTTCTGAAAAGGCTAGTAAATGCCTAATGAGCATTTCTGAAATATTTCATAATATTGTTACACACTTTTATAGACAGGGAATAGAACTAAAGATCTACCATTCTGAGACCATTTCTAACACTTTTTATTTTGTGAGACCAAGATACACATGAAGAGGCAATTAATTTTCACTGCTGTCAAGTTAATCTCTTAAAAATAGAAAACAGAGACTTGGTGATCTTGAAAGAAAAAAGAACTAGTTAATGAGACACAGTAGAATTATTCCTATATGAAGGGGGCTAGCTGAAGAAAAATCAAAATTAGTTCATCCATTTTTCAGAAGAAAGGATTTAATCCACTTTTCTCAGTAAATTTGAAAGATATCCCTGTTCATTAGACTTCAGCTGTACTCCTCTGAGGTGTTTCCATCTTTGTTGTTAAAGCCTGCATCCTGAGAGAAGCAGATTTGAATTTAAACTCAATACGTTGGACCCCCTTTTTATTTTCCATGGTGTAATTGTTTTTGTTCTGCACTTTTAAGCTGCCTGACCTGAAATTAGCAATTTATCATACTGCCCAGTTAAGAAAAAAGAATGACTGTACAATGGAAAATCTTGCTGAGGGTCTACTTCTGTTGCCAAGCTGTATCTAAAATCGTTCCTTGATCAAGGTCCAGCCCATTTTATTTTTATCTCTTCCATAACAAAAGAGAAACAACTTGGCAGAAGTCTGCAAACTTTTGTGGAAAGACAGAATAGCTACCGGGTACCAGAGTATCTGGCAAGACGTACAAGAGTTCCCAGACATAACTATCATGAGCACGTAAATAAAAACATAACTTACATATAGCACTGCCACAGCCCAGTGCTTTCTAAATCCGTCTCTGCATCTGCGTCCATTTGTGCCCGGCTCAACGGCAGACAAATGAGAAGCAAAGAACAATACTGTTCTTCGCTGGCAGAACACAGAATTGCGAGTCCCTCAATTTGCAGGCCGCAGAAAGCATCACAATGAGAAGAGAAGGAAGATCTGAGTCACAGAACGCAGTAAATGTTGAAACTCATTACCTTCTCTAAAGAAGTAATATCCCAAAGGCAAAATTAAAATTAGTTCCCTCACTGTTCATGAGGCCCAGACTTTTCCAGAGACTGAATAAGCACACAAAATGTCAAATGGTGATATACGCCCAGGACCAACCTGTTAGATAGGACTTACTTCATCATAGGTTGAAGGTTTCCAGACGCTAGTCCAAAAATGCACCAGAATTTTTCCTTCCCAAATCTAGGTTTGCTGCCCAGCGCTTCGGTTGACTTTCTATAGTACTGTGAGTTACTTCCCTTAGCTATCAGAACTGCGATCTAGATCCCCATCAACATCCTTCTGCATCCATTTCTTCATTATGAACACAAATCAGTAAAACCACAAGTTTCCCAAGAGAGCAGGTTAAAAAAGCCTACAAACTCCTGGCAACCAAGAGAGAGAGAAAATGATAATATTATCCAGCTAAGATCTCTGAAGTTAAAGCATTCTTAATAGCAAACTTGTTTCTGGCAGGTTCAAGAGGCCACAGGCCAATTTATTTTATTCAATAATTTTTCTTTTGGAGACTAAGAAAGAAAAAGTTCTTTTAATATAACAACAGCTCAAGGTGTATAATGTATGTTTTCTTATCATCACTTTGCACATTCCATATCTATCCATATCTCCACTCCCCAAGGTTTCTTCTCAAGGAGAATTACTCTGCTTTGACTTCCCCCATATTCTCAGGTTTTATACATTAGTTTCACTCTCAATAATTAAATGGAAACTCCCACATTGAAAGAGAAGCAGGTATTTGATACATTCAGTAGCGACTCTATATTTAAGTGCCTTCCCATGCAAGAGTTGAAATATTTACCTAAGTATTCGTATTTAGACACAAGACTCCCACAGTTACACTCACACAATTTATGCCCTTTCTCCATGTACAACTGAAATCCACACACCAGACTGCACAAGCTTTGTCAGTATAAGTTCGTCATGGGTTTTACCATCTTTTCTATATTAAGTGAATTAATATATAGTATTGTGGGCTTATTTGAACACTTCATTTGCTAGGACCACATGTCTTGAAGAACCACAGTTTCCTAAGGAGCAGCTGAAAGAGATTAAAGTCTTTCCCTCCTCTACAAATTTCTATCTACTACTTTCCCAGCAAAGAGCGGTATGCCAGTACAAGACAGTGATGCGCGTTGCAGGATCAATGATGGTTTTAAGGCCTGGTATGGCACACTGTCTTCAAACTAGAAAAGCAAACCTCTAGTTATTTAGCCTTATATATATAGCACAAGCACCTGACGTATCTGCCTAGTAGGTGTCATGGACTCAAAATGCTTTAGAGTCTCCTGCTTCTGCAGTTGGTCTTCACAGTCTGTTGAATCAGGCTGTTAAGAAAGGACCAGCTAGTTTGACAGGCAGAGTGATGGGAAAATACGTGGAGACCTAAAGCAGTTCTTAAATAGTTATTCTTAAAATATGCCCTGTAACATAAAAATTAAAAAAAAAATAATTACAAGCTAAGGAATTGTATTCCGGTTTTTGGAGTACCACAAACAATGTATTGCATACATACTCTTTTAACTTCAACCTGGTACACTTTTTATATCATGCTCAGCTGTTCAGGGGTTTGCACAATGGTGTGTACACACACTAATACAAAGGGAAAAGCGTATAGAAAAAATTTTACGAACCCTCTTCAAAAACGTATTTTCAGGAAAGATTTGTGGAAAGAACCAGAGCCTGAGCAAGGAACAGCCAGGAAACAGACGGGGAAGAACAGCGTACTGTGGGAAAGCCAAGAGCAGTTCCGACAACTCACTGGTGCAAGAGCTACCTTTGTAATCCCTATCCGTAGGGTATTTTCACCGCACTCCGGAGGAAAAACTCGTTTGGATCATCATGAAGTGAAAGCACAGAGGTTCAGTATAATGTGAAAGGTGTGAGGAAGATTTCAAAATCACGTTTAATCCTTATTCAGCACATTTGGTGAAATACATGAGTTTTGCTACGAGGTAATTTGACATATTGAACAAATACTCTGACAAACAGACAGTACCTGTTCCTACCTTTCTATCATTGACAAATCAAATTTGTATTTAACTCCACCGATTGCCAATATTTCATGGAAACGAGTATCTGACCTCTTTGTCAGTATATCTAAAATACAGCATGAAAACTAGTCTTAAAAGAACCCTTTCAATGAAAACCAAACAAGTAGTTACCTGCCTTAAACAGATAATGCCCAAATATAGAAAATTGATTACAGGTTAAAAGTAGTCCAGATAGGTAGCTACACTTGCTTTTTCACTCAACGCAAATAAGATCACAGTCAGAGAAGGAAGTATTTCATTCCTGTTGACTAAATCTATTAATTAAAGTAAACATAAATATTTTAAGTCCCAGTCAATTCATCTATTTTTGGCCTAGAAATGAGTAATTATCTTGTTTGTGACTAATCTCAGTAGGAAATTTATGAGGGGCAAGGACCACTTCGGAAACACATGGTCTAATGTGAGTACTCGAGACTGTAGGAGAAGTATTTTTCTGCTTGCAAAAAGCCATTTACAACTATTAACCGTTCCCAACCAAAAAGGAATGGGAAGAATTCAGGCCTCTCAAACTGTATCCAACTTTGTTTCTAACCCCAAAGAGCCTTCAGATTATTTCGTATCTTCCCTCATTCTCTGTCACAACCTAATAATCATTTCACACACAAAGACTCATAAATTATATGTGCACCGTGTCAGCTCCAAACTAGGGAGAACCTAAGAGGCAATTTTTCCTCTGCATTCTCACCAAGGTCCTGGTACTATCCTGAGTCAAGTAAATGCTTTATTTTAAGCCTGACATCACATATATGGTTATGTGCCATGTGTACCATGTGGAGACCAAAGTTCAAGAATAGCTTCATCTACAGTAACAAAATTAAGGAGGTTCATTTACCTGCCCTGAGCGAGAAGATCAGTCTTTCCATGTCACAAGTT
>Ga0181612_102859_pt1 | contig 30014 bp, 14 predicted proteins | sample HoacroProtozoa21_FD_119630 | JGI IMG/M metagenome (GOLD analysis project Ga0181612, IMG submission 119630) | Hoatzin crop microbial communities from Cojedes, Venezuel. Combined Assembly of Gp0051906, Gp0051904, Gp0051908 | reverse complement strand
GTTCCGTCTGAACATGAGGAAGAACTTCTTCCCTCTGAGGGTGACGGAGCACTGGAACAGGCTGCCCAGGGAGGTTGTGGAGTCTCCTTCTCTGGAGATATTCAAGACCCGCCTGGACAAGGTCCTGTGCAGCCTGCTGTATGTGACCGTGCTTCGGCAGGGGAGTTGGACTAGATGACCCACAGAGGTCCCTTCCAACCCCGAACATTCTGTGATTCTGTGATTCCATGAGAACTGAGATAATGCAAATAATCGGGTTTTTATAATAATGAATGATAAGAGGTTTGACAAGGCATGTCAAACATCATGTTTCCAGTTTAAGACAATCTCTATTATGAGTCAGGCTGAGTCCGTCATGGTAGAAAGCTTTACCCTATTTTTAACTCGGGGTGGCATTACATGCACTTTTCAGTGTCCTGATGTTAGGCTCTGTATCTCTTATTGAGTAGGCTTTTTTTTGGAGAATTTGCAGTAGCGGTGGATTCCCCAGGTTGTCCACGACTCCCAACAGAGTAATGCTTTTTGTCATTGAAGGCATTTCATGAAAGTTGCGTTCCGTGATGTGCAGAAAATGTGTGCTGTGAATACGATTTTGCTATTATCTCATCTGCATAGTGTAAGTCTAGCTAGTTCCACTGAAGAGAGGACCCTGTGCTTTCAAAGAGAGACACGACACTGAGATAAAACACATCGGATAGTTGGGAGTTCTGTGTGAAAATGTAGCAAAGCTGCCTTCACTTACTTTTAATGTTTAGCTTTCATGATTCCAAAACTAGCAGTGGAAGCCTTAACAAAAGCAATGAGACTATAAGGCACAATTTGATTTTAAGAAGGCGTTACCAATGAGTATGCCGGTAGGGTGACATAGCCTCAAGGAGATAATGAAGAATAGACTTTGGAAGGAACCAGTCTTAGAAATTACGTCTAAAAAGATATTGCTGTTGTTGGCTTTGCATTCTTCCTTGCATGAGTTTTAGATTTAAAAGAGGACTGTGAAGTCCTTATCATGTCTTACCATTTGCACCATACTTGATTCACTGCTGCCCGTTTGCCAAATTCAACTCAACAGCTGCCTTTTGCACAAAGATACTCAGGATGTCCCCTAAATATCCGCTACACTTGTAAGTGCCATGCAGATCACAGCAATACAGAGTTTAACAAAATTTTTTATATGTGACTTAAGGAAAATAAAATTAGAACTGTTTATAATAGAATTTTATACATCTGCATTGACTAAAATACAGAGCCAGATTCTGTTACCTTTAAACATACAAAGTAAGAATTTTACTAATTCAGAATTATATTATGTATTAGCAATACAGTGTGTTGCAATTGAATTAATATTCTGGTGGGACTGGGCACAGGAACAGGCAGCAGATCATCTGTGACGTAGCACTCACATGAAGTACCGTGGCCAGAATTTCTCAAAGAAAGTGGTTCCTGCAGTTAGCTCTAGATATATTTTGATTAAAGGTTATCACTTTTTCTAGCAGCAATACAGATTGCCAGGTTCTCCTGGCATTCCTGCTGTTAAGGAGTTTTGAGGATGAAGGCATAAATTGTAACTGTAGGAACTCAGAAGTGCTCACCATCTTAGAATATTCTGGTTACAACCTAGAAGAAACATTGGAAATATTTTCATTGTGCTTTTCAGAAAATATCTCTGCATCTAAATTGATCACTAATTTGCTTTTTTTCCAAAAAAAGGAAGTGGAGAAACAAGTAAAATTTAATTGGTGCTTTCAAAATCCTCTGTGAAACCCAGACAGTGAGATAAGAATGTGGTCTTAAAGTCTTATGCTTCACTTAGGCTTTAGTCTTCCTTCTACCTTCCCAAAAAAGCTAAAGCAGAAGTGATCCATAAATTCCTGTGTCCGCTTTATGGCATTGTGCCTCAAATGATGAATGCTGTCACATTTTTATTAAAAAAAAATGGAAGTCCATAAAAAAAATAAAATCAGTTTAGTGAATTGAATGTTGCTTCCTTAACATTTTTCATCCTGACCTCATTTAGTAGAGGAAATGGATATTTCATCAGACATGGATTTGACGTTCCATCACATTATACAGTAAACAGTACAAATGATATTATTTTTTTTAAATGGAGAAGCTGGAAGAGCTAAGACAGTAGCTGCTGTAAGGCACTGGTTATCTCGTTTAAACAGATATTAAATGTGGGTGCCAGTGGTGTGATCATCAGCTGCTTCCCACTTTGTGAATAAATTGCTTAGAAGGAGTCTTTTTGCCTACCAGATGTGACCTAGATTTAGATTTCCAAAGGAAAAAAAAAAAAAAGTCTATTGTGTAAAAAACAATTTCGGGTAAAATGCATGGTAAATGAGCTTATCTCACTTTTCCAGGTGTTTAAGCTAATATGTTATGGAATTACAGCTTCATTTATGAAAAATAATTGAGGAAAATGTTCCAGCAAATCAAATTTGGATAAAGGCTTAGGATAGTTATTGTGTTGTTAGCAAGTTTCTAAATGGCAGAAAGAAAAGGAAGCCAGCACAGATAATAAAAATATAGAAATTTGTGAATCTGTGAAGAGGCTCTTAGAACAGGGTCAGGGCTGCCAGTGGTATCCCACCTGTGTTGTGGTCTTGCAAAATGTCATGGAAGAATATGAAAAATTATATTCCTGTCAATGCATATGAAGCAGCAATTTTTCTTAAAAGACCAAGCATTGATATCCGTTGGCCCTGGATAAGACTAATGACATTGGTAGGTTGAAGGTGTAAACATTGAAAGGATAACATCCTTGTTCTTTTTCTCTCTCCTCTTTTCCTTTTACTGATTCCATAGGGGCTGCCACTCGAAAACCAGACCCAGAGCCTGAGAAGCAGACCGACCATACTGTTAAAATTGCTGGAGTCATTGCAGGCATCTTGCTGTTCGTCATTATATTTCTGGGGGTCGTGCTGGTAATGAAGAAAAGGTGAGCAATTAGTAGATGTTTTCTATGTACATATTCATATCACAGCATCTCCTACAGCAATTCTCAGTTTGATATTGGCAAAAGTATCCAGCCACCTTCATGCCCTTTGCCACAGAGTTTAGGAAGTACTGCTCCCTCCCACCCCCAAAGCTTTGTTGGGTTTTTATAAAACCACAGTGTCTGTTTCATCCCACAGCATTTTCTATGAATTAATGTTTGTGACTTTGTTATAGAAGAAAAACAACTTGAGGTTAATGATTCTAGCACTTTATGCATTAGTACTGCATGATGGACTCTAATAATAGAATAGTATCCCTATCCTGAAAGTGTGAGTCTCCACTCTATTCAACAGATCAGCTGAAAGTTAGGTGTAGTTTCATTCGTGAATGTAAATGAAATCCTCAGTCAAACAGGCATTAGAACGAAGGTAATTTGTGTGAAGAATGGGGTCTACGTTGTTCTGCATAAATTTCATTCCCTGAAAACGAATGAAAATGTCACAATGGTGCTGAGTGTTTCCAAATGCTGGTTCAACACACACACACACAGAGATTATTTTGCTTTGATAATCATTTGAAAACTGCTACAATGTTAGAATTGTAAGGCTTTTAAACCTGGTTGCCTTTCTCGACACTGTAAAAGGAAAAATAATAGAAGGAAAAATATCTCATAGCTGGGGAGGTGGCATGGGTAAGAAAATGTCCGTGTGATGGTAGAAGCTAGGTCTAGATTGGGAGAAATTCATTAGCAAACAGAATTATGGTTTTTGGCTGTATCCTGAGCGATGCAAGATTTGCAGCTGTAGAGATGGGGTTGGGAATGTGTGAGAGCTGTGTAAAGGGGCCGAGTCACAAATTCTCCTTCCACATCTGCCCTAGTCTTCTGACTGTGCCATAACTCCTCGCCTCCTTGCCATTCACCCTGTGTTATCCCTTTTTCTTCCTTGGAGAGCAATCTTGGACTGATTTTGCTCATCCCAGCTCTATGGGATTTAACTGCATGTTAACTAGTTTGGCAGGTCTGAGATAGTCCAAACCCCTGAGCTGCCTGAAATTGTTCCAGAATACGAACAGTGGAGGTGCACAGCTAAGGAGCAGCTGCCCGACAGTGCCTCAGGGCAGGCAACAGAAGTAGCTGCTTTTCACTCTCCTTGAAGACAGAAGCAGGGCCATGAGTTAGAAGGGCTCGATACAGAGAAAGGCAAGCTGTGGCCAGGGCTGAGGGCCTGGTCACGACAAGAGGTAGGTGGAGCAGTCAAAAGCTGCCATACAGGGGACATTGAGACCTAGGTCACAGGGTGCATCTGGCTGGGACAATGAAATGGACCCAGTAACCAAATCTTGTCAATGAAGTACAGTGTAGCGGAGTTAAAATCTGTTCTGACTTTGCAGTACTTTTTTCTTCCCACTTCTGATTTCTTGCATCATTCATGCCTTCAATTTTAACAGTTGAACTCCCAAACTCCTCCCTAGGGCCAGACAGCACTTGGCATGCAAGGAGGAAGGCTTCTCACGCTGTCTGGCCAATCCTTCTTCACACAATTCCTGACTGGCATTCATCGCTCTCTGTCTCTTTTCCAGTTCTGAGCCTCTGCTTAAGTAATTGCACTAAAGGTAGAATATATTCACCCAAGGGAGACAAGTTCTTCTTAGTCTTGAAGGGAGAGCGCTGCAAAATTATCCAGATAGTTTCAAAGTAAATAAGGTGTCAGGGTCTCTGACTAAATGGATGCTGTACCAGGTCTTGCTTCATTCTCCAGGGAAAAGCTCTTTGATAATCTAGTTGTTAGAGGCAGGAAGGCTCAAATCCTAAGTGTTTGCATGTTAATGCAAAAGGATACTTAATTTCTTCCATCTACTACGGCACAGTAATTATTATTCATAGTATTCATAATTCTGTTGTTAGAAGAAAAGTGCATTAAGTGAGCTTCTTTGGGGTTTGAAATAAATTTGCTTGTGACAGAGATGAAACTATTGAAAGTACAAATCCAGGAACTCTGTTACCAAATACATACAATTTCATTGTGTAGTACAGAAAGAGTGATACCGGTAACTTAAACATATCCCAGAATGATGCTGCAGCATTGAACAAAGCAAACTGTGGAATGAGTTGAAATGAATATTAAAAAGTAAGAGTGGTTCATCTGTGTAACAGAATGTGACTAAGCTTTAATGAGAATTTCAGGAGATAGGTGTGCTGTGTCCCAGACCTCTAAAGCAGATGCTGTGGCATAGAAGGTCTTGAATACAATTACACTCATGACTTAAGCAAAAGATGAAACAATTATTCAATAGATTGTTATTGGTGCATTAATTCACTATGCTACTGAGACCCCCTATGGTTTCACCTTGGTTCACTTACTGTGTATACATTATGCATTTGAAGAAAATGTATAAATCATGCTGCAAGCTTAGCGTAATGTGGTGGTTTTGCAGTTTTATGATACTTGAGGTGCTACTTTGTGAAACAATCTTATCAAGCTAGCATCGTTTGACTACTGCACTTGATGATTTTATTTCATTTACTTTATCAGGAGATTTGCTGGAGTAAAGATCTGAGTGAAAAGTAAAATAGCACCTTGCAATTCAGTGACACCTTTCCCCTGAGAACCACTTTCCTCTCTGCACTTCTGTGTGCAGACTCTGGGCTACAATGCTGTGTTTCACCATGCTGAATCTACGTGCTCTGAAACTTGCCTGGCTTGGAGTTGGCTACAGCAATATCCCAGTCACACTGAGCTATCCCAAGGCATATTCCAAGGCATATACTCTCTGTTACTCATTCTTTCACAGAAGTGGGTCCTTGTAGACTGGATCTCCAGATTGCTACCAGTAGATTAAATTTACTCTGTCTCTGGGGCTTCACAGTGCTAGATTAACTTCATTTCAAACCATTTCTTTCCGTTGTCAAGAGATTTGGAAAGCGAGTTTACTGTATGTGAGAACCATGATTTTGTCCAACATGTTCCTTTAATAGCCACCTCGTTTCATCCAGCAACCATTCTTTGCTTGGCTGGTGCCAGGCACCACAGATTTTCGCAGATCAGCCTCTTTGACTTGTAATTCTGTAGCCAAATAGACAAGACCAATATTCAGAGGAGAGTTTTCAATGCAGCACGGTCATGCTTTGGATATGGTCACTGTCAAAGCGGTAGGTAGAGAAGTTCTGTAAGTAGCAATAGTCATTAGGCGTCATTATTAACTTCTACTATATAGTGGTCTGCTGAAGTAGTTATACTATAAACTGGGTACCAGGGAGATTAGGGGGCCTAACTCTTCAGTGTACAGTATGTAGTCCCTAGTGGGGGTAGGAACATCATGGACACTAGAACATTTTCTGTGTGGACACTCAGTCTTTAACTGAAGTAGACCAGGTTTGTGTGCTTGTCACCTGGGTTGGGGGAAGACTGTTCGTGCTTTCCTGGTTTTCTCCCGACTTGGTTGTTCAGAGTTCCTTATCTGCTCGGTTCTGTCTTTTCTTTATCCATTCAACCACATTCCTGCATAAAGATGTCATGTAATGTAGACCAGGAACCTGCAAGCTATTCCTAATTACCAATGTGGTCATATCAATGAGATGATTCTTCTCTGTGAAGTCAGCATAATGCCAGTAGGCTTTCCTCGCTTCGGCTGCGCTCTGAATCTCTCACGTAAGAGTTAACACAAAGTCAGTGCAACCAATACATGTTTCCACAACATTGTTCCACAATAAAGGGGATTTTGAATCTGAACCTGAATATTAAATCTCAGGCAAGGCCCTTGATGTCTGCCAGTCTTTGATATACCTGCACAGGACTTTATAAAAAAATAAAAAATAAAAAATGCAGAAAGTAAGTTCACTTTTTGGTCAGCTCAAAGTAGAGCAGTGAAAATGAGAGAACTGTTCCCACAACCTTTGGAAAAGCAGTAGCAATTAAATCAAGACTTGTAAAAATCAGAACCTTACTGCTTTATTGTTTTCTCTTTTCTTTTTAATTTTTCTTTTATATTCTGTTTCAGCTAAGTTTAAAAAATATGCAGAAGTTAGTTAATTACATTTATTGGTCCAAGGTTTGCTTAAAAGTGTATATGTCTTTGGGGCAGCTGTTTCTTTCGAGGCTACCATCTTGTTGCTGCAGTGGGAGTGCAGTAAGGAAGTAGTTATTAAAAGTTAATTACGTTGGCTTTTCTTCAGTTGTAGAATGAGATTTTTCTGATCATTGCGTTTCTCCATAAAAAGGTTATTTTCCTTTGCCTATCTTTAATTTCTGTTTTCAGCTGTCTACACCTGAGCCTCCCAATAGTTTCTAATGTATGTAATTGTGACATCTGTTTAACTCCGAGACCCTGGTTCTTGGCAGTGGGTAAGGAAGGCTTTTGCACTCCGTGGAGCTGGGCTGGGAATGCATTGGTCCCATTCCCTGATAGCAAATCAGGCTGTTCAGTTATACATCTCTGCAAACAATTTCAAGCAGTTAGAATAGAAATTGGAGATAATAAGTCTGAAGGAAAACTCCAGTCTTCTCCCAGTACTACCTCTGAACCTTGTTTTTCCCTCTAGGCCAGCTGCAAAAGAGAGACGATGAAAGAAATCACTGTGGTAATTAGACAGTTCCAGTTTTCCCTTCTAGTGGGACAATCCTTCTGCAGCCAGCTGTGTTCGTTTTGATAAATTTTATAGTGGGGCTTTTATTCTACAAGTGATATTTATGAAATTTTTTTATGTCTTCAGTCCTGAAGGATATAAAAGTGCTTCATGTTGTCACTATACACAGAAACAGTTTATTGAGATAAAATAACCTCTCTAGTGGGAAGTGACTGAAGAGCCATGCACAGAAGAAAATTTGGCCAAAGTTGGCCAAGATCTGTGTGTCACCCACTTTAACAGAAGGAGGCTTTTCATACATAGAAAGAGAGTAAGTTTGTATCCATTATGTAGGAAGTAAAATAGAACTTGTCCATATTTCTTAAAAAAGCTAAATCTTCTCGGTTATGAATGGTGTTTTTGCATGAGGCCTGAGGACTTGCAAGTCTAAAACTTTCTCTAGGTCTTTAATTTATTCTTCTTACCTGTTTTTTTCAGTATCTGGTATTCTTGAGAGTCAAAATCCACAGTGCTCTCTTTCAAGGACTTTCAAGGACTTTCATACAGAAAATCTCACAACTGTAGCAGCATAAAAATAACTGAAGCTTGAGACTTTTAATTTTTCTGATCTTATACAAATTTTTAATGGGATATTTAAGCTCCTGGATTTTCAGCGTTTTTTTAATAAGGAATGATTTATCTCTCTAACATATTTGGCAGAATTCTGCATATAAGTACCAGCAGTGCTTCACTGATTAATTGTATTTATTGTTGTTTCTGAAATTATTATACGTCTTTTAGAAGTATGAGAACATTTGTACTAATTACATTAAATCTCTGTCATGGCAACATATGGCAAGAAACAGGTTTGGCAGTGCCATGAGATTCTAAATGAAAGTGAGAGAATGAGTAATTCTGAAAAGAAGGGCGGGGTGAGATATAATTATGCCTGAAGCGGAAAACATCCCTTTGCTAATAGAGCAGGTAAGTTGATCTGCTTTGATAGGACCTGATCCTGTGCTCCGTACTGAAGGCAATGGGGTATGTGCTGGTGGAAGAAGCTTATAACTGGTTTGCAGCTTTCCCCTTACTTTGTTCTTAGATATCTTTTAAAACTCAACTTTAACAGGTGTGCATTTTTGCGGATGTGCCATGTGATTAAATATTCAGTATCTGGGCTCTTGTGTTTGAACAATACTGTTTGCATTAGAAAAATATGAACAAAAACTGGGAAATGTTTCTAACAGCATCTTCACACAAAGAAGATGAGAGAGAAAATTTGATGAAAGCCTAGTTTTCAAAGGGATGCCTGAAGCATGTAGCTAGAGGCAAGTTAACATTAGTTACAGTCCTTTGTAAGGCCTGTTTACATGTTTTCTCTGTAGTCCATGGGCTGTATGCATGTGCTGTAAAAATTACAAATGCCCAGATGGTTCCTCTCAATCTTTTATCTTACCAACACGTGAATACTACTTGACATTATGCTCAGAGATGTTTCAAGATTGCAGTCAATATATGGAATTCATTTAGGTTGGAACTTGCCCCTTTTGGAGAGTTGCAGTCCTGCTTGTAGTGGGCTTATAACTGAGGGAGGGAGAGAGGTAGAGCACAGGAGCGTAGCTGGAGGGCTTCTGTGCTTTGTGCTCATACAGAGCATGTCTGGGTGGAGGATCTGGCTGTGCAAGAGGGAATGCAGGAAAGACTGGCTGGGTCCATGTTTCTCAAGATGGTGGTACTAAGTCTCCAACTTTTTCTTTATGACATTCATGTGGGCAGAAATAACAGGGATACAGGATCAGTTCTTATTTTTTACTCTGCCACGTGGGGAAATACCACCAAAATAGTTTTAGCCAGCAAGGACAGCCTTATTTCATGGCAAGAAGTAATTTTTTCTTCAAAATTTAAAAGGTTATTAAAAAAGCTGAGCTATTAAAAAAGCTGAGGCTGTGGATTTTTCCCCTCTGAAACAAGTTGTAGTTCTGTCAATGGCAGAACTGATTTCTTTAAGAAAGGGATGTCCAAAGATTCTGTGGTACTATGACAGGAAGAGAAGCTACTTAATATGTTTGGAAATTCTGCATCAGTAAATTTCAAACACCATGTTAGAAGTTCATATTCTTATTCCTAATGCAGTTGAGGTGTAATCGGAGGTGGTTTATCACTTTAATTGGGAGAGTTTGTGTGTAGTATACACAGAGATAATTACTCATTAAGTATCTAACATTGTTTAGATAGTAGGTGTACGTTGAGGTGGTTTGATGTAACAGTTGGAGATGCATTATATATTGTATTGCTTATAGTTTTATGGAGATTGGATATGTCATCTCTCTGTTCCAGACATGTTGCGTGATATGCCCAGATATGTGTTCTTGCTACCTTTTCATTTGTGTCACCAGTTCTGGTCTCAGTTTCATCTTGATTTTTCATACATTAATATTTGGCTTTTCTTTCCTTCCATTTCATCTTTTCCACCACTGCCTAATCCTTCCACCATCATGGCAGAAGAAACTATCACTCCTACACTTATTACCTGTAAGTAACTGCTTTGTCATCAGAGACACACTGTCTGCCATGTTGTTCCGTGCATAAGTAGTGAATGCTAATATTGAAATTTCCTTTGTAAAAACAAATTTTGTAAAAGTTTTACCAAGATAAAAGCAGCATGGTCATTAATATAATGAAATATTTAGCTTTATAGCAGTTTCTTATGCCTCATACTGTGCATTAGAGTCCTTTGACTATCATTATGTAACTAATTTTCTTAATTTGAAAAGTAGTAGATGTAAATATCACTACCACGTCTATGAGAAATTTTCCTGTGTAAGTAACTATCTTTAGAATTTATTTAGTGGTTCCTTTCGCATGTGTTCCGTTGAAAATATAGCATTGGTTAGATATGTACAAGCATTTCCATTTGTTGCTGTGTACATATTACTACTTTTTCATGAATAATGATCCTACATAAATGTCGTGAGTTACCATTACTGAAGTGAATTTCAAAGGAGAGAGCACTAAAAAATGAGGGCAAGATGAAGCATAACTTTCAGTAAGTAATAACTTTTCATTTTGATACAGTCCTTAGTAATACCTTTATATGATTCTTTATTTGCCCAAAGCCTTTGTTTCATTCCCTGCTGTCAGCAGGTGATGAGTGAGAAGGGTTCTTCTGTAAATTTAGCAAATCCCTTTCTGAGGCTATTCACCTTTTCTCGCTTTCCAGGTACAAGGAGTACATCATACTCTTTGGATTAGCAAAATGCTTCGTCGCGAAGTGAGGAGCATTTAAGCTTGTATAATCTTGTTGGCCAGCAGCAAAAATCAGCTGTCCAGCAGATATCTGACTTCTTTAAAGCTCAGGATTAAAAGTCATGGGAAACTAGGAGATATTTTTATATACAAAAGGTGGGGTGTTACTTGCGTGAGACAGACTGTAGTACTGGTTTTCAGGTACATATGGTGCTACCACCCTCTGCAAAGGTACACAGTTCAGTAATGTTTTTATTTAAAAACAATATTAAGTTTCTAATGTTCCTTTTTTCTTTGCTCTTCAAACTTTTGAAGTAAATGTTTTTTCAATTATTATTTTGAAAACTATCAAACATTCTTTTATAGGATTTATGGAAAAATGAGTAAATGTTTTCTGATTTGAGAACTTTGTAAGCAGAACCATGCTTCAAATGAATTAAAGCAACTAAAATTTAAACCTCTTATTTGAAATCCCCTAAGACTTCTGAATATATTGAAACTGCTCATTTACTTGGTAATTCAGATTTCATATTACATTATTTGACACTTTACATATAGTGCAATTTTTTTAAGCTGTTCTTTAAAGCATTATATTAATGTGAAGGTCAGAAAAAATTATCTTTTCCACAGATACACTATTTCAAAATTTGTTTCTGTTCCCGATCTGAAAAGATCATATTTTCCATTAAATAGGCCTTGAAGAAAAACCTCAGTTTGGGACCATTTAAAAGTTGTTTTTAAAATGTCAAATGAGTATAATATAGTAAGTCACATAGTACGTTGTTGCCATAATAAGTAGATATATTTAAATTAATATTTTAATACGATTCATGTCTCAAGCCGAAGTCAAAAAACAAAATTGAAACAAATGGAACATTAAATGAAACAGTGTTTCATTATTCAAAGAAACTGGATTATATCTTTTTTCCCCTTTTTCCACTAACAATGGAAAATATGTGAATTGAAATGTTTCTATGTTTTACAAAGAAGTTTTGTCCCCAGTTTTGCAATCACAGACACTGTTAATAGTGGATGGAATAGGGCTTCGCTTGATTGATTGGAATACTCTCACAGCAGCTTCAAGAAAAGATCTGTCTTTTTTGTTGGCGTGATACAAATTCAGTAACTTTGTAGTCTGGGTACAGTAACACTTCCGAAAGAAACTGTGTGATCTTGACCTTGTATTGTTTTGCTCCCTGTCTGTTGAAAGAAGGGAAGAGTCCTGAAAAGAGCAGACAAGATTGGCCCCCAGTAGGAGGAAATATTTTGGACCAAATTCTCTACCTGTTTACACACCACACAATTTCACTGAAATTGGTGGAAATCTTAGATGAATGCAGAATTCATCACAGTTTTATTTTTAGCTGAGGAAGTTGATATGGATTATAAAATGTTGTATATTTTGAGAAACATGATTTGAAGTACTCTGCCATTGCTAATTTACCACTTCTATACTGAGTATCGTATTCAAATTTACTGATTAGTCATTGTAAATGCAAGCTGTAACATCGAAGCGAGCATCTATGCACTGAAATAGTTACTATTGTGTTGTGTGCTGCTTTTCTCATGTGCTGTGGGCTCCTTTTCCTTAGTAGACTGCAATCTCTGCCACTTCTAGATCCGTCCTAAATTAAAAATAAAAAAGAAAAAAATTGGCAGATGCCTAGAGCTGCTGATGAATCATCAGAGGTGGACCTACAGCTGTGCATATTTGGCAGAGAATTATTTCCATTTTATCTTGTGTTTACTAGTTAGCCAGTCAAGAGACATTACAGAAAAGAAGTTGAGTACTGCTGTTGAGAATTATACTTCTTTTTAATGGGCTTAAGTGCCTCTGCCAGCGCCTTTCCTCCCACTCTTGCTTTCCTGAGAACAGGAATATTTTTTACTTTTCACCTCAGTCAGGCAGCAGATTTTTTTTGTCTGGCCGTAGTTAGTCCTATATGAGTTCTTTTGTTCTTACGATTAGAGCAAATTTAATAATGCTCATTAACTCTGCAGCAGGTCTTTTGGCTTTGCAGTCAGTTCCAGGTGGGAAAAAAGAATGGAGACCGTGTGGTTAGTGACACTTGTAATGACTGGTGTTCTCAGCATAGCGGTCAGCGTTGGCATGACTGCTTTCTCCTGACAGGTTTTCTGATGGGCAAAACCCCTGTGACATTGGCCAGAGAAGGGAAAGTACATTAATAGTTTATTGTGTAAGTATGGTTAAATGAACTAGACAAGCCTGTTGTTCAGGTGACAATGAGCGCCACTGTGCTGACCGATGGCCGTTAACTTTTATATGTGAGATTTTCGTTTTTGATAAAGATTCTGCCCTTGGAGATCATTAACCATTAGTCAGGAGCTAACACAGCTAGATTCATGCAAGTTCAAGCATCAGACAAACAAAATGAGTGCTTGGACCATCTGAGTTTACTTGAGACACTGGAGTTCAATTTACCCCAGATTCTGGGGCAGATAGTTAAAGATCATAGCTGTTATAAGTTGCTTTCAAGAAAAGGCTTTTGTACATTGCAATGATTAGGACGTACACCCAATTAAAATACAAAGTTGTGAAGGCACCTTTTGATGTTGTCCCTCAGTTTGAACTTGATATCTGAATGGTATGTTATGATTCTTATTGAAATTGAGTACTGGATGCAGCAGCGATGCTGCACAGCAGTTAGGTGCATAATGTTATTCTGGTTTTGTGCCTTTTCACAAGCCAGTTCAACTTGTGAAAGGTGAAGAAGGGAAACAGGAGACAATTATTGCCCAGTATTCTTAGCAAATAGTAATCATCTAAGATCGTAATAGTTTGAAATCTCATATTGTCTGTCTCAGCACTAATCGTCTAGTTAGGTGACTTAGGACGGAAGTGCATCACAGGTGCATCCTCTGTGTGGAAATCTCAATCCAGAAGCCTAATACAGTGTTGAAACATTACTAAAATGTATAGGACTAGAGGTCTTATTGCCTGGTACTTTATATATGACTCCAAGAGGACAGAATTCCTCCTACAAGAAGATTTATTCTACAAACATTGAGCTTTTTCATATAAATGTGAATAAAAACATATCCTGCTTTTCATGAGAATTTGATAGTTTGGGGCCCGGATGAAGTACACTTTCATGTGTCTGATGTTAGCTCAGGAGCCTGGGAGTCTGTTCTTAGTTTAATCTGTGTCTCTTGCTTTGCTGGCAGATTTTCAGTGCTGGCTTCTGGAGCTCTGTACAGAGCCTGAATTTGTGGCTCATTTCCCCAGTCCCATTGCGATTGACCTAGTACCTATGGCAGAAAGCACAAGGTTAGCAGATTTGCAGAATGACCCTAATAATCAGAGTCACAAAATTTAAAAAAAATCAATGGTGTTGAAACTCTTAACAGTGATTTCTGGATAATTCCAGGAAATATGCAGTCATCACATTTTAAACTTCTGTAGTAGTTTGAAAATAGTGAGAGAGGTTAGAAACAGTCCTGTGTTCTGAACTGTGGCTGTCCCTGGAACTAAAGTTCACCAGTTTGCATCTTGAAGGTGGAGGAGACCTCAGAACAGAAAAACATGAATGCATTTGAACTGTTTGATGCATTTGATCTGCTAGACTAAGCCTGTGATCTCTACTGAATATTTAAATATGCATAGTTACTTAGACTTGTATCATAGAACCATGTAACCCAAAATAAACGCGGATTTCTGTAATTGTCTTGTAAGCTAGACTTAAATGATTTGGGGATGTCCCATGGATTTTCTTGCATCTGGCAAAGTCTAGATGCCAACATATTGAAATCTTTAAATAATATGCAGTGCAAAATAGCAAGGAGGGTTTTTTACTAAATTGCCATTGCTGAAAAATACATTAGTGGGCTATGTGCCATATGCTTTGAGTACAGAGGTACAATATCTCACTTTCATACAGAGATTCTAAGCAATGCTAAGCAATCTCAGAATTAGAATTTTATTTTTAGTTAAAGTAGACCACATAATCTTTAAAAATCTGAAGTCATTATTTCTTATACTGATTCCTTGTATCTTCTGATTCTTTTTGGATCTGATTGTGTTGCTTTATAGCCAAGGCTTATGTTCCCATTTCTCTGTAGAAAATATTGTGAATAATCCTTAACACTTAGACCACCAGTAAGTACATCCTTTCTTTTTTTATTATTAGCTTTTTCTGAAGTTTGTGAGCCCCCCAGGGCAGTGATCTGACTATATGAATTAGCTTCCTTGAGATGCAACAGAGATAAGATCATTCATGTGGAGGAGCAGCTCTGCTTCAGTTCATCTTTTCTGGGCATGTTTAGATACTCACTGCAAGTTACTTTTCCAATACCTACACATAGGAAACCCATAGTCATTTCTGAAGTTACCCAGACTTTTCAAAATCACATTAGCCCAGATGTGTTGAGTGAGAAACCATAATCTGTAATGTGCTGCAAGTTTGGGTTTTTGAAAATAGATGGGTACTACAGAGAGAGTGAGGTGAAGTATCAGAAGTGATTGATTGTTATGCTGGTCACACAGTCACACTCAGTTACTGTCCTTGCTCCCTCAGTGTCAAGCAGTAAATTTGCACGTGAGTTGGGGTTTGGAGATTTTTCTGGCCTTAAAGGGACCGTTTCAGTTTACACTGCTTGTTTTGTGGAAGTACCAGAAATGTAATGTGGAAACCAATGTAACTGTAGGAAAAATAAAGGCTCATGCAGTCTAGGGACTTCTTGGTTCTTTCCATGTTAATAAAAGCTTTGTTTTGCTTTTCTGAACTAATACGCATGGATTTGAATTAAATACTGAGATTGCTTTTAGAGATTGTGGATTCGATATACTTTTGTAGGGTAAGCCTGAAAGCCTATCTTTATTATATATAACACTGAGACATAATACATACATTTGGGAGAGGAAGAAAGCATAGGGACAGGTATGTGTATTAAAGAAGTTACCTCTGTATTTGAGTATTTGTATTGCTGTCCCCTGTTGAGTCTCATTCAGTTAATGTTACCAGTTTACCAGTGGACTGTCTTTGCTATAGAACTGTGGATTGAATGAATTCCTCAGTTAGCCTGTTGACATTGCTTCCTAAAAAAATTTAATTCCCAAATCAGTCATGCTTACTGTCAACAGCAGTCATTCTAGGCACTGAGATTTTGTGGTTATCTACCATCATTGTTGAATTAGACTTTCAAAGGGGGTAAAAGGTGAATAATTTTCATTCACTTTGTTGAAGAGTTTTCCCTCAAGATAAAGTCGTGATACATGCATTTTTTACTCTGAAATTGCATTTCTGTGTACATAGGGAGATCAACACTGACTTCAGATTCTTCAGTTTTAAATATCCAAATAGAAAAGAGAGATTTTCGTCATTTTAGTAGTAGTATTTATTGTGCGAGAGGGGTAATGGCATTGGAACCTGCCTTTCTCAAACCCCCAAACCTGCCATTACACTGTGTGACTGTAAATGTGTTAACAATAAAGAAGCTATACTACATATTAAGACCAAAACTCATAATTTATGTTGCTAAAGGCCTGTATTTTTTCTAAAAGATTGAAGTGTTAGTTTTCAAAACGTCATAATGAAATATTGAACTGATCGACAGAAGATGTCTGCGGAAGGTGGGACTACAAGGACTAAGGTGAATGTTGCGTTGTGTCTTTCCTGTACTTGAGGAGGACAAGCAGCAGAAAAATGCTTAAAGAAAAATGGGTAGAAGAAATCACATGGTGAATCTAGCCTAAGACTTCTTTGCTCCAGTAAACCGCAGGCTTAATCACTTCTGTGATACAGATAAGAACAACTGTAACAAGATGTTCATGTGTATTGAATGATGTCAGCAGAAGGCACTGAGATGTTGTAGTCATCAGTATTGCAATAACTTCTATTGACTGGTTATAGTTTTGTTTGAGCTTCTTTTCTGTAATCTTTTCTCTGATCCCTGAATCCCGTGGGAGATGCTTTTGGCTGAAATACCTTTTTTGAGTCTGTCAGCAGGGGTTTTGGCCAGGTTAATGAGAATCTACTTCAAGGTAGCATCTGTCAATGTTCACTCTTAATTTCACAATGAAAATGTTCTAATCTTGGCCCCTTTCCTTTCTTATCTACAGTATTCCATGAGCTCCCTTAAAGTCTAGACTGCCAGATCCCTGGAGGGAAGAACAGTGGCCATTTGCTTTCCGTAGCATCTAGCTGACCAAAAGCATCATTCATTTCCAACTTTTCTTTCTGTAGTTTTTTTTTGGTTGCTATTTTCCTGCAATGAATTACCTAACTCTGGCATGAGAGAAGAAGGAACCATACCTTGGTTGCTTTCTTCTGCGGCTTCTGGTCACTCTGATCCTCTGCATCTATTTGTGAGAGTCTGTGCAAGGATTCTGTCTGATCAGGATCCTTCCTAATTTCAGGGCAAAAGCCCACATGCAAAATGTAGCTAGGCAGATTGCATCAGCTGTGAAATTGAGCCTCACAAAAACTAATCAAGCAAAGAAACAGAGGAATGGATTGTGCTGTGTGCTTACAAATCCAGAAAAGCCTGGCATTTCATCAGTCCCAGACACCCTGTTGCAAAAGAAAATCTTTTACAAGACTTATCACAGATATTAGAATCATGGCTCTATTTCATTTACAAGTGTGCAAGAAAGGTTTTATTATTACTGCTAACCAGACAGCAGCAATGATCCAAATAAAAAGAGGTAGTAGTTGGAGCAGAGCAGAGTTTTGTAGGGCTGGTGCCAGGAGTTACCTGCTCCTGTGAGTACTGAGCTGGTGAACATAAAGAAGCACATTTATTTTTCTTTTTAGCAGCTGAAGCTAAGGACCACTTCTGCATTTGATCTGAGATCCCTTGGTGAGACACTGAACAAAATGTCTAAGGGTATCTAGATGATACTCAGTTCATCTGCAGAGGGAGTTAGCTTCTCTCCTTCTTTCTCATTCCCTGATTCCTCTGATCTTGAATACACAAGTTAGAGCTACCAGAGGCATCTCTGGCTTGTCTGAAGCAAAGGCAAAGCAAAGCATTCACTAACCTGTGCATTTCACTGTTGTACAGGAATGAGAGGATCAGCTGGTTTAGAGAAATCATGCCACTTTGCATCTCCCATCGCAAAGTGATAGTGTGCTTTCCTCCTGCGTGGTGACGTCAGTAGGCAAAAGCAGGTCTTCCAGTATGGAGTTGGCCAGCCTCTTCATGTTGGGTATAATAATGCATGCATATTGGCTGCAGCAAGTAATGGTTTAGGTAGGCTAGACAGATTTTAGTTTGCTTAAGGATGTGTATTGGATTATGCTTTAGGTATAATGGAATGTATTTTGCAGTTCATTTGCAGTTCATTTGCAGGACCATTTGGCAATGGTCCATGGAAGGATCACTTCAAAGCGACTAAGTTCACGGCTTGCAGTGTATTTTCAAAAGCAGATGAAATACTGAATGCTTTGCATTTACTGAGATTTTGAAGGTAAGATTGTTGTGTTTACAATGTGTCATACAATAAGGCCCTGATCCTTAGCTATGACAGCCAGGTGTTAGTGGCAGTAGAACTTTACTTTCTGCTTACCAAATAGGGAAAAGCGACGTCTGCACTTTAATATTCTCCAGATTATGATTATAGAAGATATTTTAAACTAAGAGAAGAAGAGAAACATGCAAGAGTGTTAATAAATGGTCAGGCATTGCCTGTTGTATGAAATGAAAACGAGAACAAGGTACATTGGTTGCATGTTGAGTCCTAATATGGGCTCCCAGCAAGAACACAGTTGGGGTTATTTTTTTTGTGAATAGGGTACTGCAGTTTCATCTGCCTTTTTTTTGGAACCTGAAGCACTGTAGACCTTTTTTGAGGCAGGACTACTGTGTGTTCATGGAAGTGTCTTGTCCAGTTCTCTAACCACAAAAGGTTTTATCTGACTTACTCCTTGGACTTTAGTGTTGGTGTCTTCCTTCCAGCTTCTTTATCCCTTTCAACACTAAAGTGTGTGCTCAGCTCTTAATCCTGCCTTCTTATTCTACTGACCATTTCCTTTGTCATATCTGGTTCTCTCTTCCTCTGCTCCTCCTTTTACTTACTCCTCCTTATCTGTAGCATCTTTTCCCACCCCCCCAAACTATATTGTCTGTCCTGTCCTGAAAAGTATTTCCTTAAAATAGCTTTATTTTCATTCTCTGTGCTCTGCTTTGTCTCCTGAGACTTAATGCAGGCTGCCTAGTCATTTGTTGTTGCTCCATGTCCTACCATCTCTCTCCTCAGAACCTGTACAAGGGAAGGAGAAGCAAATCTGAGAACGTCAGACTATACTTCTGTTACTGTGCAACCTTTTTTGTAATTTTTTTCATTCATAATATTTACTCAAGGGCTATTGCTTAAATAGACTTATTCTATGGGAGCATTTAACACAGTAAAATTAAGGAAAGATTGAATTAGATATCTACATGAGAACTTTTTGCATTGGGGAGTATTTCTTTATGTTGATGGGAAAACAGTGAGCCGTTTTTATTTGCTCATTTTTTCTTATCTAAAAAATGATTTTGCTAAGGCTTTAAAAATGCTCACCTCAAGGTTGAAATTTAGCATGCAATATTTTACATTCAAAAAAGAAATTGAAAATGATGTCACCACGGAAGTTGCAATGTAACATTAATTATCAGAACTGTACTTCAACACCCACAGTACTGTGTATTTACTTATGTCAAAACAAGATAATGCTTACTCTATTAAGAATAGCTTTTCATTTTATGATTCCCTGTTGTTCTTTGAATCATAACCTTCACTCATTTCTTTACTTTAGGAGAAAAAGCCATTAAACATAGATACTTCCTGAAAGTGTGTGCTGCATGAAAGCTTTAATTAAATCTACAAGTAAAGCTTTAAAAGAACAAGAATCAAATTAATTGCAACAAGGACCATGCATTTATTTCTGTGACAGGCCTTTGCGCGTTGGAGAAAAGGCAATCTGTGTACCCTTATCTGAATTAGTAAACTCAATATCACTTTTCATTAGTATGGTAGGTCATTGCCGTGCGTTTTCAGTGTGACACTGTTTACGTGTTAATGACCTCACAAATAGAGTCTGTTCCAAATGGTCCGCAGTAGTAGAAAGCTGTAAATCCATGAAGTGGAATAAACTGTCCTCTGCTTTCTGCATCATTGCTTCTTGCGACTTCCCCTCTAGACTGAGCTTCATAATTAGGCAGCAGCATAATTAAGGCAAATTCAGTAAATGCAAATAGGGCAAAAGGATTCATAGCTGATTATGGTTGTTATAGCATACCTGAAATAAATTAATTTCTAAGCATCGTTATTAGTTGACTTTTCAATGACACTGAGTCTGGAAGTAGAAAGTATTGTTCACAAAGAGTGTTCATAGCATAAGTTAGTGAGTGTGACTCCATGACGATGTATTCAGATTTACAAAGTGATGACATACGCATGAACAAAACACAGAAAGATTCAGTAGAACTTATTGCTTTAGTTGTTTGGTGCAAGATTGCTTCATATGAGATGAGATTTTAAGATTATAAATCTATTTTTGCCCCACCGTATAATCTAATGAAATCAGCCTGCTCCCTAAAATCATATCATTAAAGAAAATGTCGTATTTACATCTGGTAAATTGTCTAGACAGTGGAAAGCTTCACCTCTTTAAAATCTTGGAATGATAAAGCTGACATCAAATGAGTAAAACACAGCATAACCACTTAAATTTGATTGCCTAAAATATCTAAAACAAGGACCTTTCTGATATCCTGCTGTGTGAATTCATTTAAGTGCTGAATGCCCTCAATTCCCATTGACTTCAGCACCCTGCAGAATCTTGTCCCGTATTTGGATGTCTCAGCCCTGCCATAACAAAAAGCCTGTTTCTCACTGGTCATACACAGTGTATACTTGGTATTGCAAGACACACTCTGTGGTTCTGCCTGCAACAACCTTGGGAGTTGCTTTGTAGACAGAGAGTAATGGTTTCTACTTTAGTTGCTCACCTAATATGCAAAGCGAATTTAATTATATGCTGTCCAACCCTCTCTGCTACATATTTTTCTGCTTGCTGGTTCTGGGTGAAATACATACTTTCTCTGTGCAGAGGTTACTAGTAAGTGTACAGTGCCCCTGGAAGCATTTATGGCTAATCTTGCCGTCAGCATGCATAATGTAGCTAAGTACTAATTAAAGGTTAAAGAATAGGGATCCATCTTTTCTCTGCCTGATGAATAGAGGAATGAGTTCTGCGTGGGGTCAGTTGCTGCCTTCAACCGGGCAGAATTGCTGGGATGCTGCAAAACCTAACTACAGGAGACTAAAATTCGAGAGACTCTGGATTTTCTCACAGTACAACAAAGGACTAATAAATCACTGTCTTGTGTTGTGTAATGGATTAGCTGTTTTACTGTGTTTCATATAAATATGTAATGCTGCAAGGCATACATGGGTAGAATGTAGATTGGCTTTCATAAGGGGACATTTTTTTGGTCCTACATACTGACTGCTGAAATACTGATCCCAATGATAGCCGATTAAAGCAGATTTTCATTACTTCTAAGTATTACCATGACTGCTGCCATGTAAAATAAGAGAATATAACTGGTGAGTGATGGAGCTGTGGTGGCAGATGAAAAACTTGGTTGTTCAGTGGAAGTAGGGCTACAGTTTCCCCAGAATTTCCAGAAGTTTTGTAATTGTGATACTTCTGCAAAACCTTTCACACCAGAATGGATGATAACTTTGCAGTTCTTTGAAGTCATCCTTTCAGAAATCCTGGTGTTCACTTTGTTCCTGTAGGCTTCTTCCTGACAGAAAAGTCTTATAATAGCAATTGCTTTTAAAATAAACTTCCAAACAGGTTATGGAAAGAACAAGGGTATCAAGAGGTCTGGTTTCTGCCACCAACTTGCTGATGAAAGTTCTTAAAGCTTTGGGTGTCATATTCTCCACATTAATTGAATTTTGATTGCTATTAACTGCTGCAAAGCAGTGGTATTGCAGGTCTGATAATCAGAGAGGCGGAGTACTTCATGCTTCCTTTATCATCACTTGGGTTTGAGAAAATTCAATCTTTATGCACTGCCTGAAAATACATGTCGTTGCAGTGTCAGTGTCTGAAAATCAGTGATGGAGACATCACCAGCTAAGACAGGATTAGCCGCATATACTTGCGGAAACACATGTTCTCTTATTAGTAGCCCTTACAAAAGCACCAGGGGAGGTGTAAAGTGTTTTTTCTGACACTAGCTGCTTTGACACTTCGGTGGCTGCAGAGCTGCCTCCTTTCCCACAGTAGGAGCAGTCGGCATCTGAGCTTTACTGCTTGAACCTTTGTGCGGGTGGATTACTCTTTTGACCAAAAAAGTCATTATTTAAAGCCCAGATACTGCAGTGGTAGATTCCTTGGATAAAGTTATGAAAAAAGTACAACAGAATAATACAGTAATTTAGCATCTCATGGTTTTCAGAAATACATAAATAAAATAATTGAGCACACTATACCACTGAGAGTCTAATCATTTGCTGTCCGATTAGCAGAAGACAGATAGCTATAGGGTGAAATAAGATGGAAAAGGTCATATGATTAAATTAGCTGCATTCAGACAGGCATTACTTACAGACTTTTTTTGCTATGATTAAAGAAGATCAACAGTAAGTCAAGCAAATAAGATCAAGTTAGTGACCCTTAGAAAGGGAAATTAACCTCAATGATAAATAAAAGTTTACTGTCCACTATGAACACTTCAAGATATGCTACTCTTGGTTAATCACATCTTTCACTTTTGGCTATGGACTCTGCATTTGACTGCCATTCTGAGTATTTACAGAAGAATGCACATTCTTAATATAGAATCCAAATACTAAAATTTATTTTCGTTTTCCTTTTAACTCATGCTGCTTTTTAGTAACACAGGAAATGTCTGCTGCAGTCCTGGTGCTCATCCCATTAATACCCTATCAAATTTGTCAGTGGTTTTGTATTTTCTCATAAACAAATTCATCTGAGCAGTGCTGGTTTCTGCATCACTTAATCTCCTGTAGGTGTTTCCAGCCACTACACCATTGCCTGGTGAGTTAAAAATCTTGACAAGAGGTGAACTTTTTTGGTCATATGATTCTCCCTTTTTAATGTTTGGGCAATTTTTTTCTTTTGTGGAGATTCTTCAGAGCCTGGTTTTTCCTACTGTATCCTACCATAGTAAGAGTGTAATGAAATTCTAGGCTAAATTTATAGTGTTGGATTTTCAGAATATGTGTCTTGCATTTGACTAATCACAGAGAATCTAGACTTTTGTAGTCAAATCGGTTCTCTTTCTCAAAGTCTTTTAATGTGGGTGAGGAAATGCGGTGGTCCAAAAAGTTGTAAAACCTTAGAAAATGTCCCGTGATGTTATTCTGGTACTTGTGAATCTGCTGCGAATGAAAAATTGCTCTGTCTTTCATTACCTGAGAGCCAAGAAATGCGTGTATGTTGGAGTAACTAACCAGGGATGAGAACACAGCAGGAAAGGTCACCATCCTGGTTCATGATTGCTGAGGAGTCACCAAAAGTTCAAAGTTGAATTGGCCTGTCTTCATCTTCCCCGTATCTCATTACCCTCTGCAGTACTTGGGATCTAGGATTTTCTTTTTGGGTTCTTCACCATAAATACTCATGCAGATCTTATCTGGTTGTGACAAAAAGGATCTCCATGCATATTAGCCATTTCTTGTCATTTTAGTAAGTTCTGTGTGCTTGGTTTCTATTTGGTGTTGAGAAATATCCGCTTTGCAGATGTTGGTGGTGGGCTGTGGCAGCATGCCTTTGCCTTTCTGAGGAAAGACAGGGATGGGATGTTTTGTTTTGTTGCTTGTTTTGCTGTCAGATGCTTACCAGAGAGTAATTAAATCAGCTATTTTTAAAACATTTACAGGCCAAACAGACTAGGTTGCATATTGAAGAAGGTGGTGGAGTTACAAGGAAACAAGAAATAGTTACATGGTTCCTCAGAGTTTATGCATCTTGAAGTGGCATCATCCACTCCATATTGAGTAATGCTTGAGGAACTGGATTGAGATACTAAATAAACCTTTGTCACATGGTACTTGGTCAGTATCAACTAACAAAATGTTAATGCTATGGTTCCTCCTACTCTTTGCAGGCTGTTGTTTTATTGCATCATCTCCTACAATGATACCGTCACCTTTAAAAAAAAGATCTTTTCTCTCCTTGTCTGGCCAGTCTCAGTAAGAAGGAGAATACTAGTTTGTATCATGTGCGTGCAAGTCATTGCTCAGGAATGAAATGTTAAAGGAAGGTTGAATAGAGCAGCAAATGTCCTAGAAGTTCAGATATGGTGAGCTGGCCCATGCTTTAGCTAGTGAGAATGATTTGACAGCTGTACTTTGTAGTTTCTTCCTTCTGGAGCATGTGATAGTGCTTTGATAGCAACCCTTAATCTATTATTAATGCAGTTGTATGTAGATCAAAACTAAAGATCCTTAGTCACGTCAGAAAGTAATGCTAGTCTATTTTTATATCATTTGAGGATATATCTGAAGTGCCAAAGTGCCAGTGTCAGGTATCCCACACCTCTGTTCCTCTATGCAAGCTGTAATCTGAAGCTCTGTTGGTGTGCATGTGCATGTGTGCTGCACAATAAACCTCCTCATTTTTTAGTCCCAAGAACCAGTAAATAAGTGCCTCCTTTGAGTCTTTTCCACTTGATTTTGAGCTGTGGCTTTTTATCATGCTTTGAAGAAGAGAAATTGAGACTTTTTTGGATGAAGTCTTACTAACATCTAGTTGCCAACATTTTTATAATCTGTGTTCATCAGCTTTCAAAATTAAGGGGGTTAATTTAGTCCTGTAACTTTCTCTAATAATGTCATTATTGCAGGTTATTGTAGAAGTCTGGGTTATGCTCACTCTCCCATTCTGAAATGGGCTTTTTGTGGATTTAAGACGATACAACGAGCTATAAAATTTTACTGCAGAAGAGCACACGGCCTGCTATGACCTCGTCTTCGAACAAGCTTTCCCCTTCCTTTTGTTCATACTCCTTTTAGATCAGGCCATATCTGCATGGATGATCTTTAAAAAGCAAGCTGTTCAGCTCTTCACATTGCTGTCTTGTAACTCACCACAGCTTTTCAAGAAGAACATAGGGAAGCCCATGCTGGGGTTCTTCAGGGGTTTAATTCTGCTTGTTCCAAGTCTCAGGACAGAAGGCATTTACAGCTTACCAGCTTTAAGGCTGGAGACAACTGAAGCAGCACATAGACATCAGACAGTAAGACACAATACAAATGGCCAGTGGGCTATGTCATCCCGCTGACATCCTGATACCTTCCTGGAGGGCCGGTGCGTTCTCAGCCACCGAGTCCTCCTGCAGCAATTCCACTGCAAGGCAGGTGGACACTGCTGTACATGCTGGTTTCTTTTAGCTTGGATCTGCCAGGAAACCAGACCACCTGGGCTTTGGGATGACCATTCTCAGTTTCACCTGAGAGGTGGGGTGGAGTCCCCCACCTGGCTACTGGGGCTAATGGGTTCTCCTGGGTTCCTCAGTTTAGCCGTGAGCTGGGAGACAGCTCTATGCTTTATCAAGGAACAAACGTGCCCTGAAAGGGAACAGCTAAGGAAAATAAGTGTCCTGGGAGGCAAACCAGAGAGAGAAAATATCTGTGAGACTGATGTAGTACTTTCAGTGGAAGGAAGAGCATTGCAAATCCTCAGCTGACTGTGCCTCAGATGCTGACAAATTTCCCTCACAGCACAACACCCACAAGTATCCATCTGACCAGAGGAATAATTAGCTGGTACCACATCCCCCGCAATTCCTGGTGACACAGCAGCAAAGATATGCTGTGGGAGGAAAAGTAACTGGGATCCTTCTCCTCTTTGACCCAATACCTACACACCTTGTCACAGCATTGTGCCAGGCACTCAGTCACCCTTCTAGGATTGCTGACGTGGAGATGGCTACAGTGGGAACGTGAGACCTGTCACCTGTTGTGGCTTGCTGTGATACTGTAAGTTCCTTTTTTACCATATGACATAAAAAGCTTTGGAGAAGCAGGTGGCAGAGGTCCACAGAAGCTCCAAATTTGAAGTTGCAGCTCTTCATGCTTTAGTCCATAACATAATGCAACAAGACATTCCGTTATTACATTCTGCCTTTGCAAATCTGAGGGAACAGGACAGTTATGTTTCCTTCGCCGTCTAGTCAGCTCCACTACAAGACAGTGTCATGTCTTTTATTGCTAATACTGGAAAATTTCCTACGGTAGCTAATTTACCAGTGAAATATAGAAGTTTAAACATGTCAGCTGCATTTTTTTGTTCCTGTGTGCATCTTGGAGTTTATATACAGATGGCATTTTTACGCTTATATCTAATAACTATTAAAATTTTCCTGTGCTTATTTCTTCTGAATGTCTCTTTACCGAGCCTGTCAGCTTTTCATCTCTGAAGCTAAAAATAAATGTTTATACAGAAATCAGAAGAGATTGAAATTATGGGTTGATTCACAAATAGAAAAAAGAAATTACACAGCTTTCATTAATTATTCCATGGATACTTTTGTTTGTGGGAGTGGTTCATTGAGCATCTATTTTTTTCAATCCTGAAGAAAGTTAAGTAGCTGAAAACACGAGATTAGCGAGAAATAAGCCAAAGTTGCACATTGCATTTAGTCGTAGGAAATATCACTTTTTGTATTACACTGAAAGAGGGATTGCATATCCACAGCTGGAATTTTTGCTACCCTTTATTGTAGCAGCAGCAGCTGCCATTTTTCTATTCCATAGCATTAAACCAACCCATAATTTTGCTGCAAATTCTGCCAGAAATGTGCATGTGAATACTGATACTCTATACTGAACCAGGCCTCTAAATCTTTTTTTTTTATTCCTGGGCAGCATGTAGAATGCTAAAGGAAATGGCATTTTCATGTTGACGTGGAACAATAATGGTACAAAATTGTATTTTTGTGACATTTTCAGGTGGCAAATAACTTAATGAGGAGCGAGAAGGATGAGTAGTTCCCAAAGAAATAAGAGCACAGCCATAAGGAAAGCAAAGAACCCTGTACTACAGTCCTTTCAGTGATCCTGCAGTTGAAGATGATGTTCATTTTCAGAAAATGCATTTTTTATATCATTGTTTACTTACACATGATAATAAGGTTAAAGGTTAAAAGGGTGATAGATGAATCGGCTTCCAGAAGTAAAGTTGATGTAGCGGTATAAAAGGCTCCATTTCTGCAACAAATTCCATTGAGGATTGTAAAAAGACTGATGTTTCACAAACAACATCAGAGGTGAAACTAGAGGCAGCGTTCTGTATCTCCGTCTGCTATTCACATAAAAAAATATTTGAGCCCAATGTGTCCCTCAGCCTTCAGCTGTTCATTTTTAATGTATGTGTGGCTTGCACACATGCTGCAGTTCTTACATTCGGTGCTCAGTCTTCATCCAAATATAAGAGCATTAACTCTAGGGACAGAGAATTCTTGACAATCAATACTGTACATCACTATTATTTATGAAGTTTCTTCCTTTTTCCTCCATTCAGAGAAATGCAGCACTATTTCAGGCATCTAGTGTTTACTCTCACATATGCAATTATGCCAAACAGATCTAAGATAAACAAATCAGAACTGCAAATGAACCTCACATTCAGCCAGCTCTTCAGTAGGTTACTTTTAGCAAAGAAACAGACCATCTTTCTGAAGGGAAATGTTAAATTGCAGAAAAGCTGAATCCAGCTAGGACAAGTTATTAAGAAAAGCAGCCTACCGTGAAAATTTTGTAGTACTGGTTTGTTTTGACACCAACTATTTTTCTCTCAATAACTGTCAGTGAATTCATGTTCACCTGATACTTACTGTCATTATACAGTTGGCAGTTAAAAGGCTATTTCTAAAGTCAGGTGGCTCTATCTTATCTTCCAGCTATACTTAGTCCTTGTTCCTTATCCTTTTTGTTTGCTAAACACCTCACTTTACTTTGCAGACATTCACAATACTTGGTGATCTGGTAAGGCTGCAGTGTGTTTTCACAGGGTTTATTTTTTATGTTGCTTGGAAAACAGTTAATTGTTTGAAGACCGTTTGCATAAATGGTATTTTCACATCAAGTATGTTTGTATTTTTATGTCAACCAAGTGGAAACTGAATTTCTAATACAGTATTTTATTGTGGGGTTGAATGTCATCAGATGTGTAACACAAAGAAGAGAATTCCAAAAGAAGTCAATGTATGATGTTTCATAAACTCATGCAATACCACAGTCAACACCTGTCCCATTGGCAAGTAAGAAAGCAAAGAGCAGGATGCTTTCCGTCTGTTCTATTATGAACTATAAGGGCATAATATGATGGAAAAAATATATACAGATTGCTTTATTAACAGGAACTCCTTGACTTGTCTCAAGTAGCAATGGTTATTTATTAGGCCTTGTTTATTTGCTGTGATTGTGGCAGAGGAGTTGTTTCATGCCCACACAGTCTGAAAATAGCATAGGCAAGAAGAAGGACTGCTGTGGCTGATATCTACCCGCCTCCTCCATCTGGTGAGGGTCAATGTGGAACTCCAGTCCATGGACGAACCTTTGGGTACTTCATTTGAAATGTTTGTTTTGTGGAAATAGGGCACTTCCTACACTCTACTGTGTTAATGGCATGTACTTACAGTGATGCAGTGCAAAATGCAACCATAATCAAATTGCTTTATCTCATTTATAATATTTGAGCAACAAAGGACTCCAAACTAGTCATGCTGTTGTGTTTTTCAAGTCCACATTTCATTTTGACATAGGTGCTAAAAGGAAGAGTCAATTTATTTCTTTCTACCCAATCAGTGTCTTTGTAGTGCATGTATCTGAGTGCTTTATCAACCCTGGTAGAAGAAGATCCCATTTTTCAGGGGGAAAAAAAAAATCCTTAGTAGAATTCTTTCTTGGCTTTGACTATATTAAAAAATATTTGGCTTGAGCAGAGTCAGAACAAAGAGAGAGTTTCTTAGGGTATATGTAGTTAATAGAAAAGCAAGTGGAATTTTTTTCTGAGTATTTTTCTCCGCCAGGACTGAGGTACCAGCTATGTACAGATTCCTACCATATATCCAGACCTCTAGAGAGGAGCAGTGAAACTCCTGATAAGCCTTTTTATAATTCTTCGTTTACTTGTAGCCATTTCTTTTATAAGTTTGGACTATTCCAGACGTCAGAAATATCAGTAGGTAAGCAGACACAAACTCACAGCACAATTTAGGTTGGAAGGGACCTTATGAGGGCATCTGGTCTGATAACACCCTTCCCCCACATCATATCGTCATATTGAAATCACTGGGTCTGTACTAGCGAAATGCCCTCTATACTTGGCGAATGCCTTTGATAGAGCAATCACAGGCATTTAGAATCTGGCACAGTAAATCATGAAGGCAAAAGATAGGAGCAGCAGTGATATGTATGTTGTGAGCAGAACATCCTAAGATATTTAGAACTAAAGAAAGCAGGAAATAACCCCACCAACTTTACGTCATTCTGAATGACCATCCAAATATTTGATTGCTTTTCATATATATGAATTTTTTGAAGCTTATCCCTTATAAATAGTACCTTCAACCTGTACTTTTTCTGTTTAGTTTATTAGATGGTGAGCTGTATCATTGGTTTACAGCTGAGTTAAATGGTGCTTTTTGAGTAAATGAAATGTGAAAAACCTCTCAGTTGTGTTGCAGTTATGCAGCAAGTCCTCTGTATGTGTTCAGCGAGGCTCTTGTGAAAGCGTGCTGCAAAGAACATCTTTGCACCCCTACACTTCTGGGCTGGCTGTATCCCGAGTCCGTGCTCTCCTCCCAGATAAACCACACTGGCGACATGTCAGCTGACTTGAAGGAACGTGCACTATGGGACACCGGACCCAAATCATTCTATGTTTCCTTTCCATGAAAACCAGGTCGCAAAGGGTGAAAGGGGCTAAACTGGTGCAATTCAGTATAGTTTCAAAGTATGCACAAGGAGCCGGGATCTGAAAGCTGTTTCCAAGTATCGTGTTTTATCTGTAGTTGGTATCACCTCTTGATGTAAGTGCCTGACGGATACTGTATGGGCACCTAGTGTTAAACTAGAGCAAGGACAAGACAAAACTTTCCAGCTCTACATTGTGCCAGACCCTCTGACACTGGTGAATTTATCTCATGGCTAGTTGGGCTGCCTAAACGTTTGTGGAAACACTGAGCGTGATTATTCCCAGCGCAGTAAGTCCACGGCATCACAGTTAGTATGTGCATGCAAAGCAAGCAGTGTGTTTGGCATGTTCGTTGTCAGACC
>Ga0181612_180089_pt1 | contig 30020 bp, 13 predicted proteins | sample HoacroProtozoa21_FD_119630 | JGI IMG/M metagenome (GOLD analysis project Ga0181612, IMG submission 119630) | Hoatzin crop microbial communities from Cojedes, Venezuel. Combined Assembly of Gp0051906, Gp0051904, Gp0051908 | reverse complement strand
TGACAGAGCCCTGGAACAGGCTGCCCAGGGAGGTTGTGGAGTCTCCTTCTCTGCAGATATTCAAGACCCGCCTGGACAAGGTCCTGTGCAGCCTGCTGTAGGTGACCCTGCTTCAGCAGGAGGGTTGGACTAGATGACCCACAGAGGTCCCTTCCAACCCCTACTATTCTGTGATTCTGTGAAAGGACACTGGCAAATGGTAGCTTAAAGATGCAAATACTGCACCAGCACTTGGGGAATTCTAGTAGCAGGGTAGAGAGATACCTGCATAGATCTTTCAGGAGACTGAACTTGTGAACCTCAGAGGAGAAAGGCTTTTTATGATTCTGTACATGTTGTGTGTGATTTTCCTTCTGGCCAGGACCGTGCTTTCCTCAGATGCAAAAAAGTAATTACAGTGATGACTCCAATAAGCTCACAGAGACTGTTGTTTCTCTCCTTTACCCAAAGTACATGCAAAGGTATTCAACAGGCTATTGTTTTTGGCAGTTGTTGCAGGCAAGTAAAAGGAGTCACTGTTCCAAGATGAATCATAACAACAGTGATCAAAACAAAATCAAGGCCTGGAGTATGATGACTGACACTTCTGAAGGTAGCAAGATGCAGTTCTATGCTGAGAAGTTGAGAGAATTTCCATGTGGTCAATAATGACTACACATGCAACATCAGCTCAAACACCAGAAACCCAAGCAGGAGTTCCCACAACACCTTAGCCATGATAAAAAGCTGTGTTACTGCAGACTTTACAGAAGGAAGGCATAGTGTCGCCTGTTATTAAACTTTGCCAAAGACAAAGCTATAGATCAAGTGTAATTTAGTTACTTTAGTCAGAAACAGAAGCAAAGACTTCTAGTTTAGGCTGTTGGCTCTGATATTAGACTTTACCTTACAGGGCCACCACTATCATAGCATCCAAGCTTCTTTTATGTTTTATCCTCATAACCAATAGTAAAGACTATTAACCTCACTTTCAGGATGGGAACAAAGGCACCAAAAGGCTACCAATCTTCCCTAAGATCACATGGGAAATTCATAACAGGAATGAACTGATCCAATTCTCCCAAGACTCAGATTCTGAATTTTCTTCTTTGCTCAAATCCACTCAAATGGCTATAACCTCAGTTAACTCTGGATATAATTGTATTTTCACCAAGATGGGTAGAAAGACTGAATTTCAAAGCCTTCTGAATTGCTAGGATGAAAGGCATGAAAAAAGTTCAGTGTACTATAATAATCATTGGCCTCATACCTTGCAGTAGTAAAACGAAATAACATCACTACAGCATATCATTCTTCACATAAAATGCTCTTATTATTTCTACTATATTTGTATTTCTGCGGTGCTCAACTCCGTAACACTCAGGCTCTCCTGTTTACTCACCAAGCTCCATGCCACAGTTAGGAATTGCTCTGTAGCACCTTACAGTGGAGGCTCTGGGTGGGTACCTGTGGCCAGACAGCAAACAGTGGCAATAAAACCTATCTCAAAATTTATTGCTACAATATACTGATTGTCTTCACTCCTACTGTGCTGAACGGGTTGAAGATAAAAAGTGGGGGATATCCTGTTGGGAGTTATATATCAGCATTACAAAACAACCTGATTAATCTCTACGCCAGCACATCAGCGCAGTCTGTCCAGAACAACAAGGAGAAAGCAGTGTAAGGCATAGCAGTAGGTAAAAACCAACAGCCTAACTGAAGCGGCAGATTTTTCTTACTGCCTGTAGAAGGACAGCCGATGCAGAGTTCAACACTGATCCTGGGATACTCTGCCTTTCTGTGACAGTGGTTGTCTCAAGTGAACTAGAAGAAAAAAAAAAAAAATCCCTCAGGCTAAGCTAGCAGGAGCAGTGCCAACGCCCATCTGAGATGTACTTTTACAATAATAGAAGACGACTGTTCCTACCAGCTTTTTAAACAGTTATGTGGAGCTAGCACATGGCAGCCCAGCAGAACGAATTGCCTCATTAAGAGCTATTTCCATTAAAGCAATCATCACCCTCTGCCTGCAATTTACATGAGCTCTTCCCATCCCCATCAGAGCTGAAAAGGAAATCATGTGAAAGGGAAAAGCACTGATACGAAACAAAAGTTGCACAGAAGTCCTTAATCATATTCAAGTGCTTGCTGTTAGATCAATTAATGAACTCCCACTGCCTGTTGTATAAAGCCCCCTTTATAAGGTCTATAATCTTCCTGCACTCTCCTATAAAAGAAAAAAGAGGTTGAGGTTTCTGGAGGTGATCTTTCTGCCTTCACTCGCAGATCACAGAAAGCTTTTTAAGGGCTATGCTAATGTGACCTGACTACACTTGTGTGTGTGTGCATAGCAAACTGTGTCTACTACGTATGCTAAGTGTGAGCGTGGGCTCATGCACGTGTTTCTTGGTGCCTACATCTTGCTGAACGAGATCACTGCTTGTGGGAAGGGGTTTGCTGTACCTGAGAGCACTGATGTGTGTGGGTGAGGAAGATGACGTGTGGGAGGGTGTAGTACACAGACATGAGCATGCATGTGGCTCTGCAAAATAGTTACAGCAGACAGAATAACATGATTGGGAACTTTTCTATCACTTTTTGGAGTACATGAGTCATGCGTGTATACTCTTCTGGGCAAACGGCATCTATGTGGTCATTTAAAGTGTGTTGTAAGGCAGCATATGTGGCTATGCGCGCTTCCACAAATTTATTGGGGACCTCTAAGCATGGTTTAATGTTTGCCCTCTCCCCTTACATACCATTCGTGCTGGCCAGTATGGGAGAGACTGATGCATCATATGACAAGTTTTCGTTATGCAACAAAATAGACCACCCTTGTCTTCCTTGGTCTTTTCACTCCAGCATCAGGTCGTTGAATTACTGTCTCTGAAATACTCTTGTCTGTGAAGCAGATGTTTTAGGTTTAACTCTTATCATGTTTATTATCACCTGGAACACGCAGGAAGCGTGTAGTTCTTTGGGATGGTAAGTCATGGGAAACCTTCTCAACATCACCAAAGCTCTTCTTTCTGCAAGAAGCAGGCAGGAAGCTGATATGAGCTAGACCAGATGCCTCCCCCTATTTCAAATCAGATCAAAACTAAAGCCTTCAAAGGCATAGGCAGGAGCTGACTTATGTTTTAAGTGATTTTAATACTGTGTCCTTTCTGATCTTGAAAGGAGACATGACCATCACTCGTACTTTGCTTGCCTTTCCTTCTAGTCCAAAACTTCTGCTTGATCCTTGCAAGCAGAAGCCTGTGTAATGTTGCCTTTCTGTGACTGGCAGTAGGCGGGACAGGAAAGCAATTCCCACCAGTGTCTGTGCAAATGAAATTCACCTGGCATTTACAAACCAGACAAGAGAAAAAAAGAGGCTGAAGTGAAAAGGAACCCTTTTCAGCAGCGAGCAGAGCACAACAAGGAAATAAAAAGATGAATAAACCTGTCATAGGCTTTTTCTTTATGGAGCGGAGGCACAGTTATTAGGTACCCGCAAAGAAGGCATGCTGGATATATGACTCCTAATACATCGTCCATAATACAGCGCTGTGCAGAAGGCATACAACTTTTCAAACAGCTGTCAGAGGCGGAAATAAATACAATGTCGTCGTGGGGAAAAATGACCAAAAGGATTAGAAGTGAGCATTTGGGTGGTGCAGGCAGGAGCCAGAGAGCTCTCTCTGACAGCGTTTTCTCATACTTGCTACTTGTCAGAAACAGGAAAATTATTAAGCTTTTATTACTATTTTTCTCTTAATAATTTGGGTGAGTTTTTTACTGCTCATAAAATGTGATAGATTGATAGTGCTCACCAGAAAGGAAAGGCTGCAAACACAGAGCTCTGCCAAGCATATCTCCACCCACAATTGTGGCACCCCTTTTACTAAAGACGGGTCACACCACCCATTTGAAACCCCTGATCTGAATCACATCCTCCTGTCCTCAGCTAGTTTGGACCTGAAGGCCCCACAAGCCACTGCCAATAGTCCTCACTGCTAATGTGTAACTTCCTACCTTTTCCTCTCTTCCTACATTTCTGACAAAGTACTGTGAACTTCACCCATATTTCTCTTCAATTTTCTATGTCTGGGGTCAGCTGCACACTCCACCATGCTCTGTAGAATCCCGTCTTATCCCAATAATGGTCTCCTAAATATCAGTAGAAAGTACTAACCCCTGAATTACACAATCACTGTAGCATTCCTAGTGCAATAAAGCTGAAATTTTTGTTACACGCTAGTCCCATCACACAGTATTACCGATGTGGCTGTCTGTCTACCTCCACAGCATCCCATACGTGTTGGGAAAAGAAGTATCAGTGTGTGCAGGTTAGTTCTGGACACACAGACATCATAATGATGGGCATCTTAGGAAAGTTCAGGTTAGAAATGGAAGGTGTTTGGTATGCTGTTACAAATGCTGAGTGGGGGATGGTTTATTCTGTAAATTTGTGCAATAATACTTTGAACTAAGTAACAGCCCAATTTTTAAAATGTTTACCTTGCTAAAATGCCTTCGCTGTTTTTCTGGAGAACATTCAAACACTGTCAGCAAAAGCATTAAGTAACAGCAATATGGAACATCTAACAACCATTGTCTATGCCTTCATCACACCATTACACCATGCTGTCTCCACGCTAACTAATAAGAATCGATTCTGAAATGAGAAACTTCAAGATATTTTCTATTCTTTCTTCTCCTGTCTGCCATTTGATATACTACAATTCACACAGGAACTACTTCAAGACAATTGCACATCCTAGCCCCAATTTCTTTATAGGTAGCCTCATTTCAGACCCCGGCCTGAAAAAGAAAACACAGCGATTTGCAATGATGGATGATCTCAATAGCGAAATTCCATCTGACCTGCTTAGAAGCAAGGAGTATATTACTGACTCTAGACCAGTAAGTTGGTTAGGATCAAATATCATAAATCCCAAAGCTTTCAAACGAAACTGAACTTGCATCTGAATAGAACTTTTTTTTCTGAGATTTAGGTAAAACATTTTTCTTTTCCTTATGCACGAAGCAGTGTGCATCAGAGCTCTGGCTGAAATGACAAGTGCCCTATCACCATCAAGGTAAAATGGCTGACAATCCACCAAGATCATCAATGCTTCTTCACTTTCACTGACCGACTTATCTTTCACTCTCTCTCCCCATCCCGATGTCTTCCTCTGATCTTTCTCCTCCTTGCCTCCTATTTTCCTCTCCATCCACAAAATCTTTTCCACTATTTCAATAAAACAGCATAGCACAATAACCACCTCTTTTTTTTATGGTGTACTAACATGTTGTGAAAAAATACAAGTAACTTTGTTCTTTCTGTACCCTAAAAGTAAGCAAGAAACTTATCTCTGACCCTGGCAACTGGTGATCCCTACATGTGATTTTCAAAAGACAAAAAAGAAGTAGCAGTAGTAAAGGCTCAAATTCCATCAAAATAAATAGGTGCATTACTGTCTGTCTGGCTTGTAACCGAAACACAAATAAGATGTAAAGACAGACCAGTTTTTACATCAGCCCTTCTCTTTGTCATGGTGCTGCTACAGATGTTAATCAGTTTCTAGCTTTGGTAGAGTACTGAAGCAGCTCATTCTCATAAATGTATAAATGTGCAGCTTAGCTTTATGGAAAAGGCCTGGGCATTGAAGCCATGATTTGTCGTCTCAAGAGGGGTGAATGACATCTTCATATAATTAAGTCCTTCATTCACTCTGCAGTTAAGCTTTATTTGCCTCATTTTTTAACGTAACATAAACAACTTTTATGGGTCATTACTCAGACAGGTGTGCTGCATACCGTATCTCTTAGATTTGCAGGCCAGAAAAATGGAAACAGGAGCGGCAAAATTACTTGGCTGTAAGCATTCGGGAAATGCCGTGAAATGTTTAGTGACATGCAAGTAAGTTTCAAATTTTATCTTCCAAAAAACTCTTTTGAAGTTGAAAGTTACACTTCTTTACTCCTCACCCCCTTCCTACCTTTTACACTTTACTGAAAGCAGCATCTTTCAGATATCAAATAGAGATCAAACAATTCGTTGCTCTCCTAACTTCAAAAACCAAATGCTGCAAAAATGAAACGTTCACTTCCAAAGAATTTAAAAATCTAATCTTGTTAATTTGCACCCTTTATAATACAACGCAATCTACTGTTCACACCTGATGAGTAGTGCTTAGGGAAAATGCTCTTCTCAGCACAGCGATGGCTAGACCACTTCCTTGCTAACTGTATAATTATATTCGGAAATAATATTTGCTGGGCTAATTCTAACCTCTGAGGGTGGAAATGAATGTGCTTTTGCAACTGTATTAAAATGGTCTGAGAATTTATTTTGCTTTAACTTCTAGACACTTCCAATAAGCTCCTTGTAATGCAGTACCCACAATTTCCAGAGAGTTTCAATTGAAAATAAAAGCAGATTCACTTAATTACCTTCATTGATGGCTTTGATTAGCACATTTCATACTGCACTAGGAGCACGGATGTAGTCAATTACTGTATCTCAACCACGGTTGGTAATTTCTTTCACCATGCATACTATTATGCACAGTCATGACTACATCTTCAGCATCCTATATGATCTGTCCTCTTTCTGCAGTGGAACTGGACAGAGATCTGACCACCTATGTACAAACTTGCCCTTACAAAAATTTACTACGTAAAAGGTAAAATCAAACAGATACAATAATTCATCCCATAAGGTAAATGAAGAAGTATTACACTTCCCAAGAAGTATTTAATGATTTCAGTGAATGGATCACTTTCTTGGACAAAAAAGAATCTTTCAGCATTTCTATAAAAGTCTGTGTAACTTCTTTACTGGATCAGTAACTACAGAAGTCTGAACTGGATATGCCATCCCTTATCTTGTTGCTTTTTTTCCTCCTTGGTCTGCATGAAAATGTGGATTAACAAATGCGACTTTAGGATTTAACAATCTGAACGACCACCCCCTCCTGTTCTATTGTGTGCTATTTCTGCACATTACTACACAGCTTTTGCACTCTGAAAAAAGATAGCTGCATATGAGAAATGAGGGAAATGAAACCTGAACAGACTAGAAAGACAAAGATTCAACCTGTTAATGATCTTTGAGTAAAAATGCTATGGAAATATAAGATTTTATTGCTCCTAACCTGAAATTCTTCTTGTACAATAAACATTTTACACTAATAACTATAATTTACATTTAGAGCTCTGTTCATTCCCAGGGATGGTAAAAAGTTATAAAAAAGCAACCCAGAAACACAAAAACATTTTGGGCAAAGTTCCAACTGTACCCCACTGGAGAGGACAGAATAGCATTCACATACCTACCATCTTTTTGATAAATATTTCTCAATGACTGTTGCGGATTAAGAAATACTTTTACAAACATACGTTACAGCTTTTTTCTAGCTCATAAAAACTTGGAACAGATGAGACACATTGTTTAGACATACCTGAAGGACCTGGTTTCACCACAGAACTGGAAAGAACAGAGACAACTTCGACTCAAACTGTTCCTGCAGAGTTCTGTCTCTGATTTAAAGGACAAAAAGGATGAAAGAATCTCATCCACTTCTGAAAACTCTTCCCACTCCAACATCTGGACATGTTCCTTCCCCACCAAAAAGAAAACCCAAACTATTTTAACGTGAAAAGCCTTGACATTGTACTTCACTACCCAGGTACAGAGGTTCTAGTATTCCAGCCTACAACCGTGTTATGCAGAGTGTAACTATTTACGTATTACAGCTTGAATAGAGGGGAAAATACAAGATCAATTCACAGACTTATTGGCCAATTAAATATATGGAGTTAATCATAATTACAGTAAATTATGCCAAGCATGACTAGAGGTAAGCACAGTGCAAACACATCTTGGTTCAATTAGCAACAGAAGCAAAATTTCTTGTAAAATTCAGAGCAATTTTTATTAATGCTATCCAGTAGCAGAAAAATTCTAGATAATTTGAATGTCTGCAGTTTACTATTTCAAAACTAGCATAAGAATAATTCCATATCAGTTTTATATATTTGTGTATATGAAGAGAGTTCAATTACTGTGAAATTTAAAATAACAGAAGTGTACATGAAAAGTAAATTGTGTATTAGAACAGTAAGTGTATTTGAATGACAAAGGTACCTATTCATATAGACTGATAGCTTTTGTAAAAGGAAATATGCATAGATAAGCAATATTTCTTTTAATAAAGCTACAAAAATTGTTCTATGGAAGTATTTAAATCAGTGTGGATTTGAAAGACAAAGCTATTTTTTTCATTTCTTTCATTAATGAGAAACAGATCATACATTTACTAGCTAGTCATAGGAGTTTTTGTACCATTCAGGTGTGCAGTCTCACACCTACAACGTACCTAAATTGCACAATCCAGTGTTATGAAAAAATACTTGAACTCTAAATAAGTAAATTTGGATGCTACAAGACATAAAGCCATGTGGTGCTGCATACTATCTTGGCTAATTTTCCCTGTTTCTCAATCATGTAAAATTATCTCCGCGGAGCTCTGGGCTGTCATGGTTAAACTGCTCCTAATATCCATGCATGCTTGTTTGAAGCTAACTTGCCTACCTCTGTACAGCACTACAGCACTCTGTGTAGGTTTTACAATGATTTCTACCCAGGGAAGAAGGTAGCTTATAGGCCAAAAAGGTGGAGTTAACTGATGTACTGTTTATCAGACTTGGTTTTAATAACAGCTAGTGATAGCTCAGAGCTCATGTTTTGTAATGTAACAGGCTGGGTCTGAAGGATGATGTGAAGAACAGTCTGCTTTGTGCTCTGTTGACTTGAGTGCGCAACATCTGTTTTTGCTGCAGCTCTGAACCTCCTGAGCGATTAACAGAAAACAAAGTCACAGAAGCGAAAGACAGAAAAGCCAAATATGTCTTGGAGTCAGTCCCAGCTAGGACAGACTCCTTGACAAAAGTTATGGATGAAACTAGTATAGTGCAGATACCAGCAAAAATGTGAAGAAGAAATCATCTGCAGAGAAGAGAATGAAAGATAATCTCTGCATCACATCTGCAACATGAAGCTTTAATTAACATTTCACAAGCCCTGGCACACTTGAAATGTCAGTCTCTATTCAGTGCTGGAAATCTGTGTGGGGTTTAGAACCACAGATACGGACGAGACACAAAGACGGGACTGCGATTAGGACACAGCTGAAATAAAATCAAGTTGCCTTTCCTTGTGGCCACGTGATTCATTAAAAATATAGAAGCAGACTTTACTGTTGGTTTGGTTGCACTGGGGACAGCTATTGCCACTGGCGTGTGTAACTGGCTAGCTGCTATCATTGCTGTAGTGGTTTGGCTGGCACAGATCGCCACTTTCCTCTCTGCAACCACTTTATAAAAATATCACTGTTTGAAAATTTCCAGTTGGTTCAATTTCTTAACCAACTGCTTTCTTTAGAAATAAATACCCTAAATGTTTTTGGGACTAAGCCTCCTCATGACACTTCTATATATGAATTAGAGCACAGCCACTAGAAGTGGAAGGAATGTATTTCAACATATTTATCCTATTACCTAACCCACTCTTGCCTGCCTCACAGCCACTACAGCATAGTCCCACACAATACGTTCAGTAGTGATCTGTACAATCGAGATTTAAATTTGTTAAGCAAGGATGTTTTCAGTTCTTTCCTGGGAAAACTATTCCACAGTTTACCAAGTCTCACTCTTATGATATTGCTTCTGCTTCCAGCCTAAATTTATTTAATTTTAGCTTCAGCCCAATACTTCTAGTTATATGCCCTCAATGCATAACTCTAAACAATTTATACTCCTTAAACGTTTAATGCCTATTACTGCGCTCTTGCTTCAGTACCATTTAGCAAACAATGCAGATCCATATTTTGTGCCATTTCTCATCAGCTTGGCCCACGTTTTAATTTTCACCTCTTTTTTTTCTATTTAGGCATCTGAAGTGGCATGTAGAACCATCACAGGAGAGACAATTCTGTTCATATTTGTTTTAAAACTCTTTGTTTGGGCCTGGCAAGCTCTACAGATAGCCCAGTTATAGGATCGTTACTTACATAGCAGTATAGTACCTTAGCACAAACAGACTAGGAAGAGCCTTATGTTCCTGACATCATCTACAGCATCATCAGCTGACTCGATGAAGCATCTCCACTTCCTCTGTAGATAAGACTAGCTGGACGCTTTAATTCAACTATTGCTGCACTAGATTCAGAAGGAGTAAATACAAATATTCCTACGGCTACCTAATTGTTTCATTTTTTGTCAGTGTGACTTACAGGGCTCACACTGCACCATCTCTGGAACATCCCTGTTGTGAAAGTACTTCATGTGTTAGGATTCAAGCAGTTTTGCGTGGTCTCCATAACAGACACTTCAGAAGGTTAAATGTCCTGTTCGTCTGATAATGTTGTAGAGGCATTTTGTTTGATATTTCTTCTCACAAAATTGTTTCAGAGTTTCCAATACATAAGGTGCCCCAAACGACCTTTACTCAGTTTTATCAGAACTGCCAAGACTATTGCCCTTAGTGGTACAGCTGAACACCACTCCAAGTTTTGTGACCTGCAAGTTCAGGACACCATAACTCCTGAGCTCTCGACAGTTACTGTATGCTTATCGTCTGTCCCAGGAGAAGAAAAGAATTGGTTTCAAAAGGTGTAACAGGAAACACCATGGCTTCAGATTTCATTTTCATAGCATCAGGAGCAGATGCCTATTTGTACTAGTGTGTGTATGCATTTTATATTAAAATATCAGCCCAGGAATGCACAGAGGGGATTATTAGGAAGTGGAAATAGATTTTAAAGCATCCAAGGTTGTAGATGTTTGATATGCTGAAGCCCTGCTACTGTAACTGACTGCAAGTCAATGAATATTAATAAACGATTCAGAGAAGAACCCAATGAAGCTTTAGCCCTGTTGATGACTTTTTATCTAATTACATCTACTTCTGTCTGATGCTTGTACTTCGTCATTCTCTGTGTGAGGATATCAGAATTTGTATTTACATAGTATGTATCTAACATGCTTTTGTATGCCTGCAAGTATATATCTGTGAATAGAGGAGCATGAAAAATTACGTATTTTGAATGTGTGTAAGGATAAGCTTTTCTGGCAGCAGTGAATGAAGAGTTTGCACATTTATGTGGCAAGAGTAAGTGTGAGCAGGAATGTGGGATGCATGTGTATAAGGTGTAAAGCTAAATGAAAGGCATGTGAGTTCAAGTGTAAATGTAAATAGTCAGCTCCCCCTTTGAATGAAAATCTTAGGTAGGCGGAATCTTAGAAAGGCAGTGCTATTCTGTTTTCTTTTGTGGAAATTCTTTTGCAAACCAGTCTTTTCGGTTTTGAAGGTTTTTGGGGTACTTTTTACATTCTTGCTCTTCCACACGCAGCAAAATATGTTCCAAAAATGATAACTATCTGTGAACTCAGCAACTTTGCCAACTAGAAAAACAGCTTTCATCCCCACAGCCCGTTTAGAGTGATAAAGAATTGCTGTGGTCTTGCACTGGAATGGACTGACTTCATTATCACACTCAATGATGGTTTTAACTTCATATTTCCTCAACTCTGCCTGAAGGAAAAAACGATACCCCTGATAACCAAAGAACATTATTAAAGGTAGTTTCCCAAGGAGTTAAATGATAACTACATTATTTCCCAAGGAGTTAAATGATAACTACATTATTTCTCCTTAAGAAAATGAATTTTTGAAGCTATAGTTATGTTCCGTGTGCTTAACACTGGGAGACTTCATACTATTGGGTTTTAAACAGCAAGCTGGTTTGATTTTTTATACATCTGTATGTTGGATTATTCCATGGAAGGGTTTCTGCAGCACGCTTTGAAGGTAAAAATGAAGCCTACCTAGTAAGTGATTTTTTAATGAGTTTGTGGTCTTTTCTTTCATGCTTGTCAACAATGGAAATGCCATCTGGATTTAATTATTCATCTGCTGTGTATTTCTCTGTTTGATCACATTAGTGATTTCATGACAGGAAGAACTTTAATTGTACCAGCAACTCCTTATCTTTGGCATACATTGCACAGCTGATTTTGCTGCTATGTGCAAGATCAGTGAAGTGGACTTTTTTTAAGTTATGGGTACATGTTGATTAGTATTCCCAGGCTCAAAACCTTCTTAAAATGGTTTCTTTAAATAGAAGGTGATGAATTTTACACCAGAATTTGTTATTCTAGTTATATAATAAGTTCTTCTATTCTAAGGGATAATAGTATGGAATCTGTCCTCTGCTATATTTCACTAAAATGGTAATTATACTCTGGTATACTACCATTCCTGATATAGTATGTGCTACTTTAACATCCTTCCAGTGATAAGAAAGGTCCTCTGACTTGATGAGTTCACATTCTAAGCAACAGATACTTCCATCTGAAAAGGCAAGCCAAACCGAACCTTTTAATCTGAACTTGCAATACGCTTTATATATTTTCATTCACAAATTTAATGTCATCCTTAAGGAGACAGAAATTACCCAACCAGATCAGAGGAGTGATCCATCTATCTAGACCAGTACCATGTACTCCCCAGAGTGCACGCAAGCAGCTGTCTCCACAAGCAGTCTATACCTACCATTTCACGCGGTACCATGAACCACAGCTACTGATTATAATTCAACAGTGCGTTTCTGTTAATGCCTTGAAACAAATTTAAATCTCTTTTAGGAATCCTACAAAATAGTACTGAAGATTTTCTCATTAGTATACACTTGTTTAATCCTCTTTTGAGCACTGATAAATTCTTTAGTTTAGGCTCTTTTTTGTAATTAGTTTTACAGGTTAATTATCTTTTGAATACAACACATTTTCTTCTATCATCTTCAAATGTATCACCTTTCAAATCCAGTGAAATCCTCCTGTTCTTGCAGTTTCAGAAAGGACAAGTAAGAACATTCAAGTATTTCCTCCTCAAATCATTCAGGAATTTTCCCTGTGCCTGCCTGCCTTTGTCTGCGACAGCCACAACCTCCCCAGTGTTTCCTGCTGCAATTTACTCTTGTGTTTCTTGTCAACATTAGCAGCTGGTTTTTGAACTTCCTTCAGTCATACTATTTCTAAGAGCAGAAATGAATGCTACATCCTTGGTAAGGATGTACCACTGTTTTATATAATGGCGTGATCAGTGGAATTTTCTAGCCCATTATTTCTGTATCACAGCGTAGTATTTGCTTTTTGACTTCTGCTATGCAATGAGCAGATGTTTTTACTGAGCTGCTGGCAACCTCCCCTAGTTGTTTGTGGTTTTTTTTTCTCCCTGAATGGTTACAGTTAATTTAGAATCCAGTAATGTGTATGAACAATTCAAATTATTCCCTGCAATAGGCATTACTTTGTATTTGTCAACAAAGGACTGCATATGATGTTCTGCTGTCAATACAGCCTCCTTTATTAGGTTCTTCTGAAATTCCTCACGGTCCTCTCTATACGCTGATTCCCATAAATACTTTCTTATTATCTGCAAGTCTTGCAGCTTCACTGCCTACTCCCTTTTCCACATCACTGATTAAATAACAGTGGTCCTCAAACAGAAGTTTGAGGCATGCTTCCTTTAACCTTTTGCCATTTTTCTATTAAGCTGAAAATCAATCATTTATTTCTCTTTTCAGTCTTCTGACCTTTGCCAATTTCAAATCAATGACAGACATTTACCGCTTACTGTCTGACAGCTTTGTTTCCTTATCAGCTCTCAAAATGAATTTTTGAAAGACTAAATAGGTCCCATCTATTTGCTTCACTCTACCCACTATATGGGTGGCACAGAATTAATACTAGCAGACTGGAGAAGCAGAGTCAATCCCAGATTTTAGCTCTCGTAGTATATTAACTCAGGCGCTGTTTCATACAGTAAATTCAGTTAATTACCAATTCAACCAACTTTCCTAAAGTCAGAATCACTGAGCTATATAAAAATGTATCAAAACTATGTGTACTTACTTTCTGTTTCTGTTCTACAGTAGTTATTTTAAGAAGACTTTTTTTTTTAAGCTGTTCAGTCACTTGCTGATCTATTCTATCAGAATCCTCTTCTTGCTAATCTAAGCACTCATCCCTTTTAATATTCTGATCTCTGTCTTTCCAAAAAGAGCAGGTTTGAGGCACGTACCCTTTACCATAGCTTTATTGCTAGACCAGATTCCAAGAAATTACACAGCAACTCTGTAATATTTTCTAGGAAGTATAATTTCTGCCTTTAGTCCTTCACTGACAAGCCAACCCAAGGATTCTTTATTGGACATCCTGATTCTGATATTCTACCTGTGATAATAATTATGCTATAACTACAGACACTTAACTAAGGTTTGCCAAAACAAATTACGTGTCCAAGTCAGTGACTTGGTGGATAACAGAGAGGGAAGCCCAGGATCATGATCCTTCTTGTAACTTTTACATGACATTATCAGCTTCAGTATTCAAGTGGCAGAAAAGAAGAGAAGAATATTCAAACTGTAAGTACTTGGAAGATAACGAGGGAATGAGTAACAGAACAACTGCATTTGTCAAAATCTAACTGTGTCATATCAGCCTGTTTTCTCCATGGATTGTTGGTAAGGGTAAAACCAGAACATGTTATACCTTGAATATCCTTCACCAGTCTCACAGGCCACGGGGGAACATGGGCTACTCATACTGCTACACAACAGCAAAACACAAAAAACCTGAAAAATCATAGAAAAGTTAGCAGTAGTTCACAATGAAAATGGAAGGCTATATTTAATAGGTTTGTCCTGCTTTTGGTATTAATTTATTTAGGACCTGGATGATGGAATAAAAGGTGGGCTGATTAAATCTTCAGGTTATATCAAATTGGGAGCTTGCAACAAAAGTAAAAAACAGAATTTACTTCAAATTTATTTTGAAATTGAAACTTTGGAAAAATCACTGAAAATACAGAATATAGAGTCAGGATAAAAGTAAGTTTCCACAGAAGGTTAGAATAAACCTGCTTGACTGCAGAATGGGGAGCAAACAGCCAGGCAGCAGCTGTGAAGAGGAGGACCTAGAGATAAGAGTACATCACAGAACACACACCAGTCAGAAAACTCATCCTAATGTTAAAATGTTGAACAATAAACCAAGGTGTATAAATGCAGCTACAGTCTACCACACAAATACAAACCAGAGATGTAGTATTGTCTCCTTTACAATGTATTCAATGCTGGTAAATCTTTCTCTTCAGCACTGTGCTTGGGCGCTACAGAGCCTGTGAAGTTACAAGGCAAACAGCTGGGCAAACAGCTGGAGACTGTCAAGTTGACAGCAACAAGAACAATCAGAGCTCTAGAAAACAGAGACCAGAAGAAAGATGAAATAACCCGATCTTTAGCCTAGAAGCTTTGGCCTGAACAGGGCAGCAGTATTAAAATAGGTAAAAGTATGCTGCAAAGAACATGACTTGCAAGACGGACATGACAAAAAATTAGGAGCTTAATTTGAAGAAACAGAGATTTCAGATAGGATAAACATTCTAAATATAGAGGTGAATAAACATTGAAAAGGTTTTCATAAGGAAGTTGCAGAATTTCCATTTTTAGAAATTGTGTTTTTTTTTTTAAGGACCGATCAGACAAACATCTGTCTAAATTGGGCAGACAGTTTTATAAGCTTCTTTGCACCCTCATTGTCTGCAATCCCAGCTTAAAAGAAAAAAAAAAGTTACAAGAAAAAAGCTGAAGGTAACAGAAGTGCTCTTGGGCAAGCAGGAATAGGTCATGACACTGAGGAAACAAGGTAGAACTATGCTAGTTAAAACAGCTCCTATTTTAAGCTGCAAGCAGTAATTGAAATGACTGTATCCATCAGAGAGGGCACTATCTAGTCAGAGTGAGTGAATTGAAATACTCTGGATTCATCCTCTGGTGTGGTACTGATTCACTGTGCAGCCTTAGGCAAAATGCTTGAGCTTTCCCTGTTTTCTCTCCTATGTCTGAAAGACAAGTACGTATCTACCTCAAAAGCATGTCAGAAGCGTATTGTGGTAGGAGCCCTGACTGAAAAGGTTTGTTATCAAAGAAACTGAGAGAAAGCATGCTTCCTGGAATACAGCTTCAGATAACTTAAGCACCTAGGAGCATTGTTGTCTGCTACCGTTGCTGATGCCTGTGTGGTGCAGGGTGTTTTGATCCTTTCAGGCAGGCTGTCAGAACAGCTGAAATAGTTCCCAACAAATACACAGGAAGATCTCCACAGATGGTCACCACGTCATATACTTTCAGCCTATTTTCACTGCCTTCTCCTTCCCTTTTTCAGCAGAATGATCACCACTCCTAGTATGCTCCTGCTGAAGCCATTTTATAACATCCCTCAGTGGAACAAACAGTTTCAATCTAAGGTTGTTCTACAAAACTTCCTCCTCTGAAGTTCCTGGATGGTCCTAGCTCCTAGGCCTCCTACTTGAGATCACACTGCCCTGGAAGAGCAGAGGTACTAAACTATTCTTCCATGCACTTAATTTTCATCCAATCTCAAGGTATTTTATCACCATTAATTTAGTGGAGCACTATCCTAGGAGAGATGCATCTTTACACTTTACTACCAGAATGCTAGAGTTCTAGTGACAAATTCAACATCACAAAGCAGGGCAGCAGCTGATCTGAAAACAGGTTCTGGTTGGTCTGACTTCCAGTTGTGTGCTATAATAACCTATATATATGTTTTTAAATATCCATATATACGTGTGTATGCATAGAACAGTTGCTTGTTTAGCTATGAAGACAAATAGAAGCATATGATTCCAGTTTTCCTTTGCTTTGTAAAAGTAAATTCCAAGCAGGTTCAATTCCGAAATATGCATGGCACAACTATGTTTTAAACTCCATGTTTCAAGGAATACAGAGCACTTCTTAAAGATGGTGTCTTTAGAGGAAAAAGAGTAGAAATTTTATGTGTTGGCTAAAAATGTTTTCATTACTGTACGCCTTATTAAGAAAGAAAAGTTTGATCCTTTTCTGGAGAGCCTGCATTCCTAATTTTGGTTGCTTTTTCCACATAACCGATACACTTTGATTTTTGTACATGACTTATCTAGTTCCTGTGTGCTTCGAAGCTGTACACCCTGAAGGCATCTATCCTGGCCTGGGTCCAAGTCACACTTCAATACTTGGTGGCAACTGGGGACATGCATGGTAGGAGAACACTAGTCCTCTGTTCTTAGATTTCTTTAAATAAAGGAAAAGGCTAAGCTGTCAAATACAAAAAAATGGAAGCTGTGACAAGGGTACAAGGTAGAAGTCACCATATAGAAAAGAAGAAAATTGTTTGTCTTTTTGAAAGACTCCAATTGATAACTGACATTCATGTCGCCTTGTTCAGGCACCTCCTCCAATCTTTTACTAAGTGACTCCGAACAACCTATAGGTAGCCCAGCATTTTCCAAAGCAGATCAGAGCATCAGTCAGTCCCTCCAGTTACAATACCCTGCCCCTTCAGAGGGAGGGAGAGAACATTACTCCAGAGAGAATACTAGTTTCTCTGTCTCTTATTCAGCCTCCTACTGCAGCAGATCAGATAACCCCATTCTGAATGAGCATTCTGTACTCGCATCTAGCAATGACCACATAAACTTACATTATCACTGTTTATAGTCATTGTCTTACACACAGGATCAGGGTAGTGAATATGTTCTATCAGAGAGAACTCTTGTATCACACTGTTGCAAAATCTGAGTGCTTTACAGTAGTATTTTTAAAGGCAATGACTATATAGCTGAAACAATTGCTTTCTCTCACTTCATCAGCCTAATCTATTCCCCTGGAAGACATATTCTTCTCTAGCAGAGAGGAAGATCATATGACTTTGTCCTGGGCTGTTCTCTCATAGAAACAGCAATCCTGGGTCTGAGGCAGGCTACAGAGACACAGGAATGATAAAGAGGTTTCAGGAGACAAAGTGACCACTAGCTATTAGAAGAGGTGGGAGATGGAAGTACTCTTTCCTCTTGCAGTTCTGCGTCGCTCAGGAGAACGTGTGAGCAAAGAGGTCTGGAAGCTGGGATCAGAGGAGGCGCTGAGCAGAGTCATGATTCACTGCAGATACAGAAGTGCCCTGCAACTCATCTTTACAATATTCTGGTGTAAATGCTGTTGATTCAATAGCTGGTGGTTTCTTATGGAAGAGCAGAGCAAAAACCAGCATTGCTCAAAGAATACATTATGGCTAAAATATGTACGTGAATTCATATGCAAATTAAATGTGGCTTTCTGCTCCTAGAACATTGCTGAATATCCCCTGGTGTCAAAGAGTTTGGGAGTGCCTGTTACGCTGGCACCAACTTATACGTCAAAGCTCTGCTATCTACAAGGAATAGGGAGGTAAGCAGCTCTTCCTCCCCAGCCAGTGATTAATCATTCTGTACTGCAGCAGAAGCCATACTCCATAGGCTTCTGACTGGCAATGTTACAAAAAAGAGCAGGATGGTCATTTGATGGAAAATCATTATCTCCCCTCTCCTGTGTATGACCACGCTGATAGCTGCACAGGAGAAGTACATGAACAACTTGTATGAGTTGCAGAGTTGATAGCACATTTTCTTCAACTCAGCTTTCAATAGCATCAACTCCAGCACTGCAAATATTCTTTTTTTTTTAAAAAAACACCAACCTTTTGAGTCTTTATAGCATCTTTATTTGAAAATGTCTGGTAATAGTGAATTTCAACATTGCTGAAGCCCAAAGATCTGATTCCAAACATCCTTCTCTCATTAGGCCATAATCTTATTCTACAGGAATAATACCCTTCATTAAGAATACTTTTTTTCCTGAAAGTCATATATCCCTGGCCTCAGCATAAAGGTCCCATTTAAGGGGAACAGTCCAATGCCCTCTCTGGACACATTCTCCATGCATACACATACTGGAAAGGACAATAAGAGTATTTCAGTGATTTTACCGCTGTGGACATAAGACCACACAACAATCTCTTTAATGTTGTATCTGTTTAGAAAATGAAATAACAATTCCTATAGAAAACTTTAGTATTCGCAGTTGTAAATGAAGAGGCTTAGTGTTACCAATGAAGTTCATAAACTAGAGGGAGATGGAAAGAGAGAGAGTATGAAAGAAAAAAGTGTGACTGATTGCAACACAATTTATTAGCTTCAAAGGTCAAGGCAGCCCATGGTTTTATTGGATCTGATTACCTAGGGGCATTTGCAGTGCCTTGACCTGAAACAAACAAGTTGCTGTGGCAATGCTTCCATATATTTATGTCATTCCTAGGCTAATGTGATCATCTCTTCAAGTGCTAGTGCAGCACAGCTAGCTCTGTGCAGTCATTATCCATCGGCTGAAAACGCCACACAACAGACAGTGGCACAGCACCATCAAAGAAGTTTCTCCAACCTTCACTTCATTGCTACTGGATCACCTTTGCCCTTGGGTTGGTCTGGTGGCAAACATCCTCCATAGGCAGGAAATGGCAGCACGGGGTTGTGCAGAGCTATCTCATCAAGGCACTTGCCTGTCCATGCAGAAGGAGTGTTCTCTGTGGAGTTACTCCTTTGCCAGGGCACTTCAGGTGTGCTCTGTGATATTCAAAACAGCAACAGTATAAAAAAAACAAAAAACAAAACACCTGGGTAACCAGCAGCTTCCCAGATTATCTACTTTTAGTTGCACTTCCACTTGAATTTGCAGGCTTGTGACTCTTCTTGAAAAGAATGACTCATCTAGTCAATATGGAAAGTTCAGGATACTGGAGTTTTACAATTCACTCTAGTAAGACTATAAAATCTCCTGTGGCAGTGGCTTACATGTCAAGTCTAGTGGAAAATGGCATCCTGACCCACATAGAAGATGTTATGCAGGATGACTTTTCTGTTCATGCCATTTTTTATTGGCTGCACAGGAATGCGAGCTACCTGAATTTTCTAAATTGAGAATATAGCCCTGAAATTCCTAGCAACACTTTTGCTTAAGCCCTGTGAGAGCTATTCAGGCTGCCAGCCAGCCTTTAGCCTCTGAAGTTGGGTTACTGAGTCTCTTCCTGAGGGAAGCACTTGGTGAAGAGAAGATGGTGCCAGAAGATGCTTTAAGTATTCTACTGTCCTGACTTCTGGGAGGTTTGCTATAGAAATGGTGACAAGTTCATTGTGGGAAAAAGTGACTCTAAAACGGAGAAATGAGCTGTAAGCCATGTCTTACATGAACAGAGAAAGGAAATGGCAGATAATATCAATGCCCCTGTGCAGCTGACGGGTACTACAGTGCCACATTTGACAAATGAAGGATCAATTCTACCAAGCTATATGTCAGCACTACTACTAGTTTACACCAAATTGCTCCACTGCTGCTTCACATGTGAACAAGTGGTAGGTTTACCAAAGGCTTCAGGAGCTGAAGTGCACAGCCAAGTGCACTAAATCATCTGTAAATTGTAGCATAATACAATACCTACCCACTCATTTCACATAAACCACAGAAATCTGACAAATTATATTGACTCTCAACCACTAGTGACTTACACTGGATGTGTTCTGGAAATCTAGAGGCAGTAAATACGCTCTCTTTTTTATTCACATGACTTATTCACAGAGGTCTGTCAAAAGCAGGTGAAGCCTTCAAGGGGTTAAAGAAAGCCTATATAGTAGCAAAATGAATCATCTTTTATCTTAAAATATTCCTTCCATCTCAGTGAGCACAGTATCACTGGTGCTTACACATGCTAGCAATGTATAAGCTTGTCATCTAATAATAACCAAGGAAGTATTAGAAGCTGCTGTGATGCTCGAAGTCTGAATCACCTTTAAGGTCCCTCCAATTGGGGACAGTCTGTTTCTGAGACATGTCTCGATAGAAAGGGGAAAGACAACATTCCAGCCTCGGGGTTTCTTATATATTCAGCAAAAATTAGGAAAGCAAGAGGTAAAACTGTCTTGAGAGCTGTGCTGTCAGGAGATGACAAAACTAGTTGGGAGTTTTAGGTCTGCAATGTTAAAGGGGAATTTTCTTCCAGCCTCTAAATAAAATGAGGGCAGCTTTTACAGAAGCTAAGACACAAAAAAATTATCCATGCATTAAAAAGTACTGCAAGCATTAATTTACAAAAAGCAATAACCCTTTTCCTGTGTGGTGCAGATACCAGACATAAGAGCAGGCAGAGGCTGATAAGAGGTAACTGGAACTCACTATAAAGTGGCAGAAAGTCATTGTCATACAGGAATGAAATGTTGAAATTAAGAAATGACATTGACTGAAAATTGCCCCCCTTCCCATTAGAAGTTTGAATGAGATATTTTAATCCAAACTAATATTATTTGGCAATAGTTCATTTTTCAACACCCCTTCAAACAACAGTCCAACATTTACATTCAGTTCTGACAGTTCAAACAGCTACTAACAGCATTTGGTAGCTGTTGGTAACCATCAGATACCACACAATCTCATGCTGGCATGGTACTGGTATCTGCAATTACAGTGTTACACAGCCCAAAGCAATAACTTAATTGTATAAGTGTGTATTAGGAACAAAAACCCACAAAGGATCAGCTGGACGCAGGCTTACTGTAGTACTACTGTTATAATTATGTGGTATATTTGTCTGCAGTAAAGCTCTTAGTAAATTCTTTATTAAAAAGAAAAAGTGTAAGTTCAGCAACATAGCCTATGTGTAAAAATGGGGCTATGTAGGATGATATCACATTTTGTTCGACAGTCTAAGTGCTCAGAACCTCTGCTCATTGTTCTTATCTCTGACATAGAGCTCAGGCCATCCTTTCTCCTTTTTTAAACACTCATTTTAATGAAACAAAAGTAACCACCCAAAGCACCAAGTCATCCTTTTACCCTAACCCGGGACACTGCAGGATGGAAGGACACTGACAGCTTTCAAGCTCTACTCAGAGAAGTCAGTGTAATTTCCAATCAATGCTCTTCCGGAGACTCCAGCCACTGGGAAGAGCCATATGAGCTCCCTGCACTGGAATAATTGTGCCAAGCAACACCCATTTTCCGGAGATGCACCCACTTGCTCTCACACACCTATGGAGGAGTCCCTTGCTTCTCGGTAGTCAAAGGTGGAGGCTTGTCCCAGAAATGGTAACAAGTTTCTGCTGGCTTGCATAAGGCTCTGGAAGAACAGTGCTGGGCAGGACAAGAAGACAGTATTCAGAAAAGAAAATGGAAGTTATTTTTACACAGCTCAGAATAGCAACACGGCATGTACAGCTCGTCATCTGCTGTGGTTACCTTCAATCCCAGTCACAAGTGCTGAGCTGTACACACATTTTTACTTATCTCTGCAGCTCCAGGCTGAGGGCAGACAGCACCCATTTTACCACATGATGATGCTTGTGAGCTAAGGCAAGTGTACTTTCAATTTGCAAGTTAGCAAACTGAGTCCTGTCAAGGGCAATATTAATTTCTACAGGGTCCAACAAGCAGCTCATTACTCCTGACTCTGCCTGCTGAGTTTCTGGTGCATTAAATAAATAAAAATCATCCCAAAGAAGGACATTTGTTGTTATTGCCAGTGTTCTGCATTGTTCTCTATGAAGATGTGTCAGCTGAGAGGAGGTTTCTTTAGGCTCTGGCAGGAATGATCTGTCAGATATAATGTGATAGTACTAATACAAACAATTAAGTAATATTTTTCAGCCATACATCTGAAAACACTTTACAAAAGAAGAAAGAGAAGGAAATACCAATCCCACATTACATAAGGAAGAAACTTAGGCATACCAGGTTGGGCAATGTTATGCTGAAATGTCAGGCAAAGTCTGGGAACAAAACATTATTGAAGAGACCACAGGAAACGGTGTCTGTAGCAGCTGGGGGACTTAACCCAGTCACTTCTGTAAGGTTTTCCTACAATGGACTCCTATAATCATATATTTCAGGCCCAGAGAGTTTATTCTGGTGTCTTTTCTACTGGCGTGTACTAGACAAGGGGACTGCAGAAGTTATTTACTTGTAAGAATGGACTAAGCACAGTACAAAACACAAATTTCTTCACTGAAGAATTTGCTCAGAGTTAAATCCAGAAGAGACTATGTTTGGGACCAGGGAGAAGAGAAGACTGGTGATAATAAAAGGAAGTTTAAAAAGTTCAAGCCAATTTGAGCATCTCTTTGGGTCAGTTCAACTGCAACTATCCTCCAGCAGAATCTCTGCCCCTGTGCAAGACCAGGAGAGTCCTTTCTAATTCCCTTCAACTTCCACCTGCTAACAGCAGTCTTAACAGAAGCAGTTGAAAGGTCTGGATTTCGACTAATGAGACAGAAAGCATAAACAATATTCTATTTCATATGAGTTGTCTCCACATGTACGACCACTTCAGGTATCTTTGCCTTGAAGAACCAAAGTTCTAACAGCAACCTCCTCGAAGACCTATGCAATAGTACTTTTGTTACTTAACTGTTTAACTTCAGTTTTCTGAAGGCCAACTTTCAAACAAGGTGTTACAGTAAACATGTTTCTCTTCTGTTTATCAATTGCTGCCAGAGTCTGTTTATAGAAGCTTTGGACTGTGAGATTTTGATGGAGATCACGTGGTAATCACTGTGAGCTAATCCCTAAGCTTCCCTCACTCAAGAAGACAAAACCAGTTATGAAGAGGCTATGTAATTCATCTAGTTTGAAAGGATGCTTTAGCATGAATAGCCATCCTTTTTTTTTTTTTTATTTGTACTGCTAATACCCTCCCATCCTAGTCTTGCCAAAGAGGAAATAAGGAAAGCAAGAGGGAAGGTAACGTAAAGAAAAAGTGAAAACAAGAAGAAAATTATTTATACAGACACAGGATTGTAACACTGAAATGTACTCATCCTGACATCAAATGTCCGCTCTTAGGTTAGTTTTCCAGTTTTCTTTAACAGCCATAGGGATCTCCAGGGGGCAGTTAATTCCTCCAAAGTTAGACATCTATTTTAGAACAGGATGATCTCCCTCTAGAGACATCTATCTCCTTCCATCAGATATAAAGCGGATTTTAGTACTAGCTAACTTTGTCATCATGCTGAACTTCAGCAACAGAAGTCTCACTTTGCATGTGTAAACATCTCTCCATAATGTAAAACCATGTCAGCAGTGACATATATGACAGCATGCTGCCCAAAGCTGACAAACAGCACAGGAAGGGGTAAAAGAAGAAGCACTAAGCTCTCTGCACTCCTAGTATTACATGTGAGCTTAAGAAGGAACTCAAAGAGAAGTAAAATTGTGCATTTTGAAGTGCATATATTACAGTGAATGCTTCTCATTACAAGTTACCAAACTTTGCACAGCCTGGAAAACATTTTGTCTAGCGGAAAGGTGTGTGTCAAGTAAAGAATGCAATAGGATTGTTACCCCAGAAAAGTGCCCAGAAAGGGGAAGGCCTGCAGCACTTGCTACCTTTGAATGGCAGCCTGAGCTGCCTTGAAAATATAGGCAGGCAAGACATTCCAGTGTGCATGAGTGACAAGACAAATACTCAGAGAAAGGATGGCCTCAGCACTAGACAGCTTCGAAGGCTGCTAACCCCTGCACCCAGCTAAAATTGCAAATAAGTTTAGAAACATCCTCATTCTTAAATACAACTCACAATTACATTTTACTGCTATACTTCTCTTTTTGTCACTCCAGTTCTAAGTTAACATTAAGAAAGTATAAACCCATGCCTTTTGTTTCCTTCTTACTGTGACTGGCGGTAAGAGTGATCTCAAGTAATTCTTGGGAGCAGAATTCTGGTTTTGCTCTGGAAATAAACAATCCAAATAAAGCTGTAGCAGAAAAGCCCTCCGAGTATCAGCAATCCACAATAAATTGGGGGATTTCTCACCCAAGCTGCAAGTGTCAGACCACAGCCTGCCTGCACAAAAGCCACTGTGACAAGCCTCCTCAGCAGAGAGGATGGTCTCACTAGCAAGTGGCAGGCAATGAAGGGAACAATCACAATTCTCATAATCCCAGATTATCATTAGATACCCCTTTCTGCAGCAATCAAAGAATCTCTGATGGACTGACTTTATTTCAAGAGTGAAATGAAGTCCTGCTTTATGGAAAGAAAAGAAACAGCCCTCGGGCTGCACTGGGTAGCCCATACAATGAAATTCTTAGATCATCATGAGGTGGTAGAAGATAGTTACAAGCTGGATCTTGAGCTTGTTATTACCATCAAAATAGAAAGCATAAGAAGAAAAGAATAGTATAAAGTAACAAATAGATTAGAAACTTGTTTCCTCACTCACTCTCATTACTTGTCTTGTATGTGGTTATTGCTAATTCACATCAATTTTGTTTAATTTGGATTTGAAAGAAGAGAGTCAGGTTATTTTAATGTAAGCTAGCTGAAGCTTTCACCTCTCTACAGTCACTGCTGTGACTACAGTAAAATGAAGTTACATGTGACAACTTTGAAGTTGGCTGTTAACAGGTGAGTGAGAGAATTCTGCATAGAGGAGCTTGATGAAGGCTGGCATAACCTGCTCCTCCAGTGTACAGGGAATTTTAGGCTTCCAGTCTTCAAGGATGAGAATGGTTTAGTTTGGAAAAAAAGAGAGAAAGACGGTATTATAGAAAACATCAAATAATAGGTATGGTTGACCAGAGGTCCCATTTGTGCTCTTCTGTAATACAAAACTAAGGCTATGCAAATAAAAAAGCAACAGATTTAAAAACAAATAAATGTCAATATTTTATATTTTGTGAAATTTACTGCTGTATTACCACAGCTAACTGAGTAATGAACATCCTAGGAGAATTACGTGTTTTCATGAACAGTGCTTGCAGGAACCTTAGCCAGAATAATATTTTCAGCCAGTCAGCCCTCACACTCTGGGAATAAGTGTCCAGGGATAGAATCCAAGAGAAATATAGCATGCACATACAAAAATCATGAGCAGATGCCCTGGGTTGGTAACAGTGTCCTCTGAAAAACTCTTGCCTGTGTTATGGTCTCAGCTACTGTATACTAAGCCTGTCAATCAAATTAAGACTAAGCCCTGCAAGGCAGACGCCTTTCATTCTCCCAGGGAAGAGCTACCTCCTCTCTGCACTTTGCAAATCTGCTGGAAATGGGAAAGGCGCACCCAAGTTCAAAGGGTGCAGCGATGTTACAGGGCCCCTAGCATTTGTGGGACTCAAACACAATTCCATTTGAGTGAGTTTATGTCAGCAGATAATTTTGTATTCAGCCGAGACTACAATAAGCAAAAGGTGTAAGCACAGAAGTAGTAGTGGGGAGTTGTGGAAAGTTGAGAGACCTGCATAAGATATAAAAAAGACAGTGTCATCACAGAATGTGATGTAATGGCAAGAGAGGGAGAAAAAAACCCACCAAAAACAATACCAAAAGATGCAAGCTGAGAAAGAATAGGTTAAGTCAGAGCCCTGGCAGTCTAACAAAGTTACTGAGAATTCTTTGGGGGGAGACAGCTGCCACTGACAGCACATAAATGCCCCACAGCAGAGCATCTTCGGAAAGCACAGTGGAGGTCATTCAGAAGTGCTCCACATCTCAGAAAGCCTTTTTTAATTTAGAAGAAAAAAAAAAAAAAAAATCCAGAGTTTGACATGAATAGTTTTTCTTTGATTTGTTTTCCAGGTCTGCAGGTAAGGATGACACAGTAAAGCCTCGAAAGCACATGTGAGCTCATCTTTTTCACAGAAGCCTGGAACAGAACAGCAACCATCTCAGCTGTAGTGAGAGAACCATGCAGGTGTGCCACTGAAGGTGTGTTTTAATAAGAAACATTTCACTCCTCGGCTGGGAAATAATTAGGCTCACTTGACTTTTCTTTTTTAAAGAGAAAGAAATCCTGAGAAGCCGTAAGATTTTAGCCTGGTACAGAAGGAGCAATGAATAAACCATTCTCATGGGATGCCAACATAGGGTGTGAGATCTCAGCATAAGAGGTCAAAGCCAAATAACATTTTAATGAAAACTCTTGACAACTAATGAAAATCTTTTGCTGGTTCAAGGACTTCACAGTGGCAGAGCTGTCACAGAAGGAATAGCAATCCCAGAAATAAGTTATTAGGTGAATACACCTAGGGAAAAAGGATAGTCTGCTGAAGCAAGTACTGTATCCCATTGAAAGCTTTGGATCTGTACCTCCATTTGGCACTACAGAATGTAACGCCATGCAAAGAAACTTCAATAAAACATTGCAAGGGCATTGAAAAGCCTTGCCATATTAAGAAATAGCCTCATTTATCATAAATAAACTCTGACTGACATCCTTTTTTCCTCTTGTGGCAGTGGTTGAAGATGTTAGTAACCCTAGCTGCCCATCTCGCCCACCAGCCAGAAGTTATTGCCCCTGCAGCAAAGACAAAGAAGAACGTGTGTCCATTCTTCCTCAGCTCCATTTCAGGAACCAGGGCGCAGCGCAACCTGCTCATCTAAAGGGACTGGCACTGCAGCACAGGCTGTGACCCGAAGCAGCTCAGGCACAAGCAGACATCCTGATCTGCCAGCTCTGCCAGGAGGCAGCTTAAAGGGGTGGTCAGAGACAAGTGAATGATGACCTACTACATGTCAAAATTCAGTAAGGAAAGTCTGGAGTCCCAAACTTTCAAGCTTTGCCATCTCTTTGATTCTACCACAGAAGGTAGCCACTTGCATTGTCTATTCACTTATGACAATCTTGAACCCCAGGTAATTCTGTTGACAGTTGGAGTATAACCTCACAACAACATGGGGTCACATGTGAACCAATTCATCTAAGACAATATTCCCTGATTCTCAATAAGCAATGTGACAAGTTTATACGTGGAGTGTTTTCCACTGCCTAAACTGAGTTAATTTATATCTAGTTTGGACATTTCTTCCCTGTTGTCCAGAACTGCCTGTCTCTCCTTGACAGAAAAAAAAAAAAGAAATAAAAGCCCCACACCTACCATATCTGTGGAAGAGAACAGCTTGCACGTGTTAACAAGCTACATGAAGTACAGCCATGAAATGCAGATGGGGAAGATTGTCTTTCATCAGTGCACACAATTTTGCGCTTTAGAAGGGGCCATTGTTGAGGTGAGAAAATAGTCTTATTGAGATCATTTGAATATTAAAAACCTTTTTAAAATATGTGATTTAGGGGTATCCTGATGCAATGAGAACTTGGTTAATTATATACTGCTTCTGTATGTTTTTGCTTCTTGCTTCACGGCCATATCGAAAGCATTTTCAGTTGCCATACCAAATGACTGCTGCTTTAGCTATGCATTATTAAACAATAACTAGGTGCTAACCTACAATTAGTTGTGTATCTGTGATGAAAAAAACAATCCTTAGATATGGCTTGCAAGGTGCTTCAGAAAGCAATTTTGTTAACACCTGTTTTAATTACTGTTAGCATGCATACAGTAGGTGCCACGTCAGCTATCCCAGAGACAGAAGCCTTCAGTCAAAGTGATCTGAAAGCCACTGATTTCTCTTGCTATAGAACAAAGAACCACAGCTCTATCCAGTGAGATTTGGCTGAAGGGATTGCTTTAGACAACTCTCTCTACCTGGCACTATGTCAAAGGCATCAACTGAATTACGAGTTTTCCCAAATTACACACAAGTAGGAAAGAAAATTCTGTGTCTAGAACCAGGAATGGCTGAACGCCTGCATACAGTCTGATGCCAGAGAAGGCCAATGAAGTTAAAATTGGCTTCCTGATGCTGCCATGTGAGTTACAGCCCAAATTTAACTGCTCTGTGCAAACGAGAATCAGGGCAGATGCATTAAAATAGAGCAGAAATGGCACCTGGAACAACATTATCCTGCTAAATGAACAGTCACGACTGGCAGTGATCAGAAACAAAACACAGGCCCCCTACAGACACCATACTAGAGTTATAGGACAGTCCACACTTATATTCTGCAAGAGATATGGAGAAGTTACGTACAACCTCCAGTAACAAGTGCTTATGAGCACACTCTTCAGTGATGTGAATTTTCTGTTATAGCAATGCTTGGCATTTTCAGAAGGAACAGCCATTTTCAAACAGAAGCCTCTCTTCTATTACTTTATAGTTTTTAGAACTGGCTAACAGCTTTTCTTACATGAAGGTTTTCATTAAAGAAAATTGGCTTCTAGGAACAGTGAGTATGGCCATTCATGGTCACTGATATCTTTGACAACTTTGAAAGCAGGTTATGGTTTTTACCATCATTTTTATCTGCACATCTCAAAAAAGAAAATTTTTTTTCTACACCCCACACTTTTATGCAAGTAAAACTGAAAAATTCATCTATGAATGATTAAAAAAACTACACAATTACTTATTGATTCAGTTTTACTTTCGTAAAATAAAAACCAGCCCTCCTCTTTTTCAGAAAGTACTGTTGTTTGGGTTTGGGGTTTTTTTTTTCCTTTTAAAAGGTCTTCTGGGACTGCAAAAGGGAAGAAGAATGACAATAGTCTGGGCTGATTTTGGTTTTTTTAAGTCTTTGCCTTCTATGGATGAACTTGCACAAGACTGCCGAATAATTCCCTTACTTGCAACACGATTGAACTATGATTCATCCCTAATATAAACCTCCATATGGTTCTACGGTAAAAGAAATTGGTCATATAAATGAAATATACTGATAGAAGGAGAGGATTCCTAGCTCAAAGAGTTGTAATTAAAAAGTGGATTTCTGATTTCTAGGTAAAGTACATAGGTGTTTTGAGCTAATAATTCACTATTTCTCCCCACAACCTTATTCTGAATTTATGGACCATTGCAAGTGGATGGGTTCCTGAGCTGAGAAGCTCTCAGATGCCAAGGCAATACACATGACAGGTACTATAAATGCAGCTTGCCATATGGAGCTTAGCTATACCCATGGATAACAGCAATCACTCCTCTCTGTCTTTCTCTGTAATGCCTCATTGGAAGAAATGGCATATGACCTGACGGCCTAACCACTGGCACCATTCATTGTGACCACAGAAGTTGCCTCTCAGCTTTAGAACAAAAAAAAAAAAAAAAAAACAAAATAAAAAAAAAAAAAAAAAAAGAAAAAAAAAAAAAAAAAAAAAAAAAAAAAAAAAAAAAAAAAAAAAAAAAAAAATAAAAAAAAAAAAAATAACCACTAAGACACCCACACCCACCCACCG
>Ga0181612_172575_pt1 | contig 30027 bp, 8 predicted proteins | sample HoacroProtozoa21_FD_119630 | JGI IMG/M metagenome (GOLD analysis project Ga0181612, IMG submission 119630) | Hoatzin crop microbial communities from Cojedes, Venezuel. Combined Assembly of Gp0051906, Gp0051904, Gp0051908 | reverse complement strand
TCATAAACTTAGTAAATCTCAGTAGGGAGGGAAAGCACAGAAAGTGGCTCTGCGTTCTAATCATACTGTTATTAATGCACTCAGAGAAAAATCTATTTATTACCATATAATTTTTCCTGAACCAAAAAACCTTGCTGTACACCGTAGATCTTGCTGCGTGATTTATAATATTTGATTTATTAAGCAAAGATAGCTTTTGTTTTTTGAACAAAAGTGATTAAGTGAAAAGCTACTTTGCTTTAAATAGCAATGAAAACATGTAAGCACAGATTCAATACAAGAACTTAAGATACAGGGAGAGTGTACCGAAACACACATATGAACCTAACTGTTGGCCAGTGCTTTGCACACAAAGTACACATTAACTCCTTCTCCTTTAAATGAACACAGAGTAACAAAGGTGGTTTCAACAAACTGAATTATTAATACTCAGAGTTAAAATCCTTAATCATCAGTGTACATCAGATTAAAAGGTTTCAACCAACCTTCTGAGCCAGTTGATTTACCCAATGTGAGGTGCAGTTGCTAAGATCAGGGCCTTTGGGGTTCCACGTTCCCGTTAAGACCACGCAGAGATACGAGGCAGTTCCTACAACAGATGTAGAAAACTACAGTGAAATGGAAACCATTTTCCTGCATGCATTCAGGAAATCGGTTACACAGTGCTCTTAAGCAATGTTAAATTCTGAATGCTGCTAATGGCAGTAGTTGACAATAATTGACAAAAATGTAAGGAAATAATGTAGATTACAAACAGCAATAAAAAAGTCAGTGAAAAGTACCAGACGTTTTCTGCAAACAAACAAAAAGCCCTTGATTTTTCCTGGAACTCATCCAGAGGGGAGCTCATAATGAGAAAGGCAGCTGTAAGCATACTTCACAACAGTCCTCAAGCAAAGCCCTAAAATTTGACCTGGATTCCCAAAAGCGCATGCTCAAGGTAATTCTGTGGCTAGGCTCAAATGTTGTTTGTAGATTAAAACTTGACCATTGCCTGTAGGTACTGCACCCTCCAAGCAACAAAAAATCATGTGACAGACAGCTTGAGATTAAAAAAAATTCACCATGAGAGAGCAGCACATTGCTTTTGAGATGTCTGCTGAAATCAAGATATATTTCTTAAGGCAATACCTCGTGTTCCTTTGGGACAAGGGCGTTCCACCATCATTCCTCTTTGTGTCTGAGGCCAGCTAATCCCCCTGGCCTCAGTCGGTTCACAGAATCTCTCTGGCAAAGGGAAAAAACTTGTCACAGGAGGAATTTTGGTTGTGGAAACAGGTGGTGGTGGCTTGGGTCCTCTGCTTCCTTCCTTTGTTCCTCCAGCTAAAGTTGTGCTTATGGGACCTTTCTGTGATGCAGTGCTAGTGGTAGACACTGTGGTTTTGTACAGCTCTGCTGAAGACGTTATTGTCACTGCTGTGGTAGGCACTGCACACAGAAAATCAGAGTAATAACAAAGTAAATTACTTCAGAATTATAAAACAAAAAGTTCTTTAAATGCTATTAATGCAGTTCTAAAGGATTCTCTGGTGTCTCCTTTCCTTAATATTACTCTCTTCTTACTGATATTCTGAGTGCTTAAGATACAACTTTGATTATTTTTTTTACTCCCAGCTCATACCAGTACGATGTTTCAAAACATACTCCAAATAATCTCATAATAAAAATTGATAGTTACACTTCTAAAGGATGAAAGGCAGTACTTGTGAGTTATCAGTACATAACAAACATGCTCAAGCAATTAAAGATTACTTAATCACTTTCGCAGAAGGAATAACTCCATAGACAGAATCTTTTGAATCAGCATGCCGTAAACAATGCAGTCCAGCTTTAATAACATAGGCAGTGGGCTGCAACTTATGAGACCATTTTAAAAATCAGATCCCGAAACTTCAAGGCACCCGCTACACACCTTCCAGGAAAATAATTACGATAACGTCTTCCTACACAGCAGTCATTCTGCTCGAGAGAGCTGCAGCGTGCTCGATTAGCTCCAAACAGAAGCAGCGTCTAGCTTGTATGTGGCGTTCTTGTGTTCAAACTTTGCGGGCCTTAATGTTCTTTTTTGATAAAGCAGGTGTGAAGACGCAACTTGTTCAAGCCAGTGGCAAGTACCTAGCTTAACCTTTTATGAAACACTAGGAATGGCTTAGGCCAAATCACTGCTGCCTGGGATGCACAGCTGCTTACTCCACCAACCCACGGCGGGAACGCACTGCTGGAGCTGCCGAGGTACAGCCTGCGCCATGCCGTGCTGCTGAGGCTTTGGAGAGATAATACTAGTTAATGCTAACAGAGATAACAGTCTGGAATTCCTGTTCGTCACCTTCAAATGTATATTGAGCAGCGGCTGAAACAATGCAAGCGAGCAATGTAACTGAAACAGTTATCATTAATCACTGCCAAATCTTCATTAGTGTTTGTAGTGCTTTATAGGCACATAAAAGCACAGATACTTGTGCTGAGCATAAATAAGCTCATATCAAGTACTTTTAAAATCCTAACTGACACAGAAATAAATGAAACTAATTTTAGGATTAACTTCAGTGGATAAAGTGGCGTTTTTCTTTCTTTTTTTTCCCTTCTGCTAGGCCCTTGAACTCTGACTTACTGGACAATGCATCTTCTCTAAATTAAATCATAAACAAAAAAAACAAAAGAAGAGCTGCCTCACTTTCTTTCAGCAGATGTTTAAGTTAGTATTTTGAATAAGATTAACTTCTAGTCATTTGGAAGATAACAATTACTTCAAAATACTTTTTCAATTATATTTCAGTAATAATACATTAGGAGTCTCAAATATGAATTTATCTTTTTATCTTCATACGAATTTAGAGTGGAGTTTTTGAACATCACGATCTGTTTTTAAAGACTAAATGCAAAGATGTGCTTTTCATTCCTCTCTGGCTCCCAAATGAGAAACTTCCTCAGAGGCTGTCTTCTCTTCAGTCTCATTCTTGGCTGCATGAACAGTCTACGCAATTGTGCTGAACTCGTGGCGTAGCCAGCTACTACGAAACCTATTGAAATCCCCGGATCTGTTCTGCAAGTGCTTGCCTGACATCTTGTGAAACTGCTGTAATTTTCTTTTGATCACAATGCATCCACCCTTCTCGTGCTTTCCCAATTAACATTTGTCAAAAGCATTTGCAATCACTTGCAGAAATGTCAGTCAGCGCCTGCTGAATCAGGTCCTAGGGAACAGGGAACTGGTGGGGATGGAGAATGATGCAGGGGACAACCAATTATTACTATCCATCCCCTAACACACTGTGCTAATTAGTACATATTTAATCACTGAAATGTGTATTAGCATTATTGCAGTTACTACTCAAAACCTGTAACGTTTGGGACAGCTTTGTCTCAGGAGCAAAATCTCACTGTACAAATTCGTAACGACTCTCTGAAGTCCAGTAGTGAGGCAGTAACTTTCAGAATGTATTTTGTGCTGCACCCTGACCTAAAATATCCTGCTGTCATTACGCAACTTCAGGTAGAACAATTTTAATGCTATCCATTAAAATAATTTTCATAGCATATTAACTATACTTTAGAAATACGTTTACAATCTCACATTTTAGGAGACTTCAAACCACCTTTCTCACAAAACGTAAAAAAACCCAGATCACTTCTAAGAGATTTTCTCTCAAATTAAAATTTCAAAATGGAGAAGTCACTACATTTAAGAATGTACCAGGAAACTTCAGATGGTGCTGGATGCCTGGGAAAGAAGAAGGTTGAAAAAATAAGAAATGACCGAACACATCACTTTAAGGAATACATTTAGCTTTCAGAAGGCAGATCATTTCGTTTCTAATGACCTGTTGGGAAACATAATCTGCAAGGCCATTCTCCTGAGCTACAAGAAGACACAAGCGAGCTGCCACCACCTGATGTGTCTCGTTCTGAAAGCTGAGGGTGATGGCATCTGCCAGCTCCCATGCACTACCCTGCAGAGCACTTTACCAATGTAAGATAATGGCAGTGATGATTAATACGCTGCAACTAAGAAGAAAAAAAAACTCCATGTGAAGGTTATTAACCTATTGTTCCAAGCAGCAGGAGCGAGCAGCCTGTACAAGGCTGAAGATACATAATTTTCATCTAGCATCAAAAAAGCCATTTTTAAAATGCCTGATTCTATTTTGGACTTTTTGACTAGGCTTGACATCCTGAGAAGAAAACCGAAAACTATTCTGCCTTCTTCCCTTTTTTTAAGAATAGGTGTGTCTCACTATCAGATGAAGAAAGTATTTGTAAAGTAAAAAAAAAAACCAAAAAAGAGCAATAGGAAGTAAATCCGAAGACTCAAGTTGAGGCTAATTAATTTACATTTGTTTCACGCAGTTCCTAACAGCTGATTTAAACAGTTATGCGTATTATTTCTTTCTAAAAATGAAGACACCACTGGAGTAAAACTTAACACCTGTTTAACAGTGTGACGTCTATAAAAAAAAATAACACATTGCCTAGGACAGGAGGGAAACAGTAACTGTGTTTCCCCAACTGACAGTGAAGAGTGGATGCAGAGAAGGCACACAAGCTATCTAGTATTCTTTGCCACCAGGTTTCTATTCTAAGCAGGCATAAAATACGTTTTCAAAAAAAACAAACCACGCCAAAACAAAAAAATCCCCACACAAAATACAACTCTGACCTTAGATTTAAAATTGTGCCTGAATGCCCATATGATGCACCGATTCTGAAAACACTAAAGGTTCCATTTTCATCTCTGGCATCTAGGTAATTTCAGAAATCAGCTGCATGGATTTTTCAGTTAAACACGTGTCTTTATAGGTCAGATATTTCAATGTACTTGGACATGTGAAAATCTATGTACCTGCCTTCATTTTCAGAAGGTGTCACACACTGAGCTGACGTGTAAAGCAATGGAGATCAGAAACCTGTGCAAATCCAGATCTCCCTGCCTTCTGCTTGTTACCACTATGTGCCTGCTTTCATGCTTCAGTGCATAGCAGGGAAGTCACTAAGCCTTACCTAATTACCTACAGGTTCCAGCTATTATGCTGGCCAGTACTCTATCGACCCTGCCAAACCCTGTTTAGTTGAAAGCGAAAAGTTTACACAGCCATTTATAAATTTATATCCTGAAAATAATAACAATTACGCCACAAAATTAGCAAACCACCTACGATCAAGAAATAAGCTATCTGGTCCCTATTATGTTGTCCTTATCTGTACATCCACTCTTCCATCAATCTGTAGTGTATCAGATTTGATATAATAGTAAAGATCTAATTTACTTAACAATTTGCTGCATGACTTAGTTGTAGGTTCTTGGCGTTGTAAAGATTTAGTTGCACTACTTTCCTATTATTTCAAGCCCTTGGTGATAGTGCTCTCCAAGTTTCTGTTCTGTCCACACTCACAACCACCATATTTTCCTGCAGTGATCCAATAAAACTTAATGATGGGTATCATGGTACAAAGGGGGAGACAACTTCAGTCTGAACAGTTTGCACAGTTAGCGCAAATTGGGATGACTGTAGATGAAATCTCTCCCTAACGCACTCACACAGAACAAAAGGATTTATCTTCTTTTTGTTACCAAGGAAACCTTACAATGTAATGCTCATATTCACTTTTTAGGAGGAAAATTCCCTTCATTCTTTCTGATCCTTCAACTTAAAATTCCTTCAAAAATTCCTATTTCAGCGAGGACTGATCTGGTCCTGGGATATATCCGTCAGAAAGCAAGCAGCAGGACATACCCACTAAATTTACCAAGCACACAAAAACCTGTGGTTTCGAATTTTTCACAGTGGCTTTTTGCAGAGCTTGATTTATTTTATATCTAAATTAAGGTTTTGAGTTTTAAATGTAATTTTTACACTTAACCTTAGAAAATGTGGTCTTCTGCAACATTTCAGTGGCACTTGTCAGCTGTAGCTCTGAAAGCCATTTCTGCATCTATGTACTGTGATTCCCATGAGAAGTGAATTAAAAACAACACATGAAGAATGATGTTAGAGGGGGGAGTTCTAAGGGCAGAAGACCCGATTGCCAGGGTAAAACGGTAGCCTGGCTGCAGCATCCACAGTTCTAGAAATCTGAAAAGTTCTCCTGAAGATTAAGAAAACAAGGATATAGGGAACACATGACATAGTTGCAAGAGGAGAAAATGGTGTAGGTTTGCAGCAAGGATGGGGTGAACATTAGGTTAATTATAGTGGTATTTCGGAGCTTTCAATAGGCAGATTTAAAAATGAAAGAAACAGAGAGAAAAAAGGAAGGTTTGGGGTCATGGACGAGTCCAAGATTGTGGCCCTGGGAGCAAATGTAAACCCTCGACCTCAAAAGTGTGACAAATTTATCTTTCATGTAGGAAGAAAGACTGTTGTTTTTGTAACACTCGGTAGTTGGAAGTTACGGTATAGACAAGAACTGATAGCCAAGACAGATATATGGGGGGGAAAAAAGAATCAGCGTGTGTCTATATGTCATTATTGCTCCCACGGCAGCAGAAGGAACATAGATTGCTGAGTTTCTCACAATGGGCCCAAGTTAACCATTCGAACAGAAAAGGCCGTGACTTCCAATTTTGAGGCACTGACCTTGTGACACCATTAAACACTTGATATTTAAGTACCGTTGCAAAAAGACACTAAAAGAAGTTTCTTGTGTTAGGTGATTTAAAGAAAGTTTTCCTAACACCTGTGTCTTTGAGTAGATGATTAAGAAATCTGAGTCAACCACAAAAAAACCCCAAAATAAAACAGAACAAAAGAAACTCAAAAATGCCCTTCATCAAATGTGTTGAAAATCTGGGCTAAATTCATACGAGATAAAAAAATTCAAACACGTATTACACATACAGATCCTTTAACTGTGTAACAATAGAAGGATTGATCAATTTATACAGACTTCATGCTGAAACAAAGAGGAACTGACAATATAATACAAATAAAATATAGAGTTGGAAACTGTACAGAAACTCTTCTTGGTTATATAGCAGTACATCTCAAGGACAATCATATTACATAATTTTTCCTTAAATTTAGTAGTCTTTAACTACAGGCAATATGCTTAGGCAAAAGAGGAAATGAACTGAAACATATTCTTAGATTTGCTATGTACAAATCCATATAAAACTACAATACTGGGTATTGGCTTTATATAAGGAAAAATACCATTTGTGAACCTATGCATCCCAATTCAAATAAATCTAGTGCCTTTGTATGGTTTCTATATTCAAAAGAGTCCATAATCAAACATATTTACTGATGTCATAATTAATTTAAAACCCAAACTCATAAATCACTCAAAAAATACTCCTCTGTCTTCATGGGTGAACGGGCAAAGAGATCAGACAAGAGGCAAGCACCCCGCAGTGTGCCCTGGCCCCCTTCTCGTCTAGGTCTTCTTGGAATAAACCATATCTCTCCCTGCCTTCCATGCCAGCAAGGAACCCAGGAACATGAAGGGGTGCTGGTGGATGCCCAAATCTCTTTCTGGTATTAGATGGGATGTGGCCAATACATGTACTGTAACTCAGGATCTTGGAGACTCGCTCATAATAAAAGCATTATAAAACGTCCTACTGGAGAACTGTGGTGGTTTACTGAAGCAAAGGAAGAATTTTACAAAGCCTTTTCTTCTCTCCCTGCTCTTCCTTAACACTTTTCCCTCAATGTAATGACTTAAAGATTAGCTTTTGCCACATTCATGGCAGCTGCCTGAACTGCAAAAAGTTATTTCGAGCCTGCACCTCCATTTTCTCCTCTTACTATTCAAGCTTTGGAGAATTTAAAATGCATCTTCATCTCGGTTAAACCAAATGAAAAGTGACATGCATGAGAATGTATGAAAATGAAAGCTATAAATTTTTTCTAATTACTTAGGTGGGTATGTCTCTGCTAAAAGCAGCCCCAAAGCCTCCCCGAGGAGCGGACTAGCCTGATGTACAGAGACCAACGCTTCCCAAGACAGCTGCCCTTGTAGACGGAGCTCAGTCCCAGACACCTGGAACCTGCCTGGGCCTGGCCACGTGCTGCCTGGGAGGTCTGCAGGAGACAGACGGGATAATCTTCACTTGGCTCTGGAGAGCACTGATGTATTGGTTCTAAACTGCCTTGTTCTGCTGCATCTTACGTACTTCTGCACCTAGGAAAAGCTGTATGTATGTTGATACAGTTGTGTGCACACTACGTGGTTTGCACTGCTGTGCATGAACTGGCTTCACTGAAGCACGATAGCTACTTTTCAGGTGCAGAAGCCATTATTACCACTTTTTTGAAGAAGAACAAATGGTTGCTAAACATGCATACCAGTTAGATGAGAGAAGTGAAGTATCACCTTCATTGCTAAAGCAGCTTATCAACATTCTGTTCCTTGCTGCATGCATCTTCTGGAATGGAGCATTGCACTTGGTATTTACTCTCCCCTGCAGATGTTAATATGTGGCTGTGTCATTTTTAGGGATTTCTGAGATGTAAAGACCTCCATTTTTCTTTCCTCTTTTGGCAGTTAAGTGTCTTTCCTTTGAGGCAGTTGTTCTAACTTCAAGTGAGCTGAATTGCAATTGTAGTGGACTTACCGAGAAACCTGCTAGAAAGAGGTCGCATAAACTTGTCTAGCCCGGTATTAGAAAGTGTGAAAATAGGGTTGTGGAAAAATATTTATGCTTGGTATTGCACATTAACCCCATACATCTCCTCTGGGACCTCTCAGCACACATCACTCTCAACTGCTGGCGCCAAGAAGTTAAAAGGTCTGCGTGTATGTTGTAATCAATTCAGAAGTCAGGTAACACCGAACAGACGGGAACGGGGTTCTGGCTCAGCGTGAATGAACTCAAACTTACTTTAGCTATAGAAAGCCAAACTCACTGATGCTACAAAGTAAATAAACAATTCCAAAATCGTTCTCAAACATAGAAAAGCTAACCATTTGTACAAAAAAGTACAAGCCTGTAAATCAAATAAAGTAATTTTATCTCTCTTTACAAGTGCTGCAAATTTGCCTTGCACCAATGTAATGCTGCACTGCTCAGCACGGTGCAGACAAACAGCCCCTCCCTGCCTTTCTGCCAAGAGCTAAGTCTAAGACCAAAGATATCGTAACGTAGTTATCTGAATGTAAGTACAAAGAGATTAAAAATGAGAAGAAACAAGTCGTACCTTGGGCAGGATCAGGCGGGCCAAACTCCAATGAATATCGCAGAATGAAGTTGTTATTCCACACATACAGCTGGTTGTCTCTGGGGTTGTAATCCACTGCAGCAATGTACTGGTACTGGTTGGGGAAAGGAATGTCCACATGCTCGCCTCTGCTTAACCTGGTGTTATAGATGTAATCAATGGTGTTCTTGCCGGTCTCGCTCTCATTGTCCTGATACACCGACCGCACTACATACAGGACACCACATATCATGAAAGCATTCGATGCTGCCCGTTTGTCGTACGTCGTTTCCCAGGTGGCTTCAAAACGCAGGGTGTAGGGGTTCAGCTGGCTAATTACTATCATCCCATTGTTTTGTTCTGTAGCATAAATTACCCATAAGCCATTTTCATCAACTGCCAAGTCAATATCAGTCTTTCCTCCCCATCGGTATGGAGAGGTGTCATGGTAATTAGCATAATTGATTATGGCCTCTCCACTCTTAATTCTAGTCCTCAAGTCAAATTTTACTATGTTCCTAGTTCTTTCCTTGTTAAAAAAGACAGCACCATCATACACTACAAATCCAGTACCATCCACTCGATTTGGGAGTTTATACGTCGTCTGCTGGCGTCCATTTTGGAAGTCCTCTAACGAAGCATATTCTATCAAAGTATCGGTGCGATACGGAGTCCATGGCATGAAGTATATTTTATCTGCAGCCTGGAGAGGATCTTTGCACCAAGCACCTGCTTTTTGTTCAGCTTCATATAAATACGGTGAGTCCACAATTGCTTTCAACGTCCCCGGGCAAACAAAAACTAACAGTCACAGAGAGAAGTAAGACAAGAATTACGTCAAATTAAGACTGTTTTATAAAACAACAAAAAAAAGAAAAAAAAAAGATAGGTAAATCATAATGACTGTGTCAGGAAGAAAAAAAATCCATTTAATTGGCACTGGATTATACCTTATGTTATAATTAATGCAATTATCACCCTATATCATCCACTTTTCTTAAAGTTACCATGTTCTTGCTGTACCAGTACGGAAAGTGGATGGGAACTGTTTTCACTAGTACAGACCAAGGCTCAATTTCATACACAGACAGCTGAAAATGTAGAGCTACTCTTGCATTTTCATCTTAGACTTTTAGTGAGTACACATTAACGCTCCAGAGCTTTTAACTGGTGTGCAGCAGTGCGCTAGGTCATTTCAGTCCAAAAAAAAAAATCACATTGACTTGTTTAGAACTTTAAGAAGTGGTGAGGCTGAAAAAGGAGGTGCCTCGATTAAAAATAAAGGAACAAAACAAATCATCAGGTATATAGAGAAAGCAATTAGGAGCAGAGAAAAACAAAACACAACCAAAGCAATGAATGAAACAGACCAGGAAACCCTGTAACCATGGCATGCTATGGAGAGGGTTCTGGAAGCCAGGCAAGATGACACTTGATTAACAAGAATTTACCCAAGGGTGAGAGAAAGAGAGGGAAAGAAAGACAAAGAGTAAGGGAGAGAAAAAAGCAAGGGAGTCTTCCCTCCAGCCCAAGTATTTCAGACACTATACCCCGCCACCTACTTTAAGCAGCCAAGTCACTTTATTGCAAACAGTCGACTTCTTTATGAGGTGTACTTATGAGATCCTGCTGATTATCATAATATAAGAGTGTTGTGGGGAGGGGAAGGGAAGAGGTTAACATCCATAAGGCACATAACAAGGAGCTGGGGTTTGGACTGTATACGTTATTTACCTTTTTGCTCCACTTCTATTTTAAGCATCGGAAGAAAAATAAAAAAGTGCAAGGAAAAAAGAAAGAAGATTAACATAAATTGACTATTAATCTAAAGATTAAATTAGTAACAGACGCTAAATATAGGGAGAATAAGAACTGCACTATATCGGATAAAGAGAAACAGACAACAGGAAAACCTAGCAGGAGAGAGACTCTACGGTTACACAAGTGAACACGGATCAATCATTTTAGTAGATTAAGAAGGCAATACAGATATGTTGGCATGTAGTTTCACTTAGTGAACCTGAATAAATAATGAATGACTTTACTAATGCATGCTATACATACTCTTCTTCTCAAAGCATAATGCTGTCAAGTTGATTTTTAAGTGACACACTAATTTATCATATATGCGCGAGTGCACATAGAGGTATTATATTAATTAGATAATTATAAATCCAAAATGAATAATATTAATTATATAGGTTTGTATGTGTGCTTATTAAACCTTTCCCCATCTTTGTCCCACACATCCCTCTGCTTTTCTTTCTTTTAAAGAAAGCAGTTTGCATCCTTTAGCTCTCCTTAGGCTTTACTTTAATTTTTTTCCTGAATGTTAATCTTCAGAACTTTTGTCACTTCTTAGTCTATAACTGCAAAATCAGACTAGAAGGAATAAGCAAACACATCTAGAAAAAAGAAGCAAAAGCACAGTAAGAAAGAAGGAAAGAGAAGAAAAAATTAACATTTAGCTCATTCAAATATTCTCCAGCACCATCGATTAAGCTCGAAACAGCAAGCTAGTATGCAAGGACAGTCATACTAAGTGTTTAAAACAAATATCCATCCCGCCACCGTACACGGAAAATATAAACCGAGCCCGATTAACAAAGTTGTATTACTACAGTAATTTTTCCCCAAGGAATTTTTAAGGAATGTATTAAAGGAAGACATATAGCTGAGGTCCAGCTAGTAAATAGCTTTCCAATAATTATATGCAATAAAATCTATTTCATATACTCCATAGCCTTTGAAGTATGCTCCCTCAGTTTCATAAAATGACCTGGAAAATGACAGATGTACCAATCTGTGTAACAGCAGCTCCTGATAGCAAGGAAGCGTATCAAAACTATTTGCACAGCTATTACATTTCCAGTATTACGGTATTATCCTGAAGAATGTATTTGTATGTTTCATATAAAGTTTTGGATTTTCAGTTTCATTTAACAAAATTACATATGATTATTTTGAAAGAATGGTATTGGCTGAGCTGATCTAGTGTTTCTCCGGGGAACAATTCCAAAACTTTATGGGGGAGTGGGAGGGAGCTAATATTCTCAAAACGAGCAATAGTTTTCCTAGCCTCTGTTCACTTATACAACTTTAGGTAAAATACTTGTTTTTCTGTGATTTGTAATTCTTGAGTTATCTAAGTAAACAGACAATGTATTCTGAGGTGAATTCCTGGGTTTCACAGAGTGAATGACTTTCAGATGATTCTGTTTGTGAACTTCTATTTTATTCCTTGCCAAAGAGAAATACTGATATCGTACCTGCTTAGAATTAGTAACAGGAGAGGGGGAAAAAGATAGGGGTAACTAAAATCATTACTGGCATGTCTGCTCTGCGTGCATTGGTGTACAGCTGTACATTTTGCAGGGACAGATGGCTTTACTGAAATAAACAAATGCTACAAAGTCCAATCAATACAGGCAGACAGAGAATAAAACACTTTAAAACGTTTTCTATTGAATTCCTGATTCCAAAAAAGGCTTAAAATAAAAATGCACAGATGTACAAAATGGTACTTTTGATGTTCTTCTTGACAAAAGGGCTGACTTCTGCTATTCAGTCAAAGTGTCAACACACATTGTGCAGCATAATTGAGAGAAATGTCAAGTATGGTACTCTCAATTTCTTTGTAACTTAATCAATAACACTCTTATTTTAGGACAAAGCAATACCTATCAAATTTGTCTAGAATTTGAGTTTTGTTGGAGATCCAACTGAGTATCTTAATAGACTTTTTTTTTTAACTAAAGAGGATTAGAAAAACATCAGCAACAGGTCTACACTTTGAGATGCAAAAAAGGAATCTTTTCATTAAGTCCTTTCTTGTGAGGGTGATGAATACAGAACCCAGAGAACGCTCAATCAGTACGTATGATCAGCAAAGCAGCGATGTATTTCTGGAGGCCAGGAAGACATCGATGAGCTTATAAACTGTGTTTTGTACAAGGGTGACACCAATTCCAGTGCGTAAGAAAAGCCAACTTTTACCATAAAAGCTGGTATGATTGCTATTTGTAGTCTCTCAATGGAGTCACGATGAGACATAGCAAATTTTGCAGTCCTGCAGTAACTGAAGATGAAGTTGAGAAAAAGTAAGACCCATAATTGAACTTTGGTTAGAAGTGCCATGATCACAAACACCTCCCTTCCTAGACCTGCAAAAGCCTATCCCACCTTCCTAACAAGTCTCTTATGCTGGGACAGCTGCTACTTGCCAGCCCAATGATTTCAGTCATTCCGTACATTTAGATATGGAGCACTGGAACAAGGGAGAAAAAAATTAAGACTTGGTAACTGGAGTTGATCAGGCGTCAAACAAAGAGACTTGGAAAAATACCAGGATAGGCTTTGTGGGACAGGGAAGAAAGATGGTCAACAATCAAAACAGCTACAAAAGCAAAATGTAGTTTGAAATCAAGCTTCAAAACTGACTTTAATAACTGGCAACCTTTTTGATGACTGCTGGTAATGACAGGTGATGCCTCTTACAGTTCTGGAATTGGGCAGTGTCATCACTGTACATGCTGCAGTTAACACACTCCAAAACTTACAGACTTTGAAAGACAAGAAGCATCCAGAAGTTATGATAGACACAGAATTATATAATTCCAGGGGTAGGCCAATGCAATTGACAGTAAGAGAAAATAAACATTTTAAAAGTAGAATAACTACATGTTAGAGTACAGGATAGGCCACGCTGTGGCACTACACTTCTGAAAACTGGAAAAGAAAAGATTCCTGTAGATAGCAATACCCAATCAGTAGAACATATCCACACTTCTCTTCCTAAAACAGCACAAAAAATCATGTTTGAGCATTATTTGCATTACACTTTTTCTCTATAAGCTAGCCTACTGGAACTGGAAATGTAACCTCTTGCCATTTGACTGACCTCATGGTTTGGAATCAGATGCACTGCCCTCTTTCTGAGAATTTGGGAATGAAAATAGCGCTAAAGTAGAAGTGATCTTTGTGGAACAAAATTTTGGTTAGATTGGGGTAAGACATCACTCCTCAAAAGTGGCACGAGAAGAACGGTTACAACAAGCCACCGATACTACACACAGGAGGAATGGCACTAGGGATCACTGTATGCAGTAGGCTTCCAATCCTACAAGTGGTACAGAAGAAAAATCAGCAAGCAACCATTTAACAATGACACAGCAGAAATGAAGAAAAAACAGATGATCTGTGTTTGGCCTTTAACAACAGTGAAGGTTCAATATGGTGAAGCAGTACAGAATAGTATTTCGGTTTAAGACATCTAAATTTTAAAATTATGCAAGAAACAGTATGGACAGTTTTGACATAGCTTTGCTTATGCCAGAAATCCTTTCCTTCCTTTTTGGGTATATACTGTCACCACAGTGTTTTTGCATCTCAGACTTGGCCTGTTTCCTGTACCAACAGAAAATATGACTTTGGTTAAGGATTACTGCAGATCAAGAAATTCATGCTTAATAATCACTTAAGGAAATGATCAGTGCACTGCTCAAATTCCATTGCAAACACAGCTATTTCTCTGTTGAGTTACGGGACGAGGGAGAAGTCACTGCAAAGAATCACCTTACAAGAAAGCAAAACCAGTTAAAAGTGTCAAATCTGAAGAACTTTTATAAACATGCATACAATGTCAATGAAAAAAAAAAGCATTAATTATTGCAAGGAAGTAAGAAGTATGTCTAAAGCTAGTGAATTCTGGCATTAGAAAGAATATTGTACAAAACTGCTGAACTAGCCACAACTTCAAATTTTTCTATCTCAATAAGATTTCAGTATTTACCTTTTTTCAGTAAAAAATTCTGTTTTGGCAGCTGATTCAAGGCATAATTTGTATTTTCTCTTGACATTAAAAGTGAACATTTCTTTCTCACCCTTTTCCCCACTGTTTTTAAGAAGCAAGTTTGAGTAACTTCTTGATGAATTATTCACTCTGAATTGGCGTTCACTTATAATGTGTCCCTGAAGCACAAAGTCCTCTTACAATGTCCCCCAAATGGGGCATTTGCCTCAGTGTTGGGTTTTGCTGTGCACCCCAAGTCACCACAACAGCAGGTAGCCTTTCAAGTAGATCATGATTAAAATGGAAGTCAATTCCTGCTTTAGAAGTCTGTGAGCCAAGCCAATTTGTCAGCAACTGGTAGCGGGCAAAAGTACAAATTTCTTTTTGGCCTATTGAATAGCTAATTCGAGTTTGTTTTCTGGAAAAACAGTAGCCTTAAAAGCCAAACACTTAAGAACACAGACAGACACTTGGCCAGCATCACACCATGGCTTTCTTCCACACTTCGTGAAGCTAATTGGAGGACCTAGTCTGCAAGTGCTCTGCATGCATAATGGGTCCGTGGGCCATAAGCATATGCTTCTTTTTCCATGTAACAGCACTCCAGCTTTAATTGTGAGGGCCAGAGGAAGTGAGCAAGAATAAAAAGATTATACTTACTGTAAGGAACACATTCATACTGAACTTCTAGATACTTGTATGTTCCAGGACAAGGATCAGGAAACACATCCGACCCTGTAACTACTATACACTGTGTTCGGTTGTTGCACCTGTAATGGAAAAGAAAGCAAACTAACTAATTTTAAATTATATTTAATTTGCAAGTTTGTACTAAAGTACTATCTGCAGTGCTAACTCACTTTACACTCGGGCAGTCCAATCCATAAGTCAACAAAGTTAATTAATACTAGATCAAAGTCCATAAATAAGGCATCGAGACGGTATTTCGGTTCAGGCTTTATACTTCTAAATTTGGAGATCGATGTTACCTCAAATGTCACTCGTTCCCACTGGTAGACTTAGCTGTCCTAAATATATATTGATTTGATACTACTATTCAATAAAATCAAAGGAAAATGCAAAGATGATACAAAATGAAAACAATGTGTATTTTTGAATAATGTACAATGACACAAAAGAGCAATCTCTCCATCTTTTAAGATATACATACTGCTTATACAGGGTTTTACATTTTTGTCGTGATTCAAGGAAGTTATGATTTTGGTTGGAAGAGTTATTGCAGACAAAGAGCATCAGCATTTCCATTTCAAATATTTTAGGAGTAACTGGTAGACTCTAAGCTTCCTCTGTTAGGTGACAGGAAGAGGTAAAGAATGACTGTCTGAGGAAATAAGAACAACAGTTAAAAAGAAGACCTACAAGTAAATTAATTATAATGTATTTTAGAGGAGATTAAATACTGCAATATATATACGATTTGCTTAACAATGGAAGCCAATTCATTTTGATACAAAGAACAGCTTTATTACAATGTCTCTAAGCATGAGGATCTACTGAATTTAATGGTTTGTAAAGTTTTTTTAAATAATAATAATCAGGAATTTTAAGACTACTATTCATTATAAAAAAAATAGCTTGGAAGTTAAAAACAGCAAAGCAATCACCTAACCCTGAAGAGATGGTCAAATGTAATACAGAAAAAATAGTCAGAAGGAAGTGGAAGAAAAAAAAGAGAAGGTCAGAGAGTTTGGTGACTAAAGGGAAAAGAGCTTGGCTGATCTTCTCAGGGGTGAGTTTTGTTTGTCAGCAAACTGAATAACAGAAGTCTGAACTTAAGTAATAGTCTAGCCTTTGACTCCAGCTGTACATCAACTTCTCTTTTGCCCTACTACTTCCCACACTCCCTGAATACCACATTCCAAGCTAAAATAATCTATCTTGTATCAACAGCTTTCCACAGCTGTACATTGCCAACAGGTACAAGAATAATTCACGCTACCTCATAAAAGGTAGAGCAAGCACATTTGAAGAACTCTGATATAAATCACTTTCCTTTTTATATACTAATCAAACTAGTACAGAGCTGATCAGGACATACTGTGCCCCTTGCTGAGCAAACTCTGGAACAACAACTCTTCTGACTGTTATCAGTTAATTCTTCTTTTCTTTTTCCTCTTTTCTATTTTTAAGCTACTTTCTTGCTAGCCTCACAAGGCTCATAATTGCAGAACTAATTGGAAATAGCCAGGGATTTCTGTATATATGCACAACCATGCATACAGATAGATGGTGAGGAATTCAGCTGTCCCCTCTGTGCTGTTTGTGGCAGCAACTTTGCCGAGAGCCCAGGCAGGTTCCCTGTACAGCTATCACAAAGGTAACGCCGCACCACTCCCCACAGCACTATTCTTCAGTGCAATAGCTCGTCCAGTATATTAGGGAGTCTGGAACGAGCATGATGCATCCAGTGGCTTTCAGACCCATGCTGAAGTGATGAAATGTGCACCCAAACTGCAGAGAAAATCACTGTACTGAATCTGTAATACTGAAAGCATACAATACAGCCACTTCTTTGTACTCACACGAAGGTCAAAGTGCTGCTCTCATGGGTGTTGCGTAGGAGGAGGCTGTAGCAGCAGGAGAAGGCAATATGGCCCAAAACCTCAAAGGTATCTCTGTTCTAAGCCCTGTACAGGTTTTTTTATGCCCCACACCTCAGACCAGACAAACTAGCACGAGAAAATCTCGGATGTAAGATTTGGTAATTAATTTATTTAAATTTCTTTCTGTTTCTTTAGTGAACACCTTATGCTGAAGCTAAAATAACTCCTACAAAAATACTTTGTGTAGTGCATTATTCAGTATAATGGTTTCCACAGCTTTGAGCTGCACGAAAATTTCATTTTACACTTGAATGAGCGGCAATTAAGAGAGAAATATTGATTTGTTACAAAATAAAATGGATACATATTGGGAGAAATTGCTTGAGAATGAAACTGATGAAGGTCACATTTAGCTGTGAAAAAAAAGTTTTACTACCAGTATTTGTAAATCTTCTGAAAAAGATGGACTCTTGTCTTCCTATGAGAAGTTGTTTTCTTCTCTTTCATTTTTCCCCAGTGAAAAACTCATAATGATCGTAGCGTTGCCATCAGTCAGGAAACTAAGAACTTCCTTCATGCTAGCTTGTATTGAAAGGATGTATAATCATAATTCAGAAGAAAATGCAGTATTTTTTTCTTTGTACAGTAAATGCCAGTGTCAAACTTCAGGCATTGAGTGGGATGTACAGGAAGTTGTTGACCTTCTAAAAACTTGTGACTATTTATGCAAGACTTCACCTGCTGTGCATATGGTCACCTTTTGCCCACCTTTGGCCAAAATGAAGGAGACCCCAATTCTGAACCAGAGCTATGCCCACTGCCTAAGCACACCACCACCACCTCCCCAAGAAGTGCAATTACTTGGATAACTGAAGGAATAGAAGTATTTGTGCTTTAAGTGGTAGCTTTTTACATTCATATCACTGATTTTGCTCCATTGCTGGTTGCATTTAAAACAGAAGTAATTTTCATGTAAGGTTCTGGTTTTCACACATGTCTAAGATTTCAAATTAAAGACACTTGATTAAGATATTCACATGTAAAAAAATGGAAATTTCAGGTAACTGTTACATACTTAGTGGTCAAATTGCAATTCCAGTGAAACCTTCACAAAAACCCAACAGCAACTACAGCAGCTGTCAATCTCAATTCATGGGTTATGGAGAAGAGACGGAAGAGTAAGTGGACTTTGTAGAGGTATTTCTGAGACAAGCGATTCAGGGAATTTACACTACTGCGATCTGTTCTCTGGATAAAGGAAAGTCTTCTGTCTGCTGCGTTGTTGGTTTTTTTTCCCCTGGAAAACCAGGGATACTAACTTCTCTCTTGGTTATTGGCCTACAATTCTGCTGCTGCCTGCAAAGACCATTTCACAAACTGGTAAAGGTTTCAACTGAGCTTCTTCGAAGCAAGAAACATTGAATTCTGTCTGCTATTTTGAACAATAGATACTCCACTCTCCAAAAAATAGCACTAAGCAGCAGATTATCCTACATGGCTACAGACTGTGAAAGCTACCACATCACTGCCATAGCAGGGCTTCATCATTTTGAGAAACCTTTACACTTAGAAACACGATGGCCAATGAAGAGGATATTACACCATTACAGCCTTCAACTCAATACTGCGATACATTTTTATTCCTTCTTGTAACAGGCAAGCCCCTTCTGAGTGCAGCCACTTCACGGGATTCTCCAGAACAGGACTACAGGGGAATTACAGTTCCTAATGAGTTGCAAAATTGGCTTATACGCCATCAGGAAAAAAAAAAAAATAAATCCAAACCCCAAAAAACTTAACTGGCAAATAACTTCAGGTCTCTCATTCATGTTAACCAATGTAATTTTTTCTACATAATACACTGTTAGTTCGGTCCACCTAGTCAAACTCTTTTAGGATTGTTCCAGCTGAAGGCATGATACAAACCAGCTCTAATTTCTGCAAATTTAAGAAGTTGAATCACAAATATTTTAGTGTTTCAGTGTCGGTAATCTAGTGTTTTAAGTTCTTTGTAGGTTTTAAGTACCATTTAAGTGTTCTGTAATCTAATTAACTGCATACTTTCCTATGTTAAAATATGCAACTTGTCAGATATTCATGTACAGTCTTAAAATTCGTATGATCTCACACCAAGAAACATCTCCATGCTTAAGACATTCATAATATTCACAAATATTTACGACACAATGACTTTTCATTTAAACAGAAATAAAGTAGATCTGCAAAGAACTCTATACAAATTCAATAACAGTTGATGTAGGAAAGGTAATACATGAATTAAATTTGAAACCCTACTTAGGAAAAGACTAACTCTAGCACGGAAGGAATGACAATTCAGGTTCCTGTGGTAGCAACAGCAAGACTTTAGCAAGAGGAAATATAGGAAGTATCACTATTCTCATAAACACAAGGAGCAATTGTGTACTGTAACGCTCGTTTCTTCAGTATTTCAGTATGAATGAAGAAAGGTTACATTTTCATAATGCAGATGCATCACTTAGGGTAATCTAAAAATCAAATGGAGTGTTTAATTAACAGTTACAGTACAATGTCTGAACTCCTTTCACCTCAGGAAGAAGACTGTGCAAATGAGGAATGGCCCTTTCACATTTCAGATGAATACGGAAAGAAAGGGAAGTAAAGCAGCTCTAGCAGGGCTGCTAGCAAGTCTCTTCTGCTCACGATGTAGCCATGTCCCCTGCTGCATCCATCCCTTTCTGTGCTCAGCTTTAAGGACATCTGTACTTTCCACGATAATTTGTTTGCATTTCAACTCTAATCTTCACTTGTACAATTCCCAACAAATTGCTTTTGCTCTTTTTTGTTTATTATCTTGTGCTCATTATTGCACTTTTCCACATGCAATGTATGGAGATGAGATTCCATGTGCAATCTATTGTGTAAGGTGTTTTAATCAATAATCTTGTTCTGCTGATTAAGCAGGGGCTTCTGTTTTGGCAAGATAACATTAGTTTCTCCTGTCATGCTCCAAAAGCTATTGGGAATCTTCAGCAGATCATTAGATATGCTACAATAAAGCTTTGGTACATTCTCTTTTCTTTCTTAAATTGCTACTTCACTGTCCTATCATTCCCCGTCACCGCTGGCACTGCATTATTATTACAGCTCCCCTGAAACTTGCACTAGAGCTATGTCTCCAGGCCACAGGATGCCATTTTCAATTGAAGCTTCTGCTTGAAAATATAAATTAAGAAAATTTCATTATCTCCTGCCAACGGCCATTATTCACCACTGTTCTAAGGAAGATTAAAAATGCAAAATCTATGGACTTGAACAAATACTCCAGCATTAAAATGAAAAAGTGTATCATGACTGGACCAGAGAGTGAAGTACTGGAATGTGAGAAGCAGATTCTGGAAAGCTGTTAGCATTATATGGATCAAACAGACTGACTGAGCGAAGAGGTCATCTTTATGGGTAACTGACATCAGTCACAGTTCCTTTCGAAGTGCTTTGCAAAGCTAAGGTATGTACAAAATAATGTCCACCATTACAATTTATCCTTCAAATGCTTTTGTTTTGCATAAATAACTTTGACAAATACAGTAACATAAAAGAAACTGTGTTATTCTGAAAAGGATACAAGTTAATGTCTAGCCAGAAATGGGCAATCAAAATAATATTGGGTATTTCTAATGCTGCATTTCTGTGAATGCAGTGTTCCATTAATAAAGGTAAAACTGGCAAACACAGAAAAGTCATGTGTACTTCACTTCAAAAAGAAAAAAAAAAAAGATACAGTATAAAGCCACGTTTAATAAATTAGTTTTTAACAAAACTGTCAATACATTCAAAAAAATCTATCTTGCTATGTTTTGAAACTTTTAAGTCAGATCTGACAATATTTCTCTTTCAGCATATTGATTAAATACTTAAAAGCTAGCACGATGACATGTTCCTGCATATCGCCTGCAGCAACCTGCTTAAACACCACTTGAAGCACATAAACTCTGAGTTGCAGCACCGCATACTCCATATGGTCTTCTTGTTCCTTATTCACCCTGGGTGAGCTGCAGTCTGAGTAAAAAGAGATGGGAATGTGCGATGGCTACGCTTCGTGTATTGACTTTTAACAGCAGCATATTTTAATTGAAAAATCCCTTAAATTCTTCACCCAGAATAAATGGCTGTCTTTACAAATGTATTCCTAATGGTCTACAACTGCCACGTGAGGTGTGCTTCTCCTTTTGTACGCATATTCACTAGACCTCCACTTCTGTTATTAAACTCAAAAGTTACATATGTATGAAGGTGTCAGATATTACTTAAATGCTATGTTTTATTAACTTGGTCTTGGAAAGTATATACAAAACTTACATATAAAATAGCCAGAGAACAGAGATTTTGTTTAAGGGGTCTACAGATATATATCTATGCATGCATTTTATACTAAATTATGTAAAGAAATGTATTTAAATTCTGAGTTTCAAAATCACCTCACAAGAAATACATTATTACATATGGAAGCCTAATGAGTTAGCAAATACGACCTAACCAAAGCCTGAAAAAAAGACCTGCTAAAAAAACCCAGCTGTGCTATAAATCCCTGATTCGAAGCAGCATTGGCTGGCCACCACTAAAACACGTACAGCGCTCCAGCAACCGCAGCAGCAGTAGCACAACTCTACCCACGCAGGGAGAGTGAGCGCACGCATCCCTACAGAGCCACGCATCCTTGAAGACAGACGTGGAATCACGCAACTGGCTTTTAAAAAATGCACGATGCCACACTGGCAATTTTGCTTACTCATGTGTAAGATGTTCTAAAAATTATTTTCATGTCAGAAACCCTAAAATTATCATGGGGGAATGAGCTTGCAAAAAAAAAAATAGCACCAATTTTACCTAGCTCAAAGGGAAAACAGATTTAGTGTACTGTGGTGGTAGTTTGCATAACCTAAGAAAAAAATAGGAGATATGTGAGCACAGATGAAAGTAGAATTTGGCCGTAAGAATTGTGTCTAAATATTGGAGATCTTCCTGTGACCACTAAAGCAGTAAGGCATGCTAGATTTTGGTTTGAAAATTCACAACCCAGCCTTGGGATTTTCTATGCGCTTGGCAACGTGACTACTACAGCAATAAACCTGGTGGCTTTTCGGATGAAAAATATTTGGGGGGAAAAACTTGAGAAAATTGTTTCTACTTTCTTTTTAAATATAACATGAATGATTTGTTGAATCTTCCTAATGACTGAGTAAACATGACATAAGGAAGATAAATAGTGTATAATTAATACAGTAGAAGAAGGTGCACCATAGTATTGTTTCCAATTGCCCAACAGATATGCAATAATATTTACCTGTTTCCTTTATACAATGTAATCTTGTGGGAGTCTAAGGGTATGCAATAAGGATGAAATCTCCAAACAGACAATAAAACACAACAGAAAATAAATATGCAGCTCCCACAGGCCCTTTCTTAGGATTATCCACTTTGATTCACTATCAATAAATGTGTATCAGACTTGTATGGCAAAGTAATTTAACTGAGCATTTCTTGCTTTCAGCCTCTTCTTACAATTTGAATACATTTAGTTATGACCCATTTGCCTTTTAGTATTCATGTTCTCTAAGTTCAAAGCAGTCACTGTTAAACAGACGAATCTTCTCACTTACTCACATTTAAGCTATCAGAGACATTTTTTTCTTGTTACAATTCATTCTTGTTCCAGTAGTTTGTTTATTGGTGTAGACGCTATTGTTATGGGGTTATTATTAACCTGAAACTGAAGCATCAGGTAAAACAGAGAGGGGAAAAAAACACGAAAAGGAAATGTAGATTCCAGTGGAATACGTAACTCTTTGCCTTCTCTACGTAAATTTTAAGTGCTTGTATAATCCCATCTTTCCATCCCCCCTACTTTCCACCATGTATGTGAAAGGCCTACCAGAACTACCTGAGCCTGTGAGGAGCTGACTGTAAAGCAAGGACAGGAAAATCAGATATCAAAAGATGCAGTGAGGTGTGTAGAGTGAACGGAACAATCTCCCGGTGAGGGCTGCGGAGCTGCAAACCAAACCCAAACCCTGTAAAAGCAGGAATCAGAAGAGACCTGCTTTTTAGAGAAAATGTTTCTAATGCAACCCCACCTGAGGAAGAACAAATGGAAGTAGTGTCATATTTGTAATCTTGTCATATTATTTCTGTGCATACGTATTTGCAAGCAAAATGCAGCATGGGATTACAGGCAGTGTATGGCTTAGTACACCAAGTAAGCCAAGGAAATCTGCACTGCTGAAAAGTAATCAGTTCAAAAGATCTAATTAAACGTTTCATCATTTAGACAAAATAAATAGCCTGCAGCTATGCTTATTTACTAATGAAAACTCTAGTAGTGCAGCATCGTAATATCTGAACAATTTACACGGATTATTCACACTGAGCGAGCATGAGTGCAGCATCACGCCTTGTGGGTTGAGCAGGTTTCAGGGGGGAAACATGAAGGCTGGGTAATAATACCAGAGCTTTACGAAGGGGCGTTTGTTTCTGAGGCACAGTGCTAGAGCAGAGCATATAAAAAATCCAAGTGAAAATCCTGAAGCACAGTGTCTGATCCTTTAGGCATAAAGCTGCAACAGACTTGCAGGAGAAAAGACTCCCAGATAGAAAGCATAGGATAAGAGTAAAAACCCTTTAAAACTCTTCTTTGCAGCACTGTCAATCTTTTTTATCCATGGCTTGGCATTCAGCATATTCATAATGCAGTTAAAAGTTACGTAACTTAAGACAGCTTCTGAGTCATTATTAAATGAGTAACTTGAGGAACTACAATATTGAAAACGTGTAGCTTTATCCTTCACATTAATTTGCACAGATCTTAAAAAAATTTTAAAAATCACCCACTTTAATTACAAAAATAAGGTATTTCAAATAACAGGTGTGATTTGTTACTGCAACTTCTGAAACGTAGAAGCCTCAGTACACTTTTACTGTTCACGCTTCAACTGGACCTCCAGGTTGATGCAAATTCAGCTGGACTCACTATGGGTCTCCTGAGTTTAACACAGCTCTTCTGTTTGCAGAAATGCATATTCAACATAAATGTCTCTTAGCTCTAACAGAAAAGTAAGACTTACTAATTTACAGAATTGGCCTCCAAGGCAACATAATTTCATAGGGTCCTCTGGTTTCCCTCTACAATGGACAAGATGAGGACAATTTCAAATGAGGAGTGTGGTGGGGGCAACCCCAACCAAACTTTAACACATGCATTCCCTTTGAATAATTAAAAAAATACTATCAACTGTATCAATTAGGAGCAATTATTTATAAAAATGTTCACCTATTGCAGTTTGCATATGGAAAAATGATCACATTTTTAACAAGGGAAATGGGAAATCGCTATGGGATGCCCTACTTAGATTAAATTAGCAAGAAACTTGTTATCAGACAATATAAAAGATACAGCACAATAAGACGTGACCTTGCAGAACCTTGGAGCCAATCTGTGATTTTTTCCCCCTGTAACCCTTCCTAATTATCTGCAAAGTTACAGACCCTTTTGTGGCAGGTTATTTTTCTGTGAATAGTGAGGGGTTTTGGGCTTTTAAATATTTAATTAGTCTTCTGATATGAGAATTGTTGCACATGCCAAATGCTTCGATTTTCAAACTGTGTTCATCCTAATTATGTTCAGATTTAGATTGGTCATCCCAAACCTCTCACTCTTGTAATTATTTACTCCTTAAAGATCATTCAGCAGATAAATATTTTTCACCCTTATGGCTCTTTCTTTCCACAAATGGCTTTTCTGGTCCGTTAATTACCCACTCAGAGGATTAGAGTTTGTAATAATGCAAGAGATCCTGCATGTAAGATGAGTTTTACAGGGTGAAAAAGAATAAATTGTTTTTTGTAAACCTGCCCTGGGGAATATCCCCTCTTTGGGTTATAATTTTCATCAACAGAGGCCATATGCCCATCGCTGCATATCTACCAATTCCACAGGGCTGAGTGACTCATTTCCACGGCTCACCAGAACTCGAAGCAAAATGCTGAGGAAGAGGCCAAAAGACAACTCGGTTATTTTACCAGACTTACAAAAGCGCAATCTGCTAGCAAGATGGTACAGTCCTTTTTCTCATAATTTTTAATGCGGGTTTCATGGCTTTTAAGTTATATATATTTAACCGATAACTAATAATAAAATTACAACTTTTCTTATTCCATCTGCTGATTTTTTCCAGAAGTGCTGTCCCTTGATAGGTCTTTAATCAACTCTGTAACAGCAGTGTCATTTCCTATTAAAATGTGTCTGAGAGTCCTCACTACAAGCACTTTCTTTTCTTCTGAGAGGCATGCCTGTCACAAAAGCACTGTTATTCATTACCCACAGTGATGTCTGGATCTAATTATCATCTGGAAAACTTGCAGGGCTTCCAGGTATACGACTTCCTCTGCCAAAGTATCCTGCTTTAACTTGGAAAGCACAATCCCACTTTCTTCGTTGTGATTTGAAGTGGAGGGATTAAGTTACTGATTCGAGCTGTGCACTCTCCGATTCCTGGAACTTCCAGTTTAAAGCCCAACAAAGTTCAGGGGGCCGATTTCATTTGCTTGTTTTTACATCTGCAAAAATCCCACATATTCTGTGGTTGGTTTTTACGCCAAGTCAAGCAGATTCACCTCTGTAAAAAAAACATCAGAAAATTCACTGGCTTGACTCTGTCAATGCACAGTTGATCTTTAATTGTGTCAAAAATATTAACGATCTAATCCTTTTATCAAACTGTCTGCCACTGAAGGAGTCTCATGTGCCTGCACAATTAAAAACCCCATGTTAGCTATACATAATACTGTATTACATTTGATGCAAATCCTTTTCTATTGAAATAAGTGCTGGGCTGACAGCAGGAAGAGGCTGATAAGAAAGCAACAAGGCATTGCTGATGGCATTCACGATAACCGAGAACTAACTTGTATGTGTTCTGTCTACAGCACATTATCCAAAGTGCTCCTGTTTCAAATGCGACTCCAGGAGGTGTTCTTTTGCTGTATCTGTCACAAAGGCAGCAAAATTATCTTAAGAAACCTAAATATACAAAGTAAATGTTTTTCATACCCACTAGTGGTGCTGGCACTAGAATAATATACTGAAAGCAGTATCAATGCTACTACATCCTAGCTGAGAAAACACCGACAGCTTCATGAGTGTAACAGTACAGTTGAGTTCAATGCTGCTAAGAAATTCAGTGAACTGGGAATTCAGGGAAAGGTTATGGGTTCAGAACCACCACGTTATTGTTACACTTAAAACTCAGCCTAAATTAATGTATTAAATAGACAGTTGAAAAGGAGCACAAACTCTTGAGTTATGGTGAAAGGATTTCACAATGCTGGAAAAATGTATGTGTTCAATACATTTCAAAATTGTTCCTTCATCATATAGATATATATCACAAGAAGCAAGATACCTGAGAAGCAATGAACAGTAAGGTTAAAGATCACAGATTACAACTACGAAAGGAATATTGATGCCTTTGCACATACAACGGCAAAATACATATCTTGCCAGGCAAAATGTTATACAGCTCGGTATCATGAAGAAGTAGCAGGACTTCCTCCTCTAAGGTGTTCGAACCGTATGACTTTGCTCAGGGCAGCCTGCTCAATGAAATGATTCTGCTACCTGATTTCTTTTAAAAATGTTACAGGACCTGGTGGGTGGGTAGGTGGGTGGGGGCGTATGTGTGTGTGTGTGTGTGTGTTAGAAGAAATTGAAATTCACAGGTCCCAACAGCTACCATACTATAGTGAAAACCTGAAAAAAAAAAAAGATGGCTTTTAATAGCAAATTTGTAGTAAAGATTCTGCACTGCAAGTGTATTATAAAGCAGGTTTGACATGGAAAAATTCTACGTGATAAGAACCTTTCCTCCCCATTGATGTGTCTACAGCAGGCTAAAAATATACTGAATGCTGAGTATTCGGTCTATGTAACACTCTTAAGACTGCATTAACTTCATTGCAGTAGCTTGTTTTATAGGCTCAGTTCATCATGACCTATAAAATGTTAGGGTGAAGTGCTTTAAATATCTGCTAACACCATGTGCAAGCCTGGGAGTACAAGGCACTGTGCTGTGAAGCGGCAAAAACAGTACTCTTCTGAGAAAGTAGCACGCACTCTTATGTCACTGATATAAACAGGGTAAGCATGCTAAATAATGTACGAAACAGGAAGCCAATCTTTATATAAAACAGGAATTCTAGTTGAATTGTTTGATTTTATTTTACCAGTACGATGCTAGTTTTTAAGACTGCTTCTTAAAAAAGTAGATATTGACTATCATACTAAATGAAAGGACATGCAAACTCCTTTCATTCACAGTTATTATATGCAAGCAAAAAAACATCAAACAATTTCATTTGCGGCCATAGCATTTTTGCTAATTATTGTTCTGCAATACGTAGAAAATAAAAGCAAAGAGGGGAAATACCTATGTCTTTCAGTAATCATGGGACATTTATTAAGCAATTAGATTGCAATTTTATTATTAGACAGAAAAAAAAATAAATGCTGTAAAATACTGTTATTGCTTGTATCTTTGATCCTTAAACTTTTTCATTTCAGCAACCCCATTAACGTCAAAATGCCATAAATATGGCCACTCCTTTTTAGACTGTATAGCCTAAGCACAGGCAGAATCTATGGGATTCAACAAAGAAGTTTCTTCTTGTTGAATTCAACTAAAAAGCTTAATTGAGCCACAAAGGTCAGAAGGTTCTTTTTATTATAAGTAGGAGATTATTGCATGGCAGAAGGAAATTTCCAGAATATGAGATCTGCTCACTTCTACATTACTCTGTAGTTACTTTGTAATTTTTAAACCCGTGTTGTTCTTTTCCTCTGCACAGTAATAATCTTTAAATTCTATTTCCAACGTGTCACTAATGAAAACTTTTCACTTTCATCGCTACTGCTGACATTGTAACACTAAAAAGTACTCATAATTTACTTACATACATTTAATTCGTATTAATCTGTCCTAATTTATGATCTACACCCTGCTCTGCCCATCTTCGTATACCTGCTCATGTCAGTTCTGTTTACTAAGTGATATTCAACAGATTTCCTATAGTGCAATGAACCTTAACAGGCAGCTTTTAATTGTCTCGCATAAGAAACCACATCACTATTAATTCCACAGCAACAGTATAAAATAAAACTATTGCTTCTCAGACTCTAGAGCAATTAGACCTCTCGGCTATTTGGCTAACTCTGCTTCATGATACCCAGTGCAGTTAATTATATTTTTTGATGTTAATAGTCTCTGTCAGTTTCAAGCATAACTCCTCTTTGATGAATATTTAAATTATATTTGAATAAAAAAATAATCTTGGTTACATTTCATATTCAGCAGTCATCACAGCTTAATAAAGGTCTCCTCAGCAAGGGTTGAGATAAATGGCTATATGAACACATGTATGAAGTCCTAAATCAACTTATCAGATAATGTAGCTGTTTTGGCTAAGTATTATAGAGGATATATTGGGGTGAGAGGAATTAATAGGCTTCAATTATTACAGTATTATTCTATCTGAACTAAATTTGGCACAGTAATATACAAGTAAATCAGATTTTTTTAATAATAAAGTTCTGAGTGCAACTGGACCAGGAACTTAGCTTGGCTGGACTAGAAATTCAGAAACTATACAAAATTCAACTGAAAGGTGTTGAAGGTTAAGCAATGCTGTCTCAGTCAAATTCTCAAAAATGTTAGTAAATTACCAAGAGAGGTGATTACATACCCAAAACATACAGTACATGATTAACTCTAGGCTGAACAGTATGCACACCTAGTAGAGCCCATTTCAGAAATCAGAAAAAAAACCACAAAAAAAAATCACAGGTTGAAGCATGTATTTTATACAATGCTCAAATACAAAAGAAACCACACATAATACTTAAAAATTTATGTATATGCATGTATAGTTATTTATATTTATTTTCATCCATGAACAGCAAGGAAAGACTGATGAATATGGATATGCTATCCTGCCAGATAAGATATGCACTGACTTCAGAAGAATTTGATGGTGTTTTTGCCAATAATAAAGGAAAGAAAACAACTTAAACATAAGATATGAAAACACTAAATGAAATACCAAGCTACACCCTGGTAAAATAATGAATCCGATCTTTTCTGAAGCAAACTGAATGTAAATTTTAAATGTCATTAGTTGGTATCAATGATCCTTTTGTTGTTTCCTTTGTAGCTTGTCCAATGCTGTGACTACAGCAACGCACGTGTCTGCTACGTGCTTGCACATGTGTAACATAATTTCTTCTGCAGAAAATAGTAATAGAATACATTGCAAAAAGAGGATCAAGTACCACTGACAGCTATTTCACCTTACCTGACTGCTCAGAACCTCATAATATGAGGATTTGTATTTAATTTAGTAAGTAATGCTACGATGGAACAACCCCATTAATAAAGCCCCCCCCCCCATTTTTTATAAGTGAAAAAAACACACTCCTTTTCCTTTTCATAATTAACATACAGTA
>Ga0181612_166277_pt1 | contig 30028 bp, 19 predicted proteins | sample HoacroProtozoa21_FD_119630 | JGI IMG/M metagenome (GOLD analysis project Ga0181612, IMG submission 119630) | Hoatzin crop microbial communities from Cojedes, Venezuel. Combined Assembly of Gp0051906, Gp0051904, Gp0051908 | reverse complement strand
GGCCGGAGCGTGGGGCCCGCTGGGGGAGCGGTGCGAGCCGCCAGAGGGGCGGGCCGGGCCGGCTTCTGGTGCCCCCCACCGGGTGCCTCTGCCCCCGGGCTCTGCACGGCCGAGAGTTAAAATGGGTGAGGAGGCCCCAGGTAAGCGTCTTCCGCGTTGCCTTCCCAGGGCGGGTGTCCAGTCGCTTGCCGCTTAGTGACGCCTGCTCAGGTGGAAAAGGGGGGCAGGTGCGGGAGCGGGGAGGTGCGCAGTGACGGCGGGGGCCGGGCCGGGCCGGGCGGCGGGGCTGGGGGCTGGCAGCCTGAGCCCTGCACCGGTGGGGTCTGGCGGTGCCTGGACGCGTGTGCTGCGGCAGTGGGTCAGAGGGCTCTTGTGAAGTCGGTGCTCTTCACCAGAAACGTTGGAGTTCGTTTCTTGGGACAAGTGGAAGCGTGGGTGAACTCAAGCCATCTCTTTTGGAAGACAACAGTTCAGGGTTTTTTAGCTTCTTACCTTAAAAACTTTGTAGTTGAGCTTTGCGATTTAACATGGATAGTGCTTTTACTTCAGAAGATCCCTGAATTTTGCTTTCACAGGGATTTACTGGAGTGTAAAAAAACAATTTGCGCTTTACATCAAGTGGTCAAACCTCGGTAGTTAAAGAGCATTCACAGTAGTTTTGCTTTTTTCTTTTTTGTAGGAGGAGTAGTTGAAATGAGCTAGTGTGTGACTGTAGGCCATTGGCATGGTTTAGTACAGTCAGCAGGTAGTAGGCAGCATGGTTTAGTACAGTCAGTACATATAGTGGCATATGTGTATACATAGATATATACATTTTTTTTTTTCAGCTGATAAAAGAGGTGAGTATAGGCAGGCATCTTAAATGCCAGATTTCTTCACTGATGTCAAATGTACTGTACCCGTGCTAGAAAGCCATACCCCGGATAGTTTTCTTCATTTGTAAAGACAGTACCCTGCATAAATTACGGTTATGGTTCAAAACCCAAGAAGTTAGTGAATCAGGCTAGTTAAAGTAGCAATTCTTGCTTTGGCTTGTACAGCATTATTTTCTCGGGTTTTGTAGCAGTGGTGTCCTTAAACCATTGCTTTGCTTTTCTTTCCCTTTTTTAAATTCTGTTCCTTTTTTCTCTCCAGGCTTGCAATTTGGTAATACTGAAACTGTTGTCCCATGTGATTTATTCCACTTTGCACCTGCAACCCTAATTCTGACAAGTCATATACAACTTACTGAACTCAAGTAAATACTTAGTTAAAAACAAGGGCACTGTCATCTCAAATCTTAGTTTTAACTTGAGAGTCTCCACTGTCACATGTCACTTCAGATATTACTGTAAAAGAAAGTAATTATGGAAATGCTCTCATTTTAAACTTCATTTTGCATGTTTAACAGTGTGCTGTATATAGCTGGTTTCATTTTTTCCGTCTTCCTTCATGATTTTGAGAAATTACTCAAAGACTTCGACGCTACTAGGAGAAGTTTCTGTGCACATTTTTTTTCTCAGATTTGAGTGTGTGTGAGAGACAACAGAAATGCTTTGAACCTGAAGAGAGTAGTTATGTATGATCTGTTGAATATACTGTCTGTACATCACCCCTTGCCTCGAAAAGACACGTCTGAGCTTCCAGTCTCTTAAGAAGGTCAACAGGAATGGCTGGAGGTATGGAGCTGCTTATGGTCATGTGGTATGGGGTTGAACTTAGCAAGGATGATGAAGAGCATTATGAAGGAGATCTGAAAAATGAGGAGTGTAATGGAGAGGTTGTGCTTTATGATCTTGTTAGTGTAAGGACTAATGGACCATCACGTAAGGTTGCGGGATCCAAGTCCAGGCAAAAGCTTGTCAGGTATTAGAGAGCAGACCTGCAAAATTCATAGTCAGAAGACGCTGAATGCAAGAAATCCAAGTGTGTTGAAGGCAGAATGGAGCTACTCAAAAGAGAGAGGTCCACTGATGAGGTTTGCTAAACAGACAAACCACACCTGGTCCAGGAAATCTCTGTAGCTAAAAGAGCGCTTTTAAGAACAGCGAATTTTAGAAGAGGTGTACTCTATGTGTTTGTGCTATTTTTATTGTTAACTGGATGTTGACTTACAGCTACTGCTGATTGCGGAATAGTGGGCTACGTGGATGTTTTCTTTTAGTGTATATAATTTAATTAACATTAAAAAATTAAGTATGGTTATCACTGATCTAACTCATATGTTGTCGAGAAGAATCCTGTGAGCGTACACTTCCAGGACCTCAGGAACTAGTGAGAAGAACCTATCTTCTCCATAAGTTTTTTGCATTGATGCATAAAAATGGGGAAAGTGGAATTTCTTGCCTTCAGGACTTCTGCATTTTTTTTTCCTCACCTCTGCAAGGTAACAGGATTGATATGCCCAGAGATGTGTACTATCACTGATGATAGTTACAAAGTACAAATACTTGCTCTGATGCAAGATGCACCATCTGTTGCTCCTTCCCATAAAAACCTTAGGTGCCTCTCACTGCTGCTCATAATTACTCTCTTAGAAGTAGCAGAACTTATTCCAATGAATAGATAAGAAACAACGAAAGTTCTGAAATGAATCATTTATATCCCTGTCTTTGTTTCGGGACGACTTAGCAACAAAAGGTTGGAAATTGTTTCCACAAACACAAAAGGCCAACACTTTCACAGTTCAGATTTGGAAAACTGCATGCAACTGTTATTTACTAGGTCTTTCTCTGCTTACTATGAAGAGTGAAGGCCTGTTTTTTTTCTGGTAGAGATATTTTGTTGGATTTTTCCTTGTCAGTACAATGTGGATTTTTTTGACTCTGATGCACTGCTGTTCTTTTCCTCTTTCTCTGTTAGCAGCATACATACCATTTAAAAAATTATCTTTGTGCATGAAATGTGAAAGTGAGATAGCTGAAAATGAAGCAGTTTGGTCATCTCTGTTGTTAAAGATTTGATATGCTGTATTAAGGTCATAGTGGGAGCACACAGAGGAACAGATTTTAACAGTTCTGGACTGAACAGCTATTTAAGCAGATTATTGAGTAATAAGCCACTTTGATGAACAGTATAGGCAAATGATATGCTACTAAGTGTTCTTAAAGTACAATTCTGTGGTTGCTAAACAGGTTTTTTACCTGTTCCAGACGCTGTTAGAAGAAAGGTGATGCTTTCCTATGCAATTATATTTGTAAAGCAATTTACTGGCACTGCAGTACTAGATTCAGGTAGACTGGAAGTGTATCTAATACAGAAGGCCTTTTGACCAGTTCACATGGTCTGTGAATTGGACACTAAACCTGCAGGCGTCACCATATCAGTGTTTGCCAGTGTGAAGCCACTATGGAACAACTTAAGGTGTCAGAATATGGCTTTTACATGAGATTTCTTTGTTATAGACTTTTGGATATTTATAATATAGCAGCATTTCAGCAAATTATAATGTAATATCTAGCTCAGGATTTGGTTCTAAACAGTAATCAGTATCCTAATTCTAGTGCTACTTTCAATAAAATCTTTTATCTTGTCTTGTATGTATTTTGTCAAATAAATTCATATCCAATGTTTTATTAGTGCTATGGAATGATATACCTTGTACATTTGGCCAGTTTATGACTATGTGTGTTTGTTTGGGTTTTTATAGATAATTGGCATATAGGGGACAAGTGCCTTGCCCCTTGTCTTGAAAATGGAAAACTTCATGAAGGAACAATATCCTCTATTGAAAAGGACAAGAATGGAAAATCATTTGCTGTTGTATCATTCTTGAAGTCCGAAGAAAGGAAAATACTAGTAACTAAACTTTGTAGAGTTGAAGCCAGTAGAGGACCCTGGAAAAGCTTAATATTTGATGATGGTGATCTGGAAAAACCTTATTTTCCTGACCGAAATCTGCCGTCTCCTGGAGTTGCTTTTAAATTATCTGACAATGGTGATTTTATTCCATATACAATTAACAGATACCTGCGTGATTATCAAAGGGAAGGAGCCCAATTTCTGTATGGACACTATGCAAATAAAAGAGGGTGTATTCTTGGAGATGATATGGGCCTTGGAAAGACAATACAGGTATTCTTTTTGATTGTTACATTGAGAGAATAGATTTTTTTTTTGTCAATGTGTTTTCTGTGAGATGTAAGTATTTTTTAAAAATAATGTTTTTAAGAAAAACCACGTCAGTGGAGCTTCACCTTCCTTTTCTATCGTGGAGTTGGAGGAGGCAGGTTGCGATGGTCCAGGACAGCACTTAAGAGCCAAGAGCCACTGCTGTATTTAAGATTCACTTCTGACAGGCCACAAAACTCGGATGTGGCCCTTGTGGTGTAAGCGTAGGCATTTACAGTAGTTAAAATGTTAGTATTCATTTTATGTTGAATATACTTCGAGGATTGCTACCTGTGCATCATGAAAGTAATTTGCACTGGAGTATGCTAAAACTACTTACAGCTCTTATCTGACTGTAGTTCTTTAAATGTCTTTTCCTTTTTTTCTATGGAAACAGATAGTTTGACTGTACTGGGAGCAAGAATGAGCAGATACATTTACTCCCATCTCTGGAAGAAGTGCTTAGATGTCCCATGTTATTTTTATCGCTTTTGGAAATGCAGCTTGGGTTGATGAAAGGGCCAAGTATAGCTGAGTTTTTCCATTATGCTTTGAATCAGTGTGGCCCAAATGATTTATGTATTTTACTGAAATTAGGGTGTTGTTATGTTTGAAAATTCTCTTTAATCTGTCTGGTTTTAAGTTAGCAGCTTGAATCTTATGGTGCTTGGTCTGTGTCCCCCGCTCTTTTCTCCCTCCATGTGTCAAAAGCAAGCTCATTCCTTCACTGACAAATTCTCGCTCTAGTGTCTGTTGCCCTTCTATTTAGGACAATGTTGACAGACACCCATCAGTGCAAAGAAGTATTGTTCTGTAGCAAACTTGGCAAGAAGTGAGTAAATTAAACTAGTAAAACTTGTCTGGATAGAGCATTTAGATGTGTATCATCGATTTGTGTGGCTGCTGCTGATGTGTTAACAGATGTCTGTTAAAGCTAAACTGCATCCATTTACCTTGTGTTTTGCCTGAGCTCGGCCATGTTGCCTGTCCATGGAAGTTTAAGAACTGGGTAGGTATGGAAGTTTGCTTCTGCTCAGAACTGCAAATGTCTGATTTCATATAGTAAGAACCATCTATGTAAGGTAGCAGTAAACTGGAGGGGGGAGAAATTGAGTTGTCTTGCTTCAATCTCTTGTATTTTTTGAATCTCGGAACTGATTCTGTAGTGACCTGATCACATTTATCACACAGTCACAGTGTGTTCTTGTGTGGAATTCACATCTGATGGTTATTTCTTTTAATCACAGTGTCAAGTTTGCAGAAGATAAGTGTAAGTTTTGAGGAATATCTTGTGTATTTCTTATAAAACACTGCATTTTTCAAGTTCAATATGGGAAAGGCAGTTTAGTGGATATGAAGTAAAAAGATTTCACTTGTTTAGAAAAGATCAGTACGTAGGAAAGAATAAATATTAAACTTCATTAAGTAGCAAGTAACTGATTTAATCTTAGAAGATTTGTCTTTCATTTGACTGAACAGTTGACTGAACCTTTTTGTTTCTGAGTTATAGATTGATTTATGAGATAAAGACTTTTCCAGAAAACTTTATGCATTTTTATAGTCTTTGTACTTCTGAACTGAATTTTGCTTAATGGACTGACTGCGTGGTTCTTTCATTTCAAGCTGAAGTTGTGGTGGAGGCAAGTAGAATATATGTCTCTTAACATGATTACAGTAAGTTAAAGTTTCCTAGTAAGGCCTTTAAATTGCTTCCTTGCTTGTCTGGAAGAGTCAAAGGTTTCTCAGCAGAGTTGCATTTTGTAGCCTTTCATTATAGTTACAAATTTGCAATGCATAATTTTTCCAAAAATTGTATGTTCAGCTGAATTTTTTTCTTATTCTTGAAAGGAGTAAAAAAAAAAAAATAATGAAGTCAAACAAGGTGTGCAAACTTGCAGTTCTTAGCCTCAGTTTGTATAAAATACTAGATATAAAAATATTTGGTTGTCTTTTCTTCTGCATATCTCTTTGTATCCTCCAGTCCCATGCGTGATGAGTTTCCTCTCTCTTCTGCTCATCTACCTTTATTCTTCTCAGGTATTTTTCCTGCATTTCTACACTCCCGGCTCATTCTTTTCTTGCATCGTTAGAGGGAGAAAGATCTGGAAATTTCCTCTTTTTTGGAAATCAGCAGAGTACAGCTTTACCTCTGCCCTGCTATGAGCAGCAGTGTAGCAGCTGCAGAAGAAGTGGCTGGAGCTGGCTGCTCAGCGTAAAGGGGGCCTGTTAAGTTTTCTAAAGAGGGGCATCTCTCTGATGACGCATCTGGTTCTTACTGCTGCTTAGCCATATGGATACCAAGTGGATTTTATGGGTTTGAATATTCTGGCCAGATATCTCTGTACCTTCTTCTGGTTTTGAATTAGCGTGGGAGCAGCTTGCAGTAGCCTTTGCTGGGATGCTTGTCACCACTGGTGTATTATAATAAGTGTTTTCTCGTAATCAAAGAGAAATCTCCTTGACTGATTTGAGGCAGAGAAGAGAATATAGGCCCAAACACGGCGGAAGGAACTGGTTTAGAAGTTAATGATAGGAATTCAAAGGAATGGAACATACAGAAAATGACATACTGGTCAAAGTCTGAGCTGTGGTTTAAACCTCTTCTTCCCTTTTGTAGAAGTAGTGTTGGAAGTGTAGGTCGCAAGTATCTCTTGCATTTTCCCATCCAAGATTCACATGTCCTCCTGAAAATGGAGGAAAATTGCAAGGCAGTCCTCTCTCCAGTTTTTTCTGGCTTGTTCATAATCTTTTCTGTGTTTTTGGGACTTCTCCACTTAAAGCGAAAGAGTAAAATAGAGCAATTAATTGCTTTTGTCATGAGTCTAGGATACTCCAAGGGAAGGGGATACCATTTTAAAAACAGGTTGATTTAAAACGAACAAACAAAAAAAACCTCCAAAACAAACTAAAAAACCAATGCCCCCCAAGCCCCCTTTCTCAATCCCATCCAGGATTTTGTCCTAAATGTTTATTTTCAGTGGAACTCATTCACTTTCTGATTGCACTTTTGTACATAATCATTGAGAGTTGTTTTCTTTCTCAAGGTCATTTCATTTTTGGCTGCAGTGTTGCAAAAAAAGGGAACACGTGAAGATATTGAAAATAACATGCCAGAATTTTTATTGAGGACGATGAAAAAAGAATCAGAGTGTAACCTCAAGAAGGTACAGCTTTTAGTGATTGGTAAAAGGCAATACTTGGATTTTTGGTTGGTTTGTTGCTTTAGGAGCTTATGTATATTCATTATTTCGGTACTGGGTAGATTAGGGGTTCATGGTCTCCTTAGTAGTGTTAAGGAAGCCTTCGGTTTTTCAGATTGTTGTAGTGCATTATCTAGCTGTTATTGTCTAATATGTTAATACTGTTGATCTGCACTAACACAAAACATTTGGAAACACCTGGATGAGATTTGTACTTTGAAGAGCTTATGTCAGTGAGTTGAAAATTATAGTTTAGAGTGGCTGTTTCTAAAGTACAAAAAGCACATGTGTGTATATATTAACATGATATTTAAATAATTAATGCAAATGCATGTATTTGGAAAATTTATTGCTAATATTCTTGTGACCTTGCATGTTTTCTTGAATGACTGTCATAATTTCAGAAGTAAGGCTGATTGATAATCTGGGTAATCAAATACAGCAGCTAAAGATACAGGTAAAAGTTCTGTGTGAACAAGAGAAATCTGAAGATAGTTTTAATTTTACTAATCACAGGACCCATGCAATTTCTGTTTTCTGTTGTGGTTTTTATTTTACTGGAATAATTGGAATATTTAGCTGACTATGAGAATGCTTCATGGGACACTAGCTCGGTGAATAATGGGTACAGGTTCCACAGGAAAGACAGGCAGAGAAGAAGAGGTGAAGGGATAGCACTTCATGTGGAAAAAAACCAGGAATGCCTCTGACTGGGAATAGGAGAAGAATTATTTCACTTTGAGGACAGTTAAGTATTGTAACAGGTCACAGAGAGAGGTCGTGGACTGCCCCATCCTTGGGGATTTTGAATACCTGAGTAGGGAAAGCCCTAAATGTCTTAATTCAGTGTTGCCCCTGCTTGAAACGGAAAGTTAGACTAGAAACTTCCCGAGATCCCTCACCCACCTCATTGATTTTGTTATTCTGTGATATTATAGGAGTTGTACAAGGCGTCTTAAGTTTTTAGACCATTTTTAGGTATTTCTGTTTTGAAATCCTACGTTGACTAGACTTGTGGATTAAAGGAAGCTGCTTACACTCTTCATCCTTTTCTCCATCTGTAAAACGTTTTATAATACATAGATATGGATGCTGTAACAAAGCAAAGTGATAGTATCTCATGTCTTACTGCAGTTGTTAGATTAATTTGAGTAAGTAGCACTACTTTTGTATCTTTTATAGTATTACACAATTTTTTTTTCTATACTATTTACATAATCAGAGTAAACTGATGGTTTGTGAATTTATATTGACTCTTCGGGTATTTTCTATATGATGCTTTGAAATGACAAAATTAAACAATTCAAACTATAATTTGACTTTCCTTACTGAGAAAGTGCTATGTTGTAGTTTTTCCAATAGTACTATAATAACTATTTGTTTTCAGACTTTCCTTATAGTGGCCCCTCTTTCAGTGCTGTACAACTGGAAGGAAGAGTTAGACACATGGGGGTACTTTAAGGTCTGTGTCTTACATGGCAGTAAAAAGGATGATGACTTGAGTCGCATCAAGCAAGGGAAGTGTGAAGTTGCCCTTACAACGTATGAGATACTTCGCCTGTATTTGGATGAATTTAACAGGTAATGGTTTTAACGTGTTTTTCTACACACAGAATTTTAACTGTCTGTCTAAGTTTGCATTGTTCTTTGCAAGTACTTATTATGTGCAGCATGTGTACTGTTAAATCCAATGGCTCACTGTTGTTGAAGAGGACAATCTCAATTAAATATCTTTGGAGACTTTACTCCAAACTACCTTTGTAGTGGGATGCTTGGGAGAAGTTTGAATAGTTTTCATAAAGCTGCTTTTTGCTGTTAACCCCTTCATACAGTGTTCTCTTGAAAGATGCAAGATGCCTGAAAACTAGTGATAGTTAAAAAATATGCAGAAAGTATTTCTGTCTTTCAGTACAGTGTAAGGAGAAAAAAAATCTGGGATTTTTAGCAAATGTTCGTAAGGTGTTTTTCTTGTGGTTTGCTCTTTTCACCAGCTAGATGAAATTCTTGAGTCCTAATAACTTTGAGAGATTAAGTGTATGTGCCTGTGTTTGTAGTTTTAAATACCTGATGGACTTAACAGAATCAAGGTCTTTCTGACAGCAGATTGTATCAGAAATCCTACTTTCTTAGCTCCATAGCTGTCAGCATTTTCAAACAAGGAGTGTTGCCTTTCCTTTGGCTATCTTCAGGAGTACTCAGCATCTCGTCTGATCCTAGTGGTTCTCTTTCCTTACCTCACCTTGGAAGTAGGGTGCAAGTTGCATGAATAGCTAGTAGTAGCAGCCTGCCCTTACCATCTGGTGTTGTTAGTGGCTCTGCAGATCTTGTTGTTTTAGGTGATGGGGAAGTCCAGGCCTCAGCGAGTGCCGTAGTATTCTGGACAGCCATCACCAAAACAGTCGTATCTCCAGCTCTGTCTGTGCTCAGGTCTGAAAAAGAAGTGCAGGTATTAGAAGACTAAAGAAGTTGTGTTACCAGTTCCCTAATTCTTGCTCTCGTATTTTTGAGGAACTCTTCAGGCATGGTCATTGAATGGACAGTGGTCAGGAAATAGGTGCATGTACAGAGCAGATCTGATGTGTGACTGACTGCTTGCAAATACGTTACTTCAACATACAGATTTACCAAACTGTTTCTGCAGAGCGTGTGACTGGATGGGCCTGTGATCTTGATGCTGGAAGAAGCTGTGTGTCTTGATTAGCTAGAATGATGGACTGTCCTCAAAACCTGGTCTTAAATATGTTAATTATCACTAATAAGAATATATAGACTCAGGTATGCATGTAAATCAGCATAATAAATTAAGTTGAAGGACCTAGCTGTATGGTCCTTTCAGCAACTCAAATTTTTAGCAGATTTTAGGAACGTAAGGATCTCAGATATGAATGAATGTATTCAACAGGCATCAAAATGCCACAAGATCAGCCTTCAGATTAGTGGACTAAATGCAGCCTGTTGAGGAGAGGGTTTTCCTTCTAAACATGTCTATTTCAACTTTTTGCTGCTTGAAGTACCATCAAAGTGATATGAGTTCTGTTCTGAAATATTCACTCATATATATAAAGCAATCTCATAAAGTTAATAAACCTCTTCCTAGCAACTTGATGGCTTAAATTAGTATCACAGTATACAGGTCATTCTACCTCCCAAGTTTTATGGTTGAACTGGCTGCAAAATACCTTTCGGTCCCTGCCTCTACATATATTCCTCCTAGTCACAAAATCACAAAATACTTAAATTTCTCTGCCATATTGGTATCATACAGACATTAAAGAAGTTAAGTGATCCTTTCATGTAGGAAACCATGCGAACTGAAATGCTTTCAGTCTACTTCTAGTTACACTGTATACGTTTTGTTGGAAAAATAAAGCACGCCTGTGTTAAGCATGTTTCAATAGTTTGCCATCAGGAATTTATTGAATTTTTCTAAATCTTACATATGAGTGGAATTAGTGCTGATGAGATGTGGTGGATTGATTGACCCAGAGATTGAAAGCTGCTTTCTTCATAGAAAGCATTTGATACAGTTAACAGTAGTTCATTTATTTGGCCCTATACTTTAGCCGTTATACTCAACTGTTGCAACTGAATGTACTAAACAAGAAGAATATGAGGAAACTGAGAAGCATAATAAAATGTAAAAAGGAAAACCAAAACGTAATAGTGTCTTAAAATAATCATGACTACATGTGTGGCTGACTTCACTTTGTATGTGTATGTGGGATGATGGGATAAGTAGTTTCAGTTAATACATATTTCTTGTTAATCTGCAGTGTAGAATGGTCTGCTGTGATAGTGGATGAAGCACATAGAATCAAGAATCCAAAGGCTCAAATAACTCAAACCATGAAGTCGTTAAAATGCAGTGTTCGCATAGGTCTTACTGGAACCATTCTTCAAAACAATATGAAGGAACTTTGGTGTGTTATGGACTGGTAAATAAAATATATTTTTTTCTGATTTAAACACCTCTGTATGTTAGCCGTGCAATGCAGCTGAGGTGGGGCTGGATGGCTTGGACCCACTGGCGTCAAACAACAACGACAAACCACAACCCTCCCCCCAAAATTCCCAATGTTTTGTGAGAGTAGAAGTATGTTTTTCCATAGATGTATTGGAGGTAAGCTACTGGTAGATACATCTGCAGTATGTATTTTGCAGTTATTAAATAAATTTGGAGCTCCTTTTATCATCTGGCTTCTTTGGGGAATTTGAGAAGCAGTTAAAATTATATTTTTTTCCTCTGTGTTTGCATTTATTTTTTAAGTACATGTTTTTCTGCTTTGTCTCTCCTCCGCACAGTAGGTTGAGAATCATCCCACAGTTTCAAAAAACATTATGGCTTTGCTCTGTCCAATATGCGCCGGTCATTCTGACTTACTTGGAATTTGAAAGTAACAATATTTTGCTGTTTCTCAAAGTGCACAAGTGCACATGTTTGGAAAGCGAGAGTCTTGTGCAGGAGAATTTTTAGTGGAGAGGAAGAGGTGGAAATAACCCTAGATACAAATCTAAGCATAGAAGACTTACTGGGGATGCTTTACAGAGGAGGAACAAAGCAAACATGCCTTAATTATAAGGAAATACAGACTGAATTGAAATATCAGGAAAGAAATACTTTAACAGTAAGCTTAGTGTGGCATCCCATGCTGATATTAATAGATTGTTCCAATATGTACTGCTGCCAGTGATTACCAAATTCTTTTTCCTGTTGGGTATCTTAAGATTTTATTTAGTAAATTGCAATATCTGCATAGCCTGATTTTAATAAAAACAGTAAAAGTTGAAAACATGACTGCTGAGTTTCCAATTTAGGTTCCTGAACTGTAGCAGCCTTGTAGTTTAGAGGTTCTGTATTCTTGTGCCTTCTGTTGCTCTGCTGAGCTTTAGTTTTTCTGGAGATGGCAATGCTTTCTTAAGGGGACTCTTAACATTTGAGGATCACAGTAAGTAAATGAAAAAATGGCATGTCTGGAAGTAGTATGTGTTTCTATTTATATACACAGTTTTTATTAATTTCTCTAGTGATTGTTAATTTAAGATCTCTTACTGTTAGCCAGAAATAATTTATGGTATGCTTTTAATCAATGCAAAACGATAGGATGCCTTGGAGTAAAGAAAATGCTGTTATTCCTTCACACCCCACACCCCCTTTTTGTTTTTTAATAGGGCTGTACCAGGACTTTTGGGGAGCAGACTACATTTCAAGAAGAAATTTTCTGATCCAGTGGAGCATGGCCAAAGGCACACTGCAACTAAAAGAGAGCTAGCAACAGGTCGTAAGGCCATGGTGAAGCTAGCAACAAAAATGTCTGTCTGGTTTCTGAGACGTACCAAAGCACTTATCAGTGATCAGTTGCCAAAAAAGGAAGACAGAGTAAGAACGCCTGCACATTTCAAATACAATGCTCATGAATATATCTCTTCGTCTTTTTTTGTTGTGTTTTTTTTTCTCTTTCATCATGCCTTTAGTGAGAATTTAAGAAGAAACCAGAGCCTTGGAAAAAATGCACATGCAGTAGTGTGCTTTGTTCACATAATTACTATGATTGCGTGTTGAAATGGGGTTAATCAAGCATGAAAATGCTCAGCTAGACTTCTGACTAGTGATTTACACATCTGTTTTGTGTGCACTGTTGTATTTATCTGTGCAAACCCAATGCAATGTATGTAAATCTCTTGAAATCTGTGTAGGACTTCTGAATTTGCAGCTTGACACTTTGTACAGAGAACAGTATGCTTTTCATTTTTAACTCCCTCATTTTTGATCACCAAATAAAAGAAAACCCCCAAGCCTAAAGCTGATTGTTGATAGGTCTGTAATCCTGTGTATCTAATGATATTGTAAACATTCTATAAAGTGAAGATAGTTATGACTATAGCTAAGAGTTCTGATAAATTCTTACTAGATACATTTGTGCTTTCCTTCTAAGCAGACAAACACGTAAGTTTGCAGCTTGTTTTCTTTTCAAAATTTGGTCTTTGTTCTTCATCTTTAGTGTGTAATAATGTCATCTAGACTGTCTTCTGAAGGAAAGGTTAGAACAAACGTCAGTCAGTTGCTTTTCTAAATCTAGCAGGTTTTATTCTTTTCATTCTCTTGTTAATGTGAGTATATGTTCAAGTTACTGCTGTATTATTATAGCTCAGCATGGTGCTGCTGCTGTGTGGGTGGCCTAGGTTAAGGAATGATCTTGGGATTTCTGTCTCCTGCTGCTTAAGACTAAAGATGTCATGGAGATGCCACCCATGGTCTCTAAGAAGGGGGATAAGAGTTTTGGCCATAGCACTGTGTAGATCCTTGCCTTCTCATTGCTGAATCTGTTTGTGCTGCCTGTGATAGTGCCCTACAACAGCTAGTGCTTAAAAAGAGGAAAGAAAGAGTAAATTTAGCAACTGGCAAAGCAGAAGGGAATCCTTAATTACAGTTGTTCATTTATTTCTCATTTTTCCCCCCTCGTCCTGTCCCTCTACAAAAGACAAACTGAAAGGTTTATAGAAACCTAACAGCAGGTTGTTGTAGCTTGATATTGATACTTTTTGTAGAATTTAACTATATATACTATATAACTATACATACATTATGGCTACAGTTTCATACTATTTTGACTTTAGGATCCAGATTTTTTCATTTGATGGTAGAATAATTTCTTGTAACTCAGCAAATATATTCTAGTTTTCTACTTTATTTGCAATGTTTTGTGGTTTTTTTGATGCAATGCTCTTTGCTTTTCATTGTATGCTGCAGATAATTGCATTTTGGGGGTGTTCTCTCTTTGGCAGATGGTATACTGTTCCCTGACTGAATTCCAGAAAGCAGTGTATCAGGCTGTGCTAGAGACCGAGGATGTAAGCTTGGTACTAGGAGCTGGAGAGCCCTGTAGCTGCAACAGTGGCCTTAAAAGGAAGAACTGTTGTTACAAAGTAAGAACTTGCACTGCTCGAATTTTAGAAGATAGTCTTTCTGGTATGAGCAGTGGATAAGTTTTCTTGAGAGATCTGGTGTTGGAAATGGCTGTGTGGTTGTAGGTCATCTGTTTGGGAAATCCCAGCTGAAAACATGGTTTTTTGCATCACGAGCATGATGGGAGTTACACACTTTGGAATTAGAGCAAAGCTGCTTTGCATGCCCTAAGCCGCTGGTTGTTACTTATGCAGTAAGTTCTGGATTTGTTGTATTAGTAAGTGCTCCTGTGAAACAGTTGATGTTGGCAAGGATATTGCATTGAGATGTTCAATGTGTCAGGCATGCTGCTCCCATGTGCCTCGGAGAGTCAGTGCAGAAGCTGCAAATCAGAGGCATCCTGGACCCAGCAAGTTTTCTGGGCTTTGCCTGTATTATAACTGCAGTTGGATTGTGTCTTTCTGTGCCACTAAACGTGTGCTTTGCTTTGCTTCATTGAAGGGAGAACTCCTGACAGTAGCTGTAGAGCACAAGCAGAACTTTGTTCATAAGTAACAACTCTGTAGATTTTTTCTGTTGTCTCTGGACTTCATTAACACTCGATTAGTCAAGCTTTGTATTTATTTTGTCTGTATCACTTGGTAGGCTCAGACTAAGCATGTCTTTTTAACATTTAGAAGAGAGCTTGTGTCTTGTACTTGCTTCTCCCTATTTTCTGTCTGGCCTGTTTTAATTCTTGTACAGTGTGGCTGGGTTTTTTTTCCCCCGAATGAGGTAGCTTATTCAGTCTACTGTATCATTCTTTAAAAACAATCCCTCTATCAGCCTGTTTAATATTCCATGGATGCTAGTGTTAGTTCTTTGCAGGCTTCTGTTTCTCCTCATCCTTTGTAGAAAAAAAGTAAAATGCTGTTGAACTTAATTCACAGAGGGCAGGCCTGCAGATACTTAAGAGCTACTATGAACTGTCTTATTCCGAAGTTAACCATGAAATTTAGTAACCAGAAGGCAAGTGAAAAAGAAGTTTGGTCAAATGAGCTAACCATAATGACAAAAATAGCTGATGCTGCTGCATAGTAGAATGTTTGAAGGTGTTTGAATTATGTTACTTGAGACATTTATAATACTTTATACATTTCTGCTGTAGAGAGAAGTAAAGTTAGCAGTTGTAGGGTAAGAAGTCATTCAAACAGCTCCAGTTTGATTTCCATTTAAATCAGTTTTAAAGTTACTGTCTTCTTGCCTACCAAGGAATTCTTGGTTATCTTAATTTCTGTAGCTGTCATGCTATCTGAAATGTTTAGAACGTAGGTATGAGGTTTTTCTCTTTTTGAGAAGATGATTTCTACCAACAGGATTGCAAAAGTGAGGAAAAAGCCTTGCTGCATTTTTGTTAGAAATACAGTATGCATCTCTTTGGGATCAATTATAGTACTATCTGGAATCGCTAATGCATTGAACCTTGTAAGAATAGCACTTATTTTAGATTATTTCTTATTTGCAGGAGTATTTGTTTGCAGAAATGTTGTTTCCTTTTTTTGTAGGTAAATGCTCATGGTGAAACAATTAAGTCACTGCGCTTCAGTTACCTGACAATCCTCCAGAAGATTGCAAATCATGTTGCGCTGCTGCAGACAGAGAACACTAGCAAGCAGCAGGTTAGATTCAGAAGTATCTAAGAAATACTTGTGGAAAATGGGATGAAAGCTCTTGAACGAAAATTGCTGCTGGCCTCCTTTTTAAATCTTAACTAACTGAAATTAAGATATTTTGTAAAATTCCTTTTCCGTGCAGTAATTAATGATGTAGCCCTTATTTCATAGATAGAGATGTTACACAACAGTATGTTCATTTAGTTGATGCGTATCTGAAGACAAATGTTATAGAAACAGAGAGCTTTAGGGAAAAGACTTAATTTTTAATGATTTCTAATAATGCCATTTCTGTTCCATTTATGACAAATGCCTAGTAAGAGGAATGTCTTTCTGGAAATAAAAAAAAAATAAGCAATTAAAATGTGGTTTTTTTCCTCTAGTTTTTTATATTTAGAGCTGAGCTTCTTTAAATAATGAGAAATATGTTTTAGTGGAAAATGCTTAATGAGACAATAGTATCAGTTTATCTTGTTACAGTGGCAAGTAATAAATGGCAGAGTTTTTAAAAATGCTTGTACGTGATCCTTAAGATCCAAAAATGAGCAAAGAGTTTTAGGGATATTACCACTTCCTCTCAGAAGCCTCAAGGGAAAGGAAGTGAGAAAATCCTACTTAATTTTGGCAAGTTTGTTCCATTAAAGCAGTTTTGCTTTTTAGGGAATGTTACTATTAGTGTCCAGGGCCTTATACACAGTAAATACCCAAATGTTTTCAGTGCTGGGTTTTTTATATTGTATATATAGTTTTTAATGTAATAAGATTTGAGAGTTTAAATACCCACTGAAATAACAATGAATGAGTATTTTGAGACTTACTATGTTTTACGCCATACATAATTATAAACCTCTCCAAAATCTACTAAAAAAATTGATACTATGTATTATTTCTTACCTTTGGTGTTAAAGTCTGTCGCCTGCTATTCTTAGGTGAGAGATGAGATTTTTTTCTGCTCCTCTGGAAAAGTAGATTTAAAGTGTGTAGTCATGTCCCAGTTCAGAGCTACCCAAATTCAAGCAGTGGAGCTTTAAAGTGGTGTCTGAACAGTTTAAATGCATTTCTCATATTTTTTGTCGTATCAGTGAGACAATATGTAATTCCCATATTGGCTTATCATGCCAGAGGGTCAGGAGAAATGCTGGTACATAACTGTTGGGTGATGCAAACCTCAAGCCAACAGAGTTCTCGAAACTGGCCAGCCCTGTTGCATTCTCTGCCCAGAAGAAATTTTGGGCATCTGTTACTCTAGTAACTGGAATCCATGGTTTCAGGTTAGGATCCTCTTTTTTTTTTTTTTTTTTTTTTGTTTTTAGATGAAGCAAACTAAAACACACAGGAGATGTTTTATCCAGCACTTTTGTAGTGAAATGAATGAAAACACGTAACTCTTTCTGCTTGAGTGAGTTAGCAGATTACTTGTTTCCGTCTGGTTTAATTCCTTGTATGGCTTACTGGTATCCCAGTGTAGCTCTAATTTTTAATGCCTATTCAAACTTTCTGCTTTTCTTCCAGGAAGCACATATCAAACGGGTGTGCAGCCAGGTATTTTCCAGTTTTCCAGATTTTGTGCAGTTGAGCAAAGATGCAGCCTTTGAAACAATTTCAGATCCAAAGTACAGTGGAAAAATGAAGGTAAGCCTGTTCTTTAGAGGAAAAATTAGTATTAGTAATAGATCTGCAGCTGTAGTATACAGATATAAGAAAATTTACACCTAATAGTTGTGGCTTTTTAGTCATTCTGTTTATGGTGGTGGCACCACAGCAGAGATCTACTGTCTTGGATCGGTGTGCCTATGGGCGAAGACTGTGTAAGAGTGATCTGTGATGCTAAGATATCCTGAGATGTTAGCTTTACATATTTAGTGATGGTCATGGAAATGAACCTTGCAGTCAAGGGGGTTAGGATCATAAGATTATGACAGATAGTTCCATGAAACCGTCAACTCACTGGCAGTCAGAAATGTTTGGGGAAGGAAAAGAGATCAAAACAAAATCTTATGGACATAATGATTTGTGCACACCTTGAATATTGTGGATAGTTTCAGTCCCTCCTCTCAAAAAGCATGTGTTAGACCTTGAAAAGGATCAGAGAAGAGCTGCAAAGGTGATCAGTGCTGTGGGACAGGAGCAACCAAGCAGGCTGGGACTCTCCATCCTGGAAAAAATGTCTAAGGATGAATGTGAGAGGGACAATCGTGAGTAGCATGGAGATGGTGAAGATGTATTGAGGGCTTACTGTCTTTTCTAACCCTTTGAACATCAAATGAAGCTAACGGGAGCCAGGCTAAAGATGAACAAAATAAATGTGCTAGTGTAAACCTGTAAAATTCCTTACCTCAGAAACCAGTTTCTGAGGGGAACAGGATGAATAACTGAAAAAGATGTCTAATGTAGCTAATTAAAAAGAAAATCTTATTAGGTTTAGGAGTGTTTCTGAGCTGAGAGTAACTAAAGGGTGAGAAGCTATGCAGAATGGAGTATGCTGTATTTTTGCTCTCTCTGTAAACCTGGATATTCTCAGTTGCTGATTGGGACTGGGGGAAGGCAGTGGCTGGGCCATGTTTTTTACAACAGTCATGGTTGTTATCATTTTATTGATCTGTTAGTGTGGAAGCAACATGAGGCCTGCATATTGCCTTTGTTATATACACTTCATTGTCTCATGAAGGTGTTTCTCATCTTGTTGTACTTGGGGGTTAGACTAGATGACCTTGAAAGGTCCCTTCCAACCCAAACTATTCTATGATTCTATGAAAGTCAACTTATTTGTTAAATTATCTACCAGAAAATATGTAATACATCCCTGTAAACACTACAACCCTGATCTTCAGTGGTGCTTATGAAGTTTTCGTTTTATTGGTTAAAAGTAATTTTGCTTTCTCTAGAAGTTTTTCACTTGGGGCTATTGCATGCTTCACTCCAGCACTGCCTTATGACATTTTCATTACATGTTTTTTGACACACTAGTGAAAAACACAAGCAAGCAAAAATGCCTAAGTTAAGGCTTGCGTGTGGTGGCCTTGGGTGGTAAGGAAGAAGGTTCTGCTATATTGCAGTGCTGGAGTAAGAGCATAACTGAGATGGCAAGAGAGCAGAGCCTGTGATCTTTTTAAGTATACTGAGCTTGTGCTGGTGACTTGAAACTAATGAGATGTCACGCAGGTTCAATGTTTATTTTTGAAATTGAGAGATCAACATGGCTAGACTGCGCTACCAGGAGGTAAGTGCCAGGCCAGATTCCATTTCAGGATAAATTGCCAAAACAGAAGTAGAATCATAGAATAGTTTGTATTGGAAGGCTTTGGAGGCCATCTAGTCCAATTCCCAAATAGAATGAGATGAAAAATACCTAATTAAATATAATGATCTGCTAGCTCGGTGATTACTCCTGTTGTTTTTTTTTATTGTTAGTGAATCATGTGATGCCCATCTTCATTCTATCTTGCTAGAGACTTTCCAGATTGTGCTTTTTGTTTAATTTTTGATATTTTAGCTTGTTACCAATCTGTACTGGTATATATTTGTATATTTCAAGGTATTTTTTTATATAGGTTGTAGGTAATTGGAAAAAAAAAAAAAAAAAAAAAAAACCAAACAAAAAACTCCCAAACAAAAAACCTCAACAAAAGAAAAAACCCAAAACAAGACAAAACACCCCACAACCCCCCCAAAAAACAAACCTCAAATCCTAAATGAGCACATATTCTTGAGAAGAGCCTTGGTACGGAAAATTTACTTTTTTTTTTTTTTTTAAAGGACAGTGTATATAGCAGGAAACTGGATTTTAAAATCCAACATTGTGTTTCTGAAGTAATACTTATATTGTAAAACATTTCCTCGTTGTGTTTGGTAGATGAGACAAGTGCAGTGTAAATTTCTATAGAACAGTAAGAAAGGAAGTAAAAATTGCTATAATTCTTTCCCAGAACACTTTAATACTTTGACCTTTTTCAAAAAGTCAGATCAGACACTACACTGCAGTACTAGGCAAAGGTACGAAGCAATATGGACCTTTCTTTGCTCCAGCATAAGAAAATATGTTCTGGTGTTATGAGGAGTTCTGCTTGTTTGGTTTCGTTTTTAGTTCATGAATTACAGAATAGAAGCATTTTGAAATGCTGCATTTATAACAGCCCAGTAGACTTTATTTTAGAAATCTATAGTGTCTGTTTCTTGAATTTTATGTCAGTTCATTAAATATATCTTGGCATAAACAGAATATTCTGAACTGTATGGTCATATCTCTGTGCCTGGGAGGAGGAGTTTTACATAATGGACTAAGCAGTCATCACTGAAAAGTAAAGTGGGTTTTGAGTCCGTTAAATTTGACTTCAGAATAATTGTGATGCCAAAAATTGGTTCATATTCATATGTGTCTGGTATTGTGGTGGCTTTTTTTTTCCCACTCTTGATTTCGTTGGAGGTTTGTCTTGTGAGAAAAGATTTTCTAATTCTTTTGTTTTCTCTCCGGAGTTTTAAAACAGAAGCTGTTTGGTATGATTTTGGTTTTTGTGCTCTGGAAGCAAAGTCATTCAGAAGGTAATCCATTTAGAAGATTCCCTTACCATCAGAAAGTAATCAGAGGAGAGTCATGAGATAATAGAGCTTGAAGACCACTTTGTATGTTTATAACATGCTTATTTGGAAATAAATGAAAACAATTGTAGTAAAATTTTTTAATAGCCTTGTCTCACTGTAATACTTTACATTTTATGTTCCGTAAATAAATTCTAGAAACTAATGGAAATACTTTTGTAACTATCACCTGGCAGTATAGACTGTATAGGTAGTATTTAATCCTTTAAATTAATACTTAGTACAGGCTACTCAAATTTTGACACAGGTGGTTATTCTTTTGTAGATGAACATATATGCAAAGGAAAAGTTTGTGGCATTTATTTAACTTTGTTTAGGGTCGGAGAAAGGCTGGGATTTGTCGATGACATTCATTAGCTAAGCAATTGTAACTGTTTTGGGGTGCTGAAAAGGTTAGCCTATCTGCTAGAATACCTTCTGTTCTCTCACCAAGCAGAGATAAAACATGTAGGGAAACATAGCTTTTTGTGCTGTGGAAGATGCCTACTGCCACTTGTAAAACTAGAATTGCTTGAGCAGAAGTGTGACAGTGTGGCGTTTGGAGTTTGTGTTCGGTTTGTGCTGTGGCTGCAGTCATCTCTACATGTGTTGCAAGCTGTAGCATTCACAATGTGCTACCCCAGGTCTGCTGTTCTGAATACAAGATTGTAACAAAAGGCTGGAAAAAACAGTCCCTGTAATCCAAATGTACATATGTAAGTGTTGAAGGTATACCTGTGACCCGTAGTACATCCTCCTTATGGTGGGAGGTGGGTAATAGCACAGTGACATGATCTGAACTTCAACTATTTTGGGGGAATTATCCCTTCATTTTCAATCATACTGCAGAACATACAGTTTTCAGAAGACTTTGCTTGCACTTTCTATTGCAAGGTGAATTTCATGCCTAGATTTTAAACTTGTGATAGTTCAGTATGTGAAAACTGAAGTGAAAGGAGTGTACTGCCTTGTTTTGAGGTGACCCTTTTTCCATCATGAAGTAAGAAAGTGGGGACCTGCAAAGTGTAAGGACAAGTGATGCCATTGCTTTTTAAACACAAAGATCAGAGATAGTTCATGCAGAAGTATTGGGGACTGCTTGGAAAAGAAGTAAGAGAAATGAGGGTAGTTTTTAAAACCTACAGTAGTTCTCATTACTACTTTGATTATTTCTACAGTTTTTTAGAAATTCTGGCTCAGAGAGACTCTGTATGTTTCTAAGTGAAAACGGCTATTAAATATCTGGGCACTTGAAATAATGGTGTTCTTTTCTAAACTCCACAGATAGTATTTCCACAGACATCCATTTGTGGAGTTTTAAAATACTGTGCTTAATCAATATAAGTCTCTTAAGAGTATCTGTATTGGATTGATTTATTTATTTGGCCTGGCATAATATCATTATTTCAGTAGGAAGATGGAAGTCTATGGGAGTACCTTGCAAATAATAGTAACTTCCACTTTTAAACATAGCCCTAACCTAGGCAGGCATGGTTTTGAAGGCTTAAAACCACTTTAGGCTAGCTTGCACATCTGTATACAAACAAGGTGTTCTCAGATGTGAGATGTAAAATTTCATCACAGTCAAACAGCTCACAATGTGTGGTAGTGGAGAGATAAGCATTTAAATCCATGTGGACTCTTGTAAAAAGCATGTTACTTTTGCTTGAATATGATCGAGTCTTTTTCAGGCTAACTTTCAGGATAATACTCTTATGTGCAAGCATAATCTTTATTTCTCTTTGGTGTATAACTATTCATTACTTTTCCCTGTTCATCAGAGCTGTTATTTACTCGAGAAAACCCAAAATCCCAATGGGCATGACATTGATCCATTTTATTGAAACAGACTGGGTGGATTTGTTTGCCTGTTCTCTTATAGGAAATTAATTATTTGACATATACTTTAATAATAACAACAATAATACAGTGGCCAAACTTCTTCTACTTTAAAAGCATGTCACTTTTTCTTTTGTTTCATAATGTGGCTAAACGAAATGCAAATGTAAGTCATTTAGCTCTTGTTATCTGATGTGGGTTTTTTCCCAACAAAATAAATCCTGATTTATATGTTGTTGTACAATGAAACCAGGTAAAAATTACCTTGTTTGTACCTTGTTTTCGCTTGTAACTCTCTGGCTAATATATACAAATGGGCTTATAAGTGATGTAGAATTACTATTTTACATTCTAGATATTACCCAGAACTGCAAATTTAGTATAAACATTCCTCATTGTTTGGTTGTCAAAGATTTGTTAGGGTTTTAGTGAAATCAATGTCGATTAAGAGTTTGTGTATTTATCTCTGAATAAATACAATTTTAAAATATTTTAAAATATTTATTGGCTAGCGGGAGAAAGCCAGAGACAGGTAAAGAAAATCCCTCTTTCCCCTTTGTGTATTGCTTCTGCGCGGTACTCTGGAGCTGCCATTGCCAGATGTGGACATGCTTCTTTTGAAAATAACAGTATCACTATTATACACAAGGCTCTGGATTATTTGCTTCCCCACCAGAAGAACATTGTGTGTGGGCGGATTATTGGCATTTCAAGGTCTGTACAGAGTCTGGGAAGCTGGATCCTACTGTAAACAGAGCAACAGGCCAGAGTGGGAGCAGGGAGGGGCATACATCTCACTGGTTATTTTAAGAAGACAAGTTCCAAGAAATTCTGAACTCAGATGTAGTACAGAAGACTTAAACAGATCTTAATGTTTTCAGGGGAATTGTGTGCATTTGCTAAATGCAAAAGTTCACAAGCTGAGCTAGGGCATGACATAAGTAACATTTTGTTGTAGTCTGTGCACTGACACAAATAGCTTCTGAATTTACCTATTAGTAGCGTGATTGCCTTTTTATGAAAGGATTTCTATGTAGATCACTGAAAAATGCATTGGTCTGGCATCTCCATTACCTTTGGCACATATATTATGTTAGTGATGTTTTTCATTATGCCTCTGGCTTTGCAAATAATTAATTACAGTGTAGCCTATTTAAAGGCTGAAAATGCAAGCAAATGTCTGTAAGAAGACCTGTAGATAAAATCTTTTCATTTATATTCTGTGGTTTGTTACAGGTCCTTCAGCAGCTTTTAAATCACTTCAGAAAAAACAAGGATAAAGTTCTTCTTTTCTCCTTTTCCACAAAGGTGAGGTACAGATGATTTTTATTGAGTAATAACAGCAGTAGATTCTGAAGCTTAAAGCCCTGGGATGGCAGCTGTCAACCACATTTCCGTTCTGTATAGTATGGGAAATAATGATGAGAAAGACAATGTGCCATACTCCAGAAGCATGTTGAAATCTCATGTTACCTCATGATAAAAATGGTGATGGCAAAACAAATGTAACACACTGCTGCCTTCCTTAGAGCTTTTTTAAATTGTTGTTTAAAAACAATTATCAGGTGTAGATAGCTCATACTGAGTTCAGCTTTATGTCCTGAGTTAGAGCAGTGTCAGGCAAAATACAACTGAAATACCATACAACCTTTGTGTTAGCACTGAAAGTAGTTAAACTTCCTCAGTTTTACTGGCTTTTGACCATCACTAGTGATGAAACTTCAACCCTGAGACTTATTTTGCCAGTTGGTTTGAACTGAAAATGGTGGTTAATTGGAGCAAGAGGTGTACGTGCACTTTCAAGGGACTTGATTTTTGATTTTCTTGTTAGGGAATAACGTGTTTCCTGAAAAGGAGCAAACTGTAATATGGTGTTCTTAAGTATTTGTAATGACAGCATTAAAAAGTATCAAAAAATAATAGGGTGAATGACAATACAGAGTCTTAAATATTTAATCATTCTGTGGCTTTAAGGCAGACTGCAAGCTTAATATTTGGATGTTTTAGTAAAATGCTCATGTATCTTAGGCTGCACTTTATGGTATTCAAGACCAGACTGATTGCTGGTTACTGCAGTCTCTTTCACTCTGTCCCTTTGAACTCTGGCTGTGCATACCAGCCTATTTCTCTGTGCTGGGTCTGGTGCTCATTTACCATACTTCAAGTCATTGTAACTCGCTAGGATGGTAGGAAACTGTTTTAAGTTGCCTGCCTGTTTATTGGGTTGAACAGACTCAACATCATTTAGAGTGGGACAGGTGGCCAGTGTTGGAGGATTGAGTGAGGCCACAGCAGACCAACAGTTAATCTCGTGGAGTGCTGTAGAATCACAGCTAAAGAGTGCTGAGGATGTTAATATCAAAATGGGGAAGATTTACTCTTTATTTTCTGTGCTTGGTGTATTGAAAATATATTTGAGAAACACAGCCTCTGTGATTATGTTTAATTAAAAAGAGAATAGTAAGTATTTAATCTTTTTTTTTATTTTTCTACCCAGTTGCTAGATGTGCTGGAACAATACTGTATGGCATCTGGGCTAGATTACCGAAGACTTGATGGAAATACAAAATCAGAAGATAGGATCAGAGTTGTAAGAGAGTTCAACAGCATTCAAGAAATTAGCATATGTCTTGTATCTACAATGTAAGAAAATATATGTTGTAGTCTGTTTCAGTCTGCCTTTTATAGTATGTAGTAAATAGGTTACTCTGCATTTTACTTTGACATTGTGAGGGATTCCTTTTTTGAGTGAGTTGTCTGTTAGTAAACGTAGACTCACTGCTGTGGACTGAAGCTTCTTAGAATACCTGAAGGCTTCCTCCTTTCCTCTCTCCTCTGTGTTATGAGGATTGCTAAGATCTGAAACAAGTGGGTCTTTGAATCCTAGTTTTAAATTTCCACTCACTGTGGGAATGAGGAAACATGAAAAGCTACATTGAACTGAAAAGTTGTCTCTTAGTGTTACTGTAATTTATTTATCATGTTAAGTAGTGTATGTGTATTTAAAATACTTCAAACAATCCTTGGCTGTCTTTTAAAAATGTATTTGCCTATCACATCTGCTCTACCATCAATTTATGATGGGTAGTGAATTCTTTTGAAATAGAGCAAATATTCAACTAAAATTAATGAAAATATGATAACCATTCTTTTCTCTTATTTTCTTTTTTTTTGTAAATTCTATTTACTTCCGTGTTTCATCTTGGATGAAGTTTGCTACCAGGCAAGGGCAAAAAGTGGACAAAGAAAAACTTTAATCCTCCTGCCCAGAGGAAAATTCAGTGAAACTCGATGAAACATGCTAACATGTTGCTTTTGCCTGTGTGGTCACTTTGGTACTTCTTTACTGAAAGTGTCCATGTTGGAGTTAGATGGGAGGATCCACACTACCTCTGTTAAATAAGAAGTTAGATGTAATCTTAGACCCTTACAAGTGCATGTCAGAACTGTCTTCAGATACTGTCTGGTGCATGTGGGTGGGGTTGTGAAGAGGTTTGTTTTGTTGGTCATGCACATTTGTTTGTCATCTCAGTCAGCTGTGGAACCTGGCCATCAGCTTCCCTCAGACCTTCATCGGTCCCTATTTATTCTTTGTCCCTGAAGACAACAAGGAATTGGTGCATGTGTAGCGTTAGGAGAGACTCCCTAGTTGATGCTTCTATCAGTCTAGTTTAGTTGCGTAATTATAGCCTTTTTGGTTTCCTCCATTGTTTTGCGTGAAATAAAAATGAAGGTCAGGTAAATAGAGACAGACTTTCTCCTGTCTGCTGTTAGAGCTTGTGAATACAGAGATTGGGGAGCTTTCCGTGCCTGCTGGTGGTACTTTGAGACAAGAGTCTTGATTTTGTAGTTCTTAGTGTTTCCCGTCTTACCGAGTAAATGGAAGGAACAAACAATAATAGGATTGCTGTCAATATGACCAGTGTTTACGACGGAAAACAGAAGGTGCAATTCTTTGTTTAATTTGTCAAATTAATAAGGTAACAAAAGTTACCTTATTGCTTGCTTGATATACAGTAATGCAAGCAGCTTTAATCTTGTAATCCTTTGAAAGGCAGAAAGTGATTTATCCCAGTTCTGCTTTACAAGAGATTCATCCTTTCTCTTACTTAGATTTCAGGCATTAGGACTTTGCAGTATATTCTTTATTTCTCAACACATAGTAAGTTGACAGAATTGGGTCATACTTTTCTGTCCATACTTTCTTGCAAAGTTTTTGGCTGACTGTTCTGTGTAGTCAAATTGTACATGTTCTGAAAATCCCATTGCTCGAAGAGCCAAATGTCAGTTTTCGCTGAAAGTACTTGCACAGTCTTTTGGCTGCAAAAATGCATTCTGCAAAGGATGAATTCCCTGCATAGTGATCTTGAGTTTGCCATTATATTCCGCTGGCACAGTTAACACACAACTTGAAACAGGAAGCTCCAATCTATAGGTTAGTTACAATGCAGACAGTGATGATAACTTCACTGTTAAATTTACGATGTTCATATCTGGTATTCCTTTTTTTTTTTTATAGTGGCAAAATGCTGTTTCTGCCTGGAGTTGCCTGTGATAGCTTGTAGACATTTGGAAATCCTGATTTTAATTGGTTGGTGAGGTTTTTGAGAAATAGGGCCTAAACAGTAGAATAAAGTTCTGTCTGTATCTATACAGCTTAACTTCAAGTCTTACAGTTAATGTTAGTATCAAACATGATGTTTTTATGATGGCTATGACTAATATAGCTATATGCATAAATATATTTCATGAGTGTTGAGAGAAAATATGATTGATTTCTTCAGGGCTTGTAAAGTCCATCAAACCAGTAGGTAAGATTATGAATTTCAGCCTTGAGCTTTATTGAAAAATAGGTATACATCTGTTGGAACTTCTAAGGCTCATGAAGTAGTCTGTTTCAGAATACTTCAGTCCTGTACTGGTGTTGCTGGGAAAACGTGGTGATTTGAAAGGAAGGAAAGAGATTTTTAGTCATGCTTAGAAACATTAAAATGTTTGCTGGAGTTGCTGTAACTTGAGAGGAGAGTGCCAGAGCTTGCAACTGCATTGATGCTGCTTAGCCTGAAGAAGGGGAACTGCATATGGACAATACTGTAGTCTGTGCAGTCCTGTTCCATTGCAGTGTTGTCAAAGAAAGAAGAGCAGCAAGTATTCCCACCTTTAAAGATAAACCACGATTCTCTGGGTTTTCCACGCTAGTCTTTCTGTAGATTAATTACTTCAGAATAATTACAAATGAAAATCTATGTCTGCTTCTCAGTTTTCTTTATTATGTAAAGTGCTTAGATGATGAAGCCATGATGCTTGCAGAAATCTGTAGACAGTTTTTACCGTGAAGGGTTACAGTATGCACTTCCATTCTACTTGCAGCGTTTTCAATTACTGTCCATTACTGGACTGCCATCCATTACTTTGTTCTTTTTCAGAGCTTCATTTAACTTTAGTTTATCACATCTATGTTGTAAATAATTTTTAATGTACGTGTAATCACAAAGAACTCTCAGCCACAAGATCTCACTGAAACAGAGAACTTAGGAAAAAATTACCTGAGTAAATAGAATTATGTAGTCATAGCTTTCATGGAAACTTTCAGAATGTGATACTGTTTTGTAGCGTCTGAACATTGTGGTATTGTCACGTTGTCAGTGACAGCATATGAAAACAAGCCATTTGTTTAACACAGTGTGCAATTTTAAATAAGATGATCTTTTGAAAACTTTTTTGTAACAGAACTGTTATGAGACATTTCATACAGGGCTCTTCATCTGAGCTGTATTATAGTAATTTCCGTGGACCGTCCTGCAATAATGACTTTAACCTCTGGTTAAAACGATGTTTAAAATGGAAGATATTCTTTACAATGCACAAGCTAGCTACTGCATTTATGCTGTCCATGAAGGATATAGGAGCCATTCTTTTTCTGTTTTGGACTATGTGAATTCTTGCGGCATGCCTAAAAATATTGAAAGCTAAAATGTTTATAAAGCTAAGTATCCTTTTTAGTTAATTTTCATAGTCAGTCTGTTTTGCTGATACTAAGGCCTTGCACTGAGGTTTAATTCGTATTTCAATTCCAAATATTTCAATTTTTTAATGAGAAAGCATTTGGAAAAACATGTTGACTTATGTTTCAGTCTGACTGAAGGGTCAGTTTGGTAAGATGAAAGGCTGAATTTTGTCCTCACTAAAAAGAAATACACCAAAATTCCAAAATACAGTAAGGTATTCTGAAAAATACAAAGATTTTTATTCAGAATTTCAAACTTTCAGAGCGCTCATCCTTCAGAAACCTCTGTTAATATTGGCAGGATCCCACATCCTGTCCCTTTCCAGATTTAACGAACCTAACACCACACCACACCTGGAAGGAAGAGGCCACAACTGTATTTACGTTAATAAGGATTCTGTGAAGACCAAAAGGTGGTGGGGCTCTGTAAGCTTTTGGTTTCTGTCTCCATTTATTCACATCCCTGGAAACTTTACCTTTCCCACTGCTTTAAATAAGCAGAATATAAAGTAATCTATTAAAACCAGGTGCTTGGTGAATTAAATGGGATTGACTTTCTCAATCTTGTGGTACCTCATTCGGAAAAAAACCACAGTTGAAATAAGTGTTGTCTACGTTAATGTACAGGATTGTTTTAATAGTTAAATTTATGATCGTATTTGGCATGTGCTTGTTTAGGAACTTGTCTTTTTTGTAGGAATGTTGGTTGAGCCAGTTGAAAAGAATTTTCAGTATTTCCTTGTTTTGCAGCTGGATGAGAAGTGTTTTTTTCCTCACTTTTGTTCCTATCGAATCATCCAGCTATGCACATGCCGAACTCCAAGTAACTGAGCAGTTTTGTTAGATTCAAGGGCATTAATTAGCTACCCCAGGTTAAACATGTGCTCAAATTTGTTGCTGGCTTGCGGGCTTTATTCAAAAGCACATTACAGCTGTTGAATGTTTCAGATGATGTAACTGGTACCCCTGTGACTTCTTATCCCCACAGTAGACAGTTTTCTTACAGTAAGGTGATAGCTGTTGGTTATGACTGAGCTAGTCATACAGTTTGTAGTCTTCTTGCTACATAGGTGAGACGGCTGCATTTTACAGCGGTCTTTATTTAAGTACTTTTATTTTGGGGAGGGGTATGCTAATATGGACCTGTGAAAAAAATTGCTGGATTTTTTTTTTTTTCGTCAAATATTACTGGTTTTTCATTTTATGTTTCTAGGGCTGGTGGACTGGGTCTTAATTTTGTTGGTGCCAATGTTGTTATACTGTTTGATCCTACATGGAACCCAGCAAATGATCTTCAAGCTATTGACAGGTATACTCTCAAAATATAGAAATTGATACGTGTTGTACTATTCTTTTGCCTTGATCCTGTAATCTAAATGTCCAACTCTGACTTGTCCACAAGACAGTAAGAAATGTCCAGCTAAATTGTTTTTTACCTTTGTTCTTGTTTCTAACCTTAACTTTTACTTCTTGTATTCCATTTTATTTTTGTGGCACTGTGATCATGGTCTCATTTAAAAAAAAAAAAAGCCATAGTTACTGTAACTTTTTGTGATCTCTAGAACAAGTGTGTGTGTGTATAGCTGGATGGCATTTTTCCTGTGTTTGTCAGGACAGAGTACCTTGTAATTGACCCTGGTTCAAGTGATGTTTTGAATTCCAGTATGCTGAAAGAAAAACATTTATGTTCTCTTCTGCTTCACCCTTGTGGAGATTAGTGTCTTTTCAGCACTTCTATCATATAGAATATATGATATATTAT
>Ga0181612_179191_pt1 | contig 30032 bp, 20 predicted proteins | sample HoacroProtozoa21_FD_119630 | JGI IMG/M metagenome (GOLD analysis project Ga0181612, IMG submission 119630) | Hoatzin crop microbial communities from Cojedes, Venezuel. Combined Assembly of Gp0051906, Gp0051904, Gp0051908 | reverse complement strand
TAATGTATTCTGTACAGAATAATAGGTTATTCAATGACTGTACTTACAGGCTTCAGATCACAGTGAATGATTCTTTCCTGGTAGAGCACTTGTAAACATCTCAGCACGCACTGAGTGAAGTGTCGAATTAAAGACAAACTGAAGCCTTGGAAATTGTTCTTTTTGATCAACTCATACAAATTTATTCTGCAGCGGTTGTGGGGGTGGAAGAAGACAGAAAGCAGAAAAGAGATTAGGGAACTTATTTTTAAAGGCGTGATTAGTTTACAGTGCATTAAGAGAATATTTAGCCTGTCTTCCTACATGAGGGAGGACTCACGCAGAAGAAAATGACTTGGCTATTTTCCTCCTTGAGAATGCTCTTCTGCATGTAATGCACACAAACATCTCTTTGAGCCCCCAGATCTAAAGAAGACACTATGTCCGTGGACTTATTTGCTTGCTAAACTCAGTGTTATGTTATGTGGCTGTGCTGTTTTTCACCAAGAACAACTATCATTCAGGAACGGAGAGAAATAAATTTTCTTCAGTTTCCTTTCATTCTCATATGTTTTTGTTTTGACACCTCATGTAAATCCTTTTTGTCTGAAAGTCTTTAATCAGCAGTAAAAAATTCTAGATAAATACCCCCATAAATTCAGGTCTTGTTAGGTCTTTGTATCCCTCCAGTCACCACCATTTCTTTGGTCCTCCCAGTAGTGCATAAATGATGCTGCTGGCTACTGCCAAGCATGGCTGGCAACATCTAAACGCTGCTGAGCCCCGAGGGCCCCACCAGCCTTGACTGCCCTGCCCAGCATCATGGGAGTCCCCGCAGCTGCCTGCAGCCCAGGACCCCATGTCAGCCCCCTGGGGCCATCAGCCCCTGCCCCAGTGACACTGCAGCAGGGCCAGCCTCCAGCTCCCACGTGCATCTGCAAGGACATAAACAACTGTAGCTTCGTGCCTTCCCCGCTTGTGCATCCACTGGCATCAGGCAAGGCCCATTCCTTCAGGAGTAAATGAAGTTACCAGGACTTGATGAGGAAGACAGTTCACAAATTAAGAGGTTTACACTGGACTTTAGATGCAATAAAAATGTCACCAGAACAATATTTTTATATGACAGCCAGTCTTCAGCTCTTCTGTAAAGAGCTGAACACAGTGGTTATCCTATGAGCATTTTCCTACAAGTTTCCCTAGCAGCTTTCTGCAAAGACTGGTCTGTGTCTTCCCTGGAAAGAAGGCGTCAACTCTCATCCCTGTGTGTCTGTGAGTGACAGACTCACATGCAGCAACACAATGAATTATGGTCTCTTTGAGATCAAGCCTTCCATATGATGATGAATCTTCAGCCAGGGTTCTAACATGTGCAGCAATGAGGGCTTTGCTTTAAGGGATGGGGAACTATGGGTCACCTCCATAAGTCCAGTTTGATTACAAGGAGGCTGGTGAATAAAATGGTCTCACTTCACTAAACTTTCTCCTAAATTCTTCCTAAGATGTGTCCTGCAGCACACATTCATAGAAAGAATGAAGAAGCTACATTTTAAAATTATTTATTATTATTCATATCCATATACCCTGAAGTTTACCACTCCTGAATTCATTGTTTTACTCTTTTCCTCTTAGGTCTTTCAGAGAAGAAGACCTTAATATGCAGCACGGAAAATGAGTGATGGATCATGTCATTGTCTGTATGAAGTCTGAATGGGGTTTTTTTCAGTTTATCTTTGGTGACCAAAGACTCAGTTATGCAGTCTGTATTTAGACAGTATTGCTTTCCTGTAACATTTAGAGAAGTACATTCTTCCGAAAAAGGCATAAAAATTAAACCTTGTAAGGCACAAGATCTACAATGCTCCTTAAGATTCATGTAAAGGGAAATATACTTTACCCCAGCAGTTCAAAGGAAATACAGAAGTGATTGCGAAAGTAGAAGTATTCCTTCATGTGGATGATATTGTGATTATCATCCTTGTCCTTCTTCAGAAGAGCATCAAGGATCTTCACTTCCACCAAAGCCTGGCTGTGAAATCTGTAATATCACATGATATGTTACCATTAACTCAATCTAAGTTTATTGCAATGCAAATAGTATAAACACCACAGTTTTACTGTAAACTGGACATGTGGGACAATGATTAAAAATTCACCATTCACCTTTGTTAACTACTGTAACTTTGATTCATTATGGTTGTTTCCTACTCTAAATATGCTGGCCTGATATAGCATTTAGGAGTATTTATTCTGACTTGTCTGAAAAAAAAGATTAAATGAAAAACAGTCTCAAATGAGCATCCAGAGTAAAATCCTAGTGCTTTCAAAGTTCATAGGAATGCTTCTGTTTACTTGAACAGGGCCATATTTCACACCTACCACAGTAAGTCAGTCAGTTTTGAAGAGCATATTCACATTTAATGTTCACTGAGGGGGAAAACTGAACAACAAAAACTCTGTTGCTGTAGTCAACAGCATCATTCTCATCTGCTTCACTGACTCTGATTCAGGCTAAACTCAACTAAAAATTGTAGCCAGTCACATAACAAGAAGAGGTTTCTTAGGACCATAGTGTAGAATTTTTCATGTTAAAATGAGTGATTGGAGCCTCCCAGCCTATCCATGTGGTTTTGGTGTCTTGGAGGAGAACGTAGGCTCTCGGCTCTCAATCATTCAGGGCTGGTTACCTGTGCTGTGTATTAACTGTGTCACAGATACAGAGAACTCCTTGTAAATCGGGAGAATTTGTACCTGCTTTCATAAGACTGTGTCTTCACTGGGGCCAGGCCAGTTCTGAGTCCCTGACATCACCTTTCTGCAGTCTGTCCTCACTGTGATTAATGAAAGTCTGATGTACAGGGGGGTTGATTTTGCTTTGTTCCATTATCCCAGACTGTCACTGCCTATATAATAAAAAGCTGATTGTACTGATCTGAACTCAACAGATGTCTCACCTTTTCTTATTCCTTATTATTTTCAATGCCACTAATTCATTGGTTTTATGATCCAAGCATTTAGCCACCTGCCCAAATGACCCTTTCCCAATCACCTCCAACACTTCGTATCGGTACGCAATATGGTCATGCAAAACCTTCAAAAGAAAACAAATAGTTCAGATTCAGATAGAACAACAAAGATCAGGCTTTAAAGCAGTTCACGTGTGTGTGAGTTTACTGTCTATGAAAGAAGCTGGACTGGTAGCAAGTGAAGTCTACCTTAAACAAGGGCAACCGAGAAAATAACAAGTGCATGCTTCATCAATCCACCTACCTTGCATCAGTCCTGAATCAGATGCAAAGTGGGTCTCTCTTTAGGATTCGCTTCTGAGCTTTAAAGGGATTGGTACTGATGTTTTCACTATGTGAATATTTATCTTCTAGAAACAACATTTATCTCACATGGATCACTTAAGACCTGGCAGACAGTCACTATAAACTTATTGAGATGAAAATTAATACCAAAATTTTTTCCACTTACCTTTAGGTAGGAACCATGCTCATCATCATAACAATTATTATTCTGGGTTTCAGGCAAACCTTCAATCTTTTTAGCTTCCAGCCCAAGAAACCATAGCTCTGTATAATTGAAAATTTCTTTTTGCTCATAGACTGTTAACTGGTTTCTAAAATTTTTCAAGGCTTCTAAATCAGAAAACAAGAATATAAAACAAAAAAGTCAATAGAGTGTCAGAAACCTGATGGGAAATTGCTTTTACAATGGAACATTTTACAGCAGACCATGCCACTTTGAACAGGAGGCTGAGTAGCTGACTGCCAGAGGTCCCTTCCAACCGACACTTCTATGATTCTACAGTGTTGACATTTTGCACAAATTTCTGTCTCTCTTTTCTTTTTCTGACTTACAGTGAACAGAAGTTCAGTAAAGCATTCATCATCTGCCAGCAAGACTTTTAAGAGAGCTTAGGTAAAAATTATTTGCTTCTGAGCAAAGTTATGTAGCTAGATGTTTTTGAAAATCCCATCTGTTGTCTATCTGATTCAGCAAGCTTCATAGCTTACATAAAAAATGGGATGTTTTTGTTGGTTTGATTGTCATATTTATAAAATGGCAGTAAGCTTTAGTTAACCAAAGATTTCAAGTACTTGTTTTTCAGATAAAAAAGGTCAAGCTCAGGTGCATGAGGTTAGGAATAAATAGGGCCCAGATCTGCTGTTCTCCTAGTTCTGATTCTCCCTTGTATAGAAACACTTCAGCTACACATCCACTTGTATAATTTAAATCTAGATACATAATCAAACGATAGCATTACAAATCAATGTGTTCTCTAGGCATGTATGTCTGTGCTTTGTTAAACAGTGGCAGACCTTCATCCACTAATGCAGGGACGCTAAATCATTTCGAAGCAAAAGGCCACTACTTTCTTTTTTTCCCCAGACTCCTTCTAAAAATAATTACCTCTGCCAGAAACTTTCTAGATCTGAGAACTCCCAAAATGCAATTTAGCCCACATAGCTAAAATGTGAGACAGCTACAAGCAAGTGGGGAAAAGCGTTTTATCACGGTAATAGAATCTTGCTGTCACCTACATGACCTGTCACAAGTCTCAGACAAATACACGTTTTTTTGTGTAATGCATACTTTTCTCATTTACACATTTGTGTTCGTCCATTCATTCTCCTGTTGTCTATAAGTAGGGTTTCTACAAATCACTGAGCTCATCCATATTCCAGTCCTCCAAATTGTCAAATATTTCAGTGACCATTTAGCACTGGACCTCTGATCACTGAGTATCCTGACTGCACACACTCCCTATCTGTTCAGGTAGCCTGTCCTTCCAGTCTTTCTAGTGTATTCACTTATATTCTACCTGCAGCTGTCATAGGCAGTTTGACACTGGTGGTGGTGCTTTCCAGTTCTGACGGTTTTGTCTGGGCTCTGGTATCACTTTCAGAAAGACTGTCCGGAAGGTTAAATTGGAAAAAATTGCCTTGGGTTCCATTTTCCTGCCAAGCAAAAAAAAACAAAAAAATATATTTTGTTTTCAGGTATTTTCATGAACATTCAGCTGATCTGCAATTATAAACATACAAAAATATATAAAATATGCTACATTCCAGAGACAAAGCTGCAAGATATTTATTTTGAATTTGTTGAGTGATCTTTATGTCAATTTTGTGCTGAGACAGAACAGGCATGCTTGGGGACTAGAACACCTTAGCCAGAGAGCAAATTCTGCCGATAGAGCTAGAGGCTCCTGGACCATGCAAAAATAAATCTCTATATAAAAGACGGAAGTTCATCTTCCAGGTTCATTCAATACATGGGTTCTTTCTTTCAATAAATGCTACAAACTCCCATGGTTTGGTTAAGTTGCAGTAACTCACATGAACTAGGGTAGGGTCTGAGTATGGTCTTCCTAGTACAAAGGGCAGGAAAGGTAGTCTAAGAGGCATTGCCCATCTCAGATTTCTATGTGGGCACGTCTGCTGGAGGGTTGTGGTAGAACCCTTGAGATTGCTTGTGCAGCTCACAGAACTGCAGGGACACCAGCTTGGGTCTGCACACACACATATTTGGAATGGAAACATGAAGACTGGTACAAGTGGGGAATGAATGGGCCTGTGCGGGTGCAGAACCACTTGAAGGAACAAATTGCAGAAAAAAGGATATACAGATGTCACCTGTATCAGCAGGTAATCAACACCCCAGCACATGCAGATTCTCAGGGCTTCCAGAATGGGAAAACAAAGGGCAAACTACAGAATCAAGCCATGAAGAGACGATAGAGGGTTGGAGATTAAAGAGCACCAGATAAGGAAACAGAAGACAGTGTGCTCTGGCATAAGGATGTAGAGCGTGGGGGCCCAGGCCATGTTCTCCTCAGACCCTTCTTGAGGAGAAAAGACTCAGCTGGAAATGATGCATCCAGTGGATCAACACCTGGCTGAAGCTACAAAGAGGGCTATGGTTTCTCCAAATATAGAATGAGGATCGAGAACTGTTGAGCAGAAACAGGATGCATCTGATGAAGCATGGCAAGATTATCTGCAAAAATCTTTGCTAACCCAGTGATGAGGTGCTTTTATTAGGTACATCAGGGAAGAATCATCATAACCTAAAGACCCTGATACTCATGGGGTAATTCAGTCACTTCAGTATCTGCTGAAGTGGCAAAAGCATTCTGGGAGATTACTGGACTGTGTTCTTAATGCAGGTGATCTAAGATGCATTGCTGGACCTGTCACTCACATGCAAGGAGCAACTGGTTCACGATGTAAAGGTCAAGGAAAGGGGAGCTTTGGCTGCAGTGACCATGTGATTGTGGAGTCTAAAATCTTCAGAGAAGTGAGACAAGCAGAATTGGAAACTCTGGTCTTCAGGAAAGTACCTTTTGGCTTGTTCAGGGATCTTCTCATCAGAAACACATGGAAGACTGCCCTGGAGGGCAAAGGAAATCAAAGGAGCTCACTGATCTTCAAAGTCAATGTATCTCCTTAAAGCACAAGAATAGCCCACTATAACTTGCAGAAAGTTGAGCAAACTTTGCTGAAGGCAAGCACGGATGAAAAGGGATCTTCTGGCCAGGTGCAAACACAGTAATGAGCACACAAAAAGTAGAAGCAGGGATGGGTTATCCAAGCTACAAGCAACAGACACTACTTGAACATGCAGGCATGTCTGGGAAAGCCAAAGATCAGCTGGAATTGCAGTGAGCAAGGGATGTGAAGGTCAATAAGAACAGTTGCTGTAAGTACATCATCAGCAAAAAAAGGAAGGCTAAGGGAAATGTGAACTCACTGCCCAGTGGAATTTGGGATCTAGTGACCAAGGATTTGGAAAAGACCAAGGTACTCAATGCTTTTCATTGGTAAGCTTTGCCCTCAGGCTTCCCAAGTCCCTGAGTCTAGAAGTAGCATTTATGTGAAGAAGCATTACCTTCAGTAGAGGAAGATATTTAAAGACCACTTAAGTAGCTGGACATACCTAAGTCTGCAGGACCAGACAAGATGCACCTGAGGGTGTGGAAGGAGGTGGCCAATGTCATTGCAAGGCAGGTCTCTATCATCTTTGAAAGTCAATGGCAATCAGGAGCAGTTCCTGAACATTTCAAAAAGTCAAACACCACACCTACTGGATTATCCAGCCTGAGTTGAGAGCAAATGGTGTCTGAACAACTTGATTGCCTTTTCTGACAAAGTGATTGGCTTGGCCAATGAGAGAAGAGCAGTGGACATTGTACACTTTGACTTCAGCAGGGCCTCTGACATTGTCTCCCACTACTGTATGCTTGAAGCCCAAAGACTGAGATATGAACTGGATAAATGGATCATAATGTGAGTGGAAAATAAGTTAGATGGTCAGATTCCAAGGACTGTGATCAGTGGCAACTGGTTACTAGTGACATCCCGGCGTCTAGTCTGGGGTTTCCCAGTACAAGAAAGGTATTGACCAACTGAAGTGAATTCAGGGGAGAGGTCAGGGGATGGTCAGGAGCCTGGAGCACATGATGTACAAAGAGAGACTGCAGGAAATATATTTATTCAGCCTGCAGAAGAGGAAGCTTCAGGAGTGACCTCACTGCTATCTAGTTACTTGGCAGGATGGTATAGGGAAAGCAAAGCCAGAATCTTCTCAGGGGTGCATGGTTTTAGGACAAGACGGGTATGTGGTTAATGGATACAAGTCGCAACACAGGAAATGCTAGGAGAAACATTTTTTATCATCATAGTGGTTCACTATTGCAACAGGAATACACACAGAAGCTGTGGACAATCCAACCTTTGAGACATTCAGAACATAGCTGGACAAGGCTCTGAGCAACCTGCTCAAAGTTTGCTCTCCTTGTAGTGGGAGGTTGGGCTAGATGCCTTCCAGAAGTCCCTTCCAACCTAAATTATTCCTTAGTTCATTTCAAATTTCTCATCCCTTGAGAAAGTCCTGATGACTCTCAGGGACAAGATGGAGACACAAGCGATCAGTTTCTTTCAGTGTCAGAAGGATACAAAAGCCATATTCAATAACCAGCACAGGGCTGCCAAGACAAGAAGAACCCAGGTGATGTGATATGACTAACTAGTGGGCAATACTAGTCCACCACATCCTTTCAAGAATTCCTGGCTGGTACCGCTTGGATACATGCGTCTTGGTGCTTGTGAGTTTTGGGTTAAGAACGTGTTAGCACGAGTGAAAATGGGTTTCTTTTGAAATGAAATCGTCTTCCCGCACTTGCCTCTAACCTTGCTACTTTTCTTGCAATATGAACTGCTACGAAAGCAGGGGAGCCAGGTATGAGGGGCACCACTTCAACAGCTCAAGTACAGGCCTGTGCTGACACAGGTCAGTCCTACTGCTACCTGCTCAGTCCCAGCTTGAGAACTCCACTCTGCCCATTCCAACACACACTCCCTCAGTTCAGCAATGCTGTGTCGTTTCTGAGGAAGGGTAAACAAGGAACGTCTCCAAAACAGACAGCACATAATCATGCTTTCTAGATTGAAATGTTTATTGTCCCCTGACATTTCTAAACCAAGCAAAAGGCTTTCTTATTGGTGTTCACACATCTTCTTATATAAGTCTAAAAATTCCATTTAAAGAATAATAAAAATCCTCTGTAAAATGCTTGGCTCCCATCTCTTCACAGAAAATGAAATGGAGGGACGGTTGATTTTCAGATGCAAAGCTCAGTCACAGGCTTTTGTAGGAGCTGAGTGCAGGTTTGACTTATGAAGGCCACAGAATTAAGCTTTAAAGAAAACTTAAGTTATTTTGGAGACTAACCCATTGCACCTCATCGTTCACGCTATGTTGCATCTTGTAGCACACCCGCCGAAACCAAATTAAAGAATTTGTAGTAGTAGCAAGTTGCCAATTTCAAAGTGTTTGAGAAGACCTTTGACTTCCCAAACAAAATGCTTTATGTAGGGACTTCCAGTGCAAGAGATCTAGAACGACTTCCCATCAGAGCCCTACAGAGTCTGTCAAATCTCTCAATAAAGAGACTCCATTGAAGAAGAAGAAAGGTGAGAAAGGGATTGATTAGAGTAGTGGTGCTGTGTAGTGCAGGTCCCTGATCTGTTGGGGAGAGAAGCAGCAAAGAAAGAAGCATACAGACAGGGGATGGACACGGGATTTGCGAAAAAAATGAGAAGGGAGGAATACCAAAAGTGAAGATGACTTCAAAAACTTCCTGTTGGGTGTCCATTAAAACATCTGGAGAGAGACACAACCACGCTGGTAAGTAATCTATCTGACTATTTATAGTTCTTCCTCTTTTTTTGTTTTTTCCTCTTTAACTGTGGCTAAAACCAGAAACTGATGCAGATGCTGACACTGAATTCCTCTCCTCCCACACACAAACACACTCGCGACGCTTTCCCACTGACACTCTTAGCAGTACTTAGAGAGAAGCTGACTAACCAGGCAAATGCAAGCTGTCCGAGAGCTTTATAACTCACCTGAAGAGAGGGGAGGACATTCTGCAAACTCGTGTTTGTTATCTGAGGCAGGCTGCTTTCCAGGGGGGGAAGGTTTGCCGTGTCTGCCACCAAGCCATGCTTTGCTTGACCTTCCAGATGTGGGAGGGAAAGAACACCACGACTGATTTTCTAAACAGAAAGCGCAAGTAAACGTTACATAGCGACCTAGCAAGCAATTCTCTGTAACACCTCCGAACAACAGAGGGATTTAAACCCTCAGAAAATGTGCATGGTTCACTTCTGACACCTAATGGCGCAGGGGAAAGGAGCTGACGCTCTCCGGCAGCTCCCAGTTGTACCAATGGGCAGGAGCAGTTTGCCCAGGCAGCCTCGCGTGATTTAGGTCATGAAAGTTTCCTCACAAGAACACCTCCAACCAGCACCAGAGCAGTGACTGCTTCAGCTGGAGAAGGTGGTTGGGCTTGGAAAACAAACATCCGTTCCAGGCAGCAGGGCTCCTTTGAGTGGGGAAAATACAGCACACGTAGGGTAATAACCAACCAGGAACTGTAAATGGCAGGCAACAGCATTAGCTGTTCCCAGTGGTGGAAGGGAAATTGGGACTGGACTGCTGCCAAACACCAGGGGTGGAGACGGTGGGATGGTCTTCCCTGAACTGGTTTCTCCATATTTCCTTGCCTCTCGTTTCCCATGGAGTTCACTTTGATGAGGCCCCTTTGTTGCACCCCTCGGTAGTGAGGAAAAAAGAAGTCCTGCCCAAAATTTGCTGAAAAATAAATGCTTATACTCATTTGAAAACTCCAGGATTATTAGTCCTTCCTTTAGACTTCTCCCATTTGTTATTTGCAAAACATTTCTATACCACTCATTCTTTAAAGTCAGTCATTTAAGGATGTGATTTTGTGAAGGTTAGGACCTCCAATGTTCTTGGATATCAAAAGTGAGAGAAATCACACTCATAGCAGCAAAGAAAATTTTTGAGGGAGATTATTTCTTCAGCAAATAATAATTTAAAAAATTGTTTTGAAATAGATCTGAAATAGATCAGCTATGCACTATCAAATATAGGACAAAGTCCAGAGACTTCAGGCTACAACCCACATAAGCCTGTGAAATTTTTGTCACTGGGGAAGGATAGAAACATATTTGTCAAGCTTTTGACAACAAAGGAGAGGTTTGGTATTTTCTCAAAAAGCAAAGAAACAAAGCTCTCAATCCAACCATCTTCAATGAGTAAGTTTTCTAATACTGTAGAAGAGGCTTTAAAACCTTAGAATTGAGATTCCAGAGGAGTTTTGATGAAAGTTTCAAGAAACAAAAGTGGCAAGGCAGAAGAATATCTCAAATGCAAAACCAAAATACTCGCAGGCACTTGGGACAGTCATACAGCTACAGGGGAAATGGAAGTGGGCAGGGAAGCAAGGACCTCCCCCTGCTCAGATTAATTTATTGTAAGGAATCTTTTAGAAAAGAAGCATTCAGATATTTTTCAAGTCAGCCGAAGAGTCACGTACCTGGTGGAAGACTCTGTTAGGTCCCAGATGATTTCTCTCTTGAACAGTCAGCTGAGACTGAGAAAACGCATCCACATGGGAAGACTGCAAACATTAAATGACGCTTTGATAAAAATTCTTCTGGGGAAAAATCCTGAAATCTCTGTATGGTTTCTGTGCTTCTTTCCTTTGTGGCAATGCCTGTGCCAACGCAGTGTATGAGAGAGGACCACAAAAGCTGCTGAAAACGCTCTGCGCTCTAGCAGTCCCTCTCCCAGTCGAACAGCTGCTTTGTGGGCAGGTGCAGAGACAGCTTGCTTTGCCTATTATGCCTCTCAGCATGCTTGACAGGGCCATGTGGCCAGTGGAGGGGAAGGGGGGCCTTTGCCATCCCTAAATATGTGCTCGAAAGCAGATAGCGAGTCTGCTTGGAAGGACAGCTTTAAACTGCCTCGCGAGATAGATTGTGAGCCCCTCCACTGTTAATACAGCATTAAACTGATTCAACTTGTGGCACGGATTTTATAAAAACACAGAACGGAGATATAGAAGAAAACCCATTGGCTCCAATCGACAGATAATATTAGCACCAAATACAAAAAAAGGAACACAGGCAAAGTGCTAAGAAGCTCATAATGTTTTAAGATTCTACTAGTGCTTTCAGCAGCTTTTTTGTAAAAATGAACCTGATAAATAGCACTGTACATTTCTGTCCAATAACAGACTGTAGTGAATTTAACAAGTCTTTACAGTAATTTAGATGCTGAAAACTCTGTGGCTACAGCACCTTGGAACTCTGCTCTACAGGCAGGACTGGACCCCACTGGGTTTGGTCAGGTGTACGCCCCTGTCCTTGGACTCTGAGACACAATGTCATTTGCTCATGGCAGGGGGGTTGGAACCAGATGATCTTTAAGGTCCCTTCCAACCCTTACTATTCTATGATTCTATGATTCTACGATTTACTCCTAGTCAAAAAAATTACCTTTAACCAGTTAGACACAGCAATTCCACTATAGGAGTTCTGAAGCAGTAGAACAGCAATATTTTCTCTAGGAACAGAGAAACTTGGAAGCACAAGTGGGGAGCTTTAGAGTTTCAAAATGACAAATTTACAGCCAAAATCATCTTATGGATGTGAACTGCAGACGAAAACTGCTTAAATGAAGCAGCATGGTATTCTTCTTCATCTGTTTTGCGGCCGGGGCTTCCATGACCTGTACCTGTCACACATTCTTAAATGGGCAGAGCACTGGCTGATGATAAAGCCATCGCTCTTTAGAATGACTTTTAGCCTATCCAGTGCCAGAGGATCAATTTTTAAAGGCATTTGTCATGGACTTCAGTTACTCCACATGAAAATACGTCTGCATGCTGGAGGAGCAGATGAGACTGCTGCATCTGTGCCAATACACTGCATATACATAGGAGCTGTAGTGGGTGAGGGATGCTTGTGTACAAACCGATCCATGCACATACAGTGACCCAGATCTCTCCGGGGCACATCGGCATTGCTACAAAGGTGCAGATCAAGCTGAACATACATGTACAATGGCTCTGACACATCCGGCTCTGCAAGTATGGACTAGGTGCTCAGAGAGGCTGTGGGATCTCCATCCTTGGAGATGAGGTTAGATTAGGGAGCTCCAGAAGACACTTCCAGACTAAATATGGAGAGAAAACTCTATGTACAAATCTACCTGATCACACAAAGGAAAAGCTGCCCTCTGACATGCAGGTTCAACTGTCTCGTTGTCAACTGTGAAGACACGACTAAAGCTGGGCAGACCAGCTAGAAACTGCCCTTTGGACAGCTGTGCTGTTAGTGTCCATGGTAGGTATTTTCCCTTTCTTTTCATTTGAAAAGTCAGAGGAGAAAAAAAAACACAAATAAAAAAGTCCTTCTGCAAGCTTAAAGGGTAAACTTCAGATTCAGAACAAGCAGAGAACAACAGCTCAGGGTTCAGCCTTATTATGATAATCAGATATAGTTTGAGAGGAAAGCCCACGGATATCTGTGGAGCAGAAGAGATCTTAGGAAAGGCAAAGGTACTAAGACCTGACTTTGCAGGACAGAGTCAGTGATTCCTATCTTTGGAACTAGAGATCAGCTGGCCAGGGGCAAGGGATGAGGCACCGTCAATCGAAAACATCCCCAGAGCCACCGCAACAAATGCCCTCAGAAGAGAACCACTGGATTATTGCATCCAATATATGAATGTCCTAGAGCATAATATTCTTTGCCCAGTGCACCCAATGTCCCTGTGGCCACTATACTCCAGTGTGAATTTACATAGATGATCTATGGAAAACCCAGTGCCAGAGTATTTTTACAGGCAAACGCTTCACATGCAAATTAAATATCCTGCATTTCAAGGGAGAATCACATCTGTTCTGAAGATGAGTTTGGGATCTACATTCATAAGTCTACTAGATATATCAACCCAGGTCTTAGCAAGACTACTAATTTCAGTGCACGTTATACTTTTTTCCACACCTCATCTACACTTTACTGCCAGCTAGCTTTGTTCTTCAGTTTCTGGAGCTGATGAAAACTTTACACTCTTTAGAGACAGTTGCTTAACCACTTTGTGCTTTCCTAACTACAAGTCATTATAAAGCCAGGATTTCAGAGAGAAACAGCCATCACTGAAAACCAAAGAAACAGTGGACTTCACATACCTGTACAGATTGCAGAGTCTTCACTCCAAAATGGCATTTTATTTCTTAGCAATAATTTTAAAAGGCTATGCAGAAGTATCTGTATTACTAAATATAAATTACAAAATATATTGCATTTACTAATAGAGCATGAACAACTCACAAAATGTCTTTAAAACTCAGCAAGAGCTAAGGAAGGAGGTGAGCGAGCTCCAGGGCATGATGTCAGATTTTGGAATCCATTTAATTTCCATTCACTAGGGAAAGATTAACAAGATTTTGAGGTGGACATTTCTCCTACTACGCTGCAAAAGCAAAATCAGTCCATCAGCCCATGGCCATGCCTTTTTTTGAATCACCGACATTTGTGATTCTCTTTGTCTCTCTTTCTCAAAACCTACTTATTAAGGGTTTGTAGTTCTTCAGTGCTCTTTGGACAATTTATTCAAAACACCTTAAAATCAATAACTGACCAACTCTCCTAACATTCCCCCAAACAGATAAAGAGCATAATCTTTTAGCCGTGGAAAAACTGATCTGTGCCTACAGCAGTCCTGCTGGTGGCTGAAGGCGGAGCAGCTGGATTGATAAGTGAGTCCACACAGCAACTTATTTGATGGTCTTGATCCAGATGACCCATCAGCTGCTGCTCTAGCAAAATCCTGTACATCTAGTACGGGATCTACAGTTGAGCTGTTGCAACTGGTTTAATTCTGGCAGATACACTCGAAAGAAAAACTGCAGCAACTGTTGCTATTCCACTCCATTTCACTCCCGGCTGTCATACTTCTATAACATTCTGCCTGTCCTACAACTCTAATATTGCACTTCAATCCCAAACTATCACCTCCTGCTATTCCAGACCTTCAAATCATTACCTTGCTAATTTCAATTATCACTCCCGAAACAGAACAACGTCCTCATTCACTACCTAGTCTGCAGTCATAAGGAGTTTTAGGTACTAAGCATACAGCATTCTGCAAAATCAGAAACTGTAACACATTCACATAATTCCCTAAATGTCAGCTTCTTTTTTTCAGTACTTGACTGTAGTAATCAGAAATGCATTAAAATTTTAGAAATTATTAAATACACAGCTATATAACATACAGATTCCATTGTCTCCTCATTTAAATGGGCACTTTCTTCTCTCTATCAAAACTCAACAAAGACTGCAGAATACATACATGCAATGGAGGTGTTCAATCATGCAATATATTAAAAAGCCACAGCAAATGCAGTCATCTCACTCACTCAAAATATAGTAAGAACGTAAACATTTTCCCCACCTTGTCAACTATTTCTGTCAGCATAACTGCAAGAGCCGTTAACTGCAGGATAGAGGTTGTTTATTCCATTCGGTGAATGCATTTCAGGAAGCCCACCTTCATCTAGTCAGAGCATAGCAGGATCAGTTTCATACACAGTACCCTGATCAGAAAAAAAATGGATAACCCTTCTGCTTGATTTCAGATTTAAATTTTTATCCCGGAAATATGCCAGTGACTATTAGCTGCTCTAGTATTCTTTTGGTGGCCATCTGTTCTTTTTCTCAGCCTCCTTCTAGCCAAATATAATTTTCCATATTTATCATGGCAAGTCAGTAATAAGAAAGACAAATATAACAGGATTGGCTGTTCTCCTTGCCGTCTCAGTCTGTTCTTTCTCACTGAGCTCATGTGCTTGTGAAACCAAAAAACACTTGAACTTGTGTTTTTTCAAAATTTGTCACAGCAACCTTGCTATACAGTGAGTAAAATATTCACCAAGACTGCCAGTCTGGAAAACGAAAATAAATCAATACCTGAATGATTGATTTCTCATTGGACATTATGTGTCATTTACTGAGGACCAAATTGTGGCACCTTGGTCTGTGGTTCTTGCTGGCGTCAGTGCAGAGCTGCTCTGTCCCATGAGATACTGAGGCTCGCATTTTGGTGTAGATAGTGAGACAGAGCTTAGCTGCCATCCTGTCTTTCCTTTTCCTCTTTTGGGTGTTGTGCATGTGTGATGGAGCATTGATGGAGGCGTACCTATCCCCCCACCATCTTAGGGGAATATGTAAAACTGAAAATATAATGTGCTCTCCTCCTTCATACAGCCAAGGAATGGCATGTTCCCTGCTCGTCTTAAATCTGCTGACAACCCAGAATAGTTCTACTTTCACTCAGAAACCAGGGTTTTCAAAGAAGAAATACATGCTCACCCACAGAAGCTATTCTAGAAGGCTGCCACTTTTACTGATGCTCCTGGAATGGGCACCACTTTCCACAGTGTGGTCAAAGGACAAACAGTTATTCTTTTGCCTTCGTGGAGGTCCACTCAATGTCCTTGCCTAATGCAATTGCTGAGGTGCACCATCCTAAAAGCCACATCACTCCCATTTCTATCACTCCCACTTTTCCATTCTTCCAAGCCTGGCAACTCTCTAGCCAAAAATTCCTCCCCAGTATTACATCTCACATACAAGAGAGACTTCTCATTCTCTAGCCATATAACCACACAGACTGTCATGACAGCAGGGCAAGCTCAGCCCTGGGAACGCATGGAGATGTCATATGCTGGAATACAAATTAGACAGCACAAACACGCATCAAATGTGTTTAAGTTAAATTATTCACATACAAACATATACAGACAAACAAGCATGAGCAAGCACATGCATCTAGTTACAGTCCAACTCTTCTCTCCCCCAGGTACATTCAAGCATTTCTGATAAATTCACACCAAGGTTCACAAGAAGAGATTTAACTCCTGTAGTCTGTGTCATATATAACTCATAGATTTGTGATACTGGAAGTTATCAGTGCAGTCCACTGTTGATACCACGTTTATGCACCACATAGATGGGGAAGTACCCTGGTCACTTCTGGCACTTGTTAATAGCACTCAGTGTTCTTCTTTCAACCAGCTGTGCTGGGCTACGTGAGGTGGAGTACATGACAGAAAGCTGCATACAGCATTCCCTCTGGCTTGTTGTATCACAGCCATTCTCTTAATTAGAAGATTTATAATACACCTTTTTGCAGCTCCACAGCCCTCTGGGCCATAACTTTCCTCTTCAGGTGTTGACAGAAATGTTTTTCTTGAGAAACTACTAGCATTCCCAGGACAGCCTACATAGAAAGGAGTGAAAGACAGATCTGACCATGCTTTCAACTGTCCTCCAGTAAGAAGAATGTCCTCTGCTTTATTTTCTTTGATTTATTTCTGTTCTTTGTAATGCTTTCTGTTCTCCTCATTTTATTACTTTCTTGTAAGCGTATTCAAATTTACCATGCTAAGTCATGCAGAAATAAAAACAATCTCTAGGATGATTCTTTTCTCATAACTGAAGAAGACCAACTAATTTTTGACAACTCAAGAAACTGTATGAAGTTTTCTCCTACATTTCTCAACAATACTCCCAAAGCAAGAGTTTAAATCATGATACACTGAAGTAAAAAGGAGTGCATAAAATGTTTCAGCTGTAAATTACAGAGCAGTTTTGTTAACTTTGAAGGAAATATTTGTGGTTGTTGTCATTTTTAAAAAAATACACATTTTTGAAAGATATTTAAGGAGGTAAGTGCAATGGTAGATAAATTCCTTGTGGATGCAATCACTGGCTGTGATCATCACATAGACAAAACATTAACTACAAATTTATTAAGTTTGGCAAACTCTCTGTGAAATAGAATAGTATTAGAGGTGAAGGAAATTAAAGAACTTTCCCTGCAAAGGAACAGTCATTCTGGAGTGGGAAGAGGGTTCATTCAATCTTAGCTTAAATGTTCAAGGTAAAGAAATTTCCCTGTGGAAGTGCCCCTGTCCTTTTAATGGCTTGGGCTTGGCTGAGAAGGAGCTTATGCAAATAATGTAGACTAGCTACCCCGAATTTTTATATCCCTTTGTCCCCAGCCCTGTGCTGTGGCACGCATACAGGCTTGGCTAGTGCCCTTGAGCAAGTCAAATGCTGCCACTGAAGCAGGGAAGGTGAAGACCACAAGTCCCTAAAGAATAATGTGAGTGGAGTTACCAGAAAACTTCTTCAATCGCTCCTGTTCTATTTGATGTAATAAAGCATATGAACTATGTCAGTAAGACTGTTGCAAAATCAGTGCAAAGGGAATGGGTGATGTAAGGTTTTGCATACATTCACTCGGGCAAAGATCCCATCAGATGGACCAACTAGTCCAAGTCTGCTGGAAATGGAAAAGCCAGTCACACAGTTTCTGACTCCTTTAGGATGCGTCTTCCACAGAAGACTGCAAAAGCTTGGGGTATGTTTAAGTCAAGTTCCAAACATTTAGATTATTTGCTAGGAAGTTGGCTGTTTAGTTTTTTAACAATTTGTATCATAGTTAGGATCTGCTCTTTCTCCTGGCAAATAAGAAAAACAAATTAATAATGCTGTTCGATTCTAAAAGGGCTAGGTAAGAATCATGGTGCAGTTTTACATAGGAGGAAATTAAGGCATTGTCTAGCTAAGGACATAATTATCATAACCTTGGAGATAACTCCTAATGTCTGAGCGAGGGTCCGTGACTGAAGTCAAATAGAATTTGGGTACATGGGGATTTTCCAAGCAGCTGTTTCACTGCAGGAAGCCACCAGCACTGTAGCAACATCATCATTTCTAGGAAACCGACTGGGCAAACAAACGACATAGCCTGGAAATCAGTGCTCAAACAGGTTTTTCTACAGCATCAATCTGTTCTTAGGGCTATTCCAAGAACAGAAAATACGGTTATTCCTGGACTCACAAACTGAAGAGGAATCACATGAAAAGCAGGGATTGGACACGGACCAGAGAATCTGATTTAAATCGAGTGGGATGCATAGATGAAATGTAGCTCTAGATGTGTTGAAAAGTCATGGGCAAAAAAAAGAAGATAGACAAATAAGATCATTATCCTGATGGAAAAGAATTTTAGACTTCCCTATCACGCCCTGAAAGCCTTGCAAGATCTTCCTTTCAAGAAAGAGTTCCAACAGTTTCTACCAATCTGCAGGTCAAACTCCGGAAACATCTGCGTCACCCCTGTGATGAATGGAAGTGCAAGGTGGAGATGCTAGCCCAGAGGAATCGAGGCCTCTCAGTCCTTGTATAGTTCATAACTACATTATGAAATACCTTCCCAAATACTACTGACACCAGGCAATTCACCTATACATTCAGGTAACTTCCAAAACAGTGCCATCTGGGGACAAAATCCAGGGGCATCATTTCACAATTTCATTACTTTAAAGGGGTATACTGGTATAAAATTAGTAGCACATCAATGAATGACCTCTCACACTGGTTTTCCTGTAGAAGGTCCATTTAAACAAAATGATCAAATGTTAGCTTTAAACTTAAAAAAACACATTTTTTAAAAGGCAGAACTTTTGATTTCAGATAAATACAAGTCACTGAGATCTCTATAGAATATCTTCTTTTCTCTAAAATAAAAAATAGACTGGCTGTCTACAACATACATAAATTTTTAATAAACTACAAAGCATCTCACATAAACCAAAAGCTCAGTTTGAAACCTTTTGCAGAACCCTAGGAAGTCTGGGATTCTACAAATTAAGCTTTTGCTCACCGTTTATGCAGAAACCTGTAAGATATTCCTGTAACTTAAAAATGTTAACAGTTCTTAACTTTGCAGCATTAGTAATGTTAATGTTTTCACTAAAAATTATCATCTTAACTCCCCTTCTCCAAACAAATTTAAATAATGATTAATCCCATAAAAATATCATATGGAACTGATGGTAGATGGAACAACTGCTCAAACTGTCTTCTTTCTGTTTTCCAATTATTGGAAATTTATTTTCCATTGTTATAGTTCTTTTCCATTCCACACAACAGGTATGTCATAACCTAATACAAACATTTGTACATCAAACAATAAAAACAAATGCCAACCACTGTTACCTTAGGCTGGATTCTTCTATTTCTTCTCATTCGCAAACAAGAGTTACTGAAGAAGCTGAAATCACAGCAGCTCTCGCTGCTGCTTGCTTTCCCCATAATGGCAAAGCTCCATGTTTTAAGTCTACCTCCATCACATTGTTCTCCTTGTAATTTAAACCCGACGCTAATGTTCAGCTAATCCAACCCGGCCACACAGGTGCCCCTCCATGAATAACAGCATGGGCTGACAGATGATTTTTATGGGTGAGCTGGTTGGAATCAAATCACAGGTTGTTCTACCACAGTTCCACTGCACTGACACCAACCCAGCAATGCCACACTGAACGGCAAACAGTAGCATATTTGCTGACGTGCTATGAAATCTTTGAGGACTTCGCGCAAGCACAACATGTTTGTCAATTAGGCTCAGCGTGATTGCAAAACCATCCCTTGAGGCACCACAAGGTGCATCATTTGCTTTCCTTTTCTTTCTTCCTGTTTTTTTTTTTTTCCTTTTTCAAAGACACAGCCACAGCTTTCGCTCTCCTGCTATAAACACCAACTGCCTAATGAAGGTAATTCAAAGGTGATTCAGAGTTTTAGTGAGAATCAAAGAGTGCCCCCAAGCATTTCACTCACAGCTTCCTCTTAGCCCTCAAAACTACCCGCAGTCTTGGAATAACTGTTTCTAGGTAGTCCTGTCTGCTTGGATTTTAATCCTCTATGCACCCTGACAGCCTTTTAGATATTCCATCAGCAAAACAAATGCTTGCAGAAGGAGCAGCTTAAGCTTGGAATATTAAGGAACAGACTTCAGTGATCTTTTATTCAGCACGCTGTAAACTATTTTTGTACTCCTGACAGGCTCCACGGGGGAATAGCTAACAGTTAGTCTCAATTCATTATTTTCTTTTTTTTTCTTCAGAGAACGATAAAGCAACTGAAGTTTCATAAGGAGCAGAAAAATGCAGACAAAATCTTTGACAAAAGTGAAATAAAGATTTAAAAAAGCAGAAGAGCAACACAAGCCTTATTACAATAAACCCATAGTGGGTTTGGGATAAAAAAGAGAAAAGAAATCTCAAAGTCCGCTTTCTGGAAAAGACTGTAATTAATAACAGTTTAATTCTGTATATTTTTAATGTGAAAAAACCCACTAATATTATGTGATCCTTATTTCAAAATATTTTCATGCCAAGAAAGAGTCAGGACCACAGAGACATTGCAATTAGAGTCAGGACCACAGAGACATTGAAATTATATTCTCTCCTTTGAAAAAATTTGAAAAAAAAAAAGGCATGGAAGGAGAGAGAAAGATGAGAAAAAAGACAAATGGATGACGAAACAGAAATGCCAAGAAGTCAAACCCCCAGACTGTTTTAATTAAAAAGAAACAAAGAAACAAATGATAAAATCTGAGGACCATAGCTTTTCTTACTAAACAAATAGAATCTCCAAGCTTGAGACAGATTTTAGAGAGTCAGCAAAGAGTTTTTTCCGCATGGCAGGAGATACGGCAATAAAAGTAATAAATGGAAGGGCTCACTCTATAAAGTCTACAATTAACAAATTCTGTCTTTGCCTTCATATCCTGCTCCAATTCACGTCAGTGAAGTGTTCTTCTGTTTCCGGGAGTCAAACTGAGAGCCTGAAAGGAGACAATGAAAGTGATGGAAAATGAAGAAATTATATGAAATCAAATGAGGTTTTTTGTGAAGTCTAGTGGAAAGATGGATCATTCCTCAGATCCTGACCCACAGTCACGATGAACTGAGCAAGTCAACAAGGAAAATGGGAGCTTTCATACAAGCATTGAGAAACTGGTCATATTTTAATAACGCTCTGTTCACATACATTATATATATGGAGAATATTAAGGAGATTTCACAGGAGAAGGATTTCCTTAACCATTATATAATAGTGTACAAAGACTAACTGGGGTTGAAGTAGCTGATCTCAGGAGGTGCCTTCCAACCTAAACACTTCTTTGACTGTAGTACTGCAATACACTGCTTACCAGACACACAAAGGTTGGGTTGAGCTGCCTCTTCACTGGTGCTACCACAGTCCTGTCTCATGCTTTGGACAATAACACTCATTTTCTTACCCTGAGTAAAGACACTCCCTGCATGTTCAACTCCAGGGTAAAATAATGTCATATGCAGAAGAGTAATAAATCATATCACTTGTCAGCAAAACCAAAATTCGCTCATAAATCCTTTTTCCCTTCACAGAAAGCGTGAAGAGTGCACAGAGGAGCTACTGCAGCATGTGCTGGGTAACACGTCTCGGGAAAGATATGGATCAAAATCTGGGAGTTAGGCACAGTGGCTGCTCAGGAACAGCCTGGCTGTGACGTGTGGAGGACAGAATGCTCCACATCACTTCAGTAACTTGCTTCCCCACTCTTTCAGGAGCAGCTGGAAAAATCTGCCTCCAAGTTTCTTTGGCAAGAAAGCTGAATCAAAGCAAATGAAAAAAGGGGAAATGGGAGCTGATCTCAGTGGCGAGGAGCTCACTCGTGCTCCAAAGCGCACACAGCTCAGCAGGGAATATACGCTCTGTTACCACCTACTGTTTATTACAACTTCCCTGGGGCTAATGGAGATTCAGTGGACAAAGGTGATAAACGAGGAGAATCAGACTTTCTATATACAACCACATAAATTAGAGGTGGAAAATATAGCCCATACAGACCATGATTTTTTCTCTAAATGATGATTTCAAAACTATTCAGTGTTATATCTGTATCTTGCTGATTTAAATGTTCCCAGGAACTTTGGCAGCTCTCCACTTCTATAGCTCCTTTGCAGGTAGCTGAAATTCAGCCAGCCCTTAGTAAATATATGTCATCTGCTTTTCCTTTACAGGCACACTTCAGCCTTCCTGGAAAAAGCTCTGGGCCATCGTGTCTGCCCAACACTGGCTGCAGGGATCTTTCAGAAGGGCAGCTGGAATGGGTGGGGGCAGCCAGGCAAGGCACAAGAGCGCGAAGACCCATCCACATGGCAGGAAAATGAGCTCAGAAGTGTTCAGTGAAGGATCTTTCTCTAAAGCATACCAGTTGGCCTGCCTTTCTGAAACCTCCAGGCTGGCAGCGGCTTCGTGGTTCTGCACAGCCGTGTGAGCACAGACAACGCGAGCATCTTTTGCAAGGGATTTGAGTTCTGCCTAAAACCACTACAGAACTACTAGATATCATTAAGGTTTTTGTGATGAACCTGCTAAGTCTTCATATACGTGGACGCAGAGCTTTAGCATACATCATGGCCTGCAGAAAATCCGGGCCTTTGATGTAAGATAGGACTAAATTCAATGAAGGCTGAAGTGGTCAAGGACAAGCAGAATTTTACAACTCTCATGGTTACAGATTATCTAAACCTATCATTATGATTTCCATCTTATCTTCAATTTCCTGAAAAAGTTATAACCTTTAACAACCAATATTCAAAGATTTTTTAAAAGCAGAATAACACATAAGCAAGCAAACTGTACACTGGAGGCAGTGAATGTGATCAGTTTCATTAGAATTTCTATGGATGAGGTTCTAATATTTTACTGTATTTCAAAAAACGCTTAAAAGCTTTTAGAATACAAGCATTTCATTTGGAGCTCTCCAGCTTATGACATCAAAATAGGGGTCTGGGGAAGGAAAGATGATTACCAAAATTGTTCTTTTTAAAGTTTGGAACCTTATGACCAAGCATAACTAAGTATGATTTGTCACTATAAATGGAAAATGGGGAAAAAAATGCCTGTGAGCATTCAGCTGACAGTCCGTCAGGTCACTTTAACAAAGCTATTTGGACACAAGTGCAGGAAGCAAGGTACTCTGCACCTGAAATTGGTAAAATTCTATTGTCTTGCTACATTTGAGACTTTCAGTGTCAAAAGCCCTTGCGTTCTGCTGCCATAACTGAGTAAACAAAGACATATTTCTGTTCAGCAAAACTCTTCTCCATTGAAGAGAACGTGGTTCAGCCATCCTAAAAGGTAACTCTCTCACTACCTTGGCTCCCTCTTAAACAGTCATACCCTCCCATGTCAGGAGAAATTATCCACCTTGTTAAAAAAAAAACCACCAAGTGCAAAAGATCACAGCTAAAATTAAGTTTCTACATGCCAAACAGTGAGCACACAATGATGCCTTGCTTTCAGTTCTTTGTAGGGTATCCAGCATAGATCAGCTCGGAATCAGCCCATTCAGTGAATTCTGCTGGGCTTTTCCAAGGTCACCAGGAAATAATTTCTTTAAAAAACCACAAAAGTCTTAGCTGTTACTGGGTATTATCCTCAAAAGACCTGACCAAAAGCCTCCCGAAAGCAAGACTCTTCACAATATCAGTTGGCTTTGAAGCAAACTTCAAAGTTCAGTACCTGGTAGCCCAAATCACGTTGCTATCGTTAAGAGTGAATTTTCTAAACTTGGTTGAAATTCAGTATCATATTCTGAGAGAATAAAATGTTAGTAATTGGCAGATAGCCATCACATACCATGTCTTTTCCTGTTGGGACGTGTTATCACAGATAAAACGCCAAATACAGAAGAAACTGCATATATCTGGCATTGCTATTGTCTGCTCTCCCCCACCACGGGTTTAATTAACACACGCTCCAAAAAACGTTACTCTTTCATCCACCAAACTAAGATTTAGAATTAATAACAGCAGTCTGGATAGGTCCAGACTGAGAACAACTGAGAACAACAAGGAGATGTCCGAGATGTCTCTTCATGCATACGGAGACAGACTACAGCAGGACAGAGAAGAGCACCATCGTTCCATCAGCAATTTAAACCAGCACTGTTGCTAAAAGAGGGCTGGGGAGGCGGGTGGGGAGAGAAGTCTGCTTGTCCCTTTGCTATTTATTCTTCATTCAGCTGTCCCCTTCTTCATGCCAGCACAAATGTTCATCAAGTCCTACAATAAGTTGGATCAAAAAATAACTCTGGTTAAAATTAAAACAGCAAAGCAAACTCAGTTTAGTTTTAACCTGCCTCAGTCCTCTTCCAATTCAGCATACAGCAGCAGAAACGTTCCCTGTGATTAAGGACAAGTGATCTGGGTCAGGGAGGTATTCAAGTGCCTTTTTCAGCAGTGGTTGTCAGTCCGTGCTGCCTCGCCATGCCGACGGACCTACCCTGATGGTAGCATCTCTGGTGTGCTTTGACACTGCCATCACTGTCTGACATTTAAACCGGGAACACAGAAGTATCTCAGCAAGCTGTGGCCTCTTTTGCTGGGATTTTTAAAAGTAAAATAATTAATATTCTCAATTCCTAACTGCTCGTTGTCCCAAAGGCAGCCATACCAGGTGAGAAAGACAGATGTCAGGAGGAAAAGAGAGATTCTCTCTTATAGACAGATCAACACATCTTCAAAATCTTTGGACAATCTTTGGGCAACGACGGTAGAAGGTGGTCAGGAATATGTTGGCTGTGCCACAGAGGAAGCTGGGAGGTGCAATGAACTGAAGGACATGGGTGCCAGGCTGCAAAGGAGGGGAGGAGCCACCTGCTATGCTCTTCCAAACATCCTCCACAGACAAAATCTAGAGAGAAGCACCTTCCGGAGATAGCAATCAAATGTACAAGTGGAAAGGAGCAAGCCAAGCAAAGATATGGTCTACTCTACCACCACAGCATCCTTGGTCCTCTCCTACTTCTTATAGGGAGGTTTGTCTTAAGGCACAAGAAGGTAGATATCCCCGTGCTGCTCCAAGTACAAGTTCATAATTAGCCTTTGTGAGAGGACCAGAGAGAATGAAGGAGGATTTGAGCGATAACATGCCGTCCGGATCTGGGCAACAGCTGCCAATTTCTACCTAATTTCAATACAGGAAAGCACTATGGCATTTGGAATTATTGCTAAATTAAATCCATGCCTCCATCTTCTGAGGTCATGCAGTTCTCTTACCTTTGGTTCTGCTGAATGCACTCCTTTTCCTGACTTCGCTATGCTGGAGAAGACAACAAATCTGGCCATTAGGTTTTCTGACCTGTAGGTTACTATTTCCTATGAAATGGAGACAGAGAAACTGAATCAGCTGGACTGCACTCACAAATTACATTAATATCATTTTTACCCAGGTAAAAATTCTTGAGAAAAATTATAGCAAACATCTGGAAAAGAACTATACAGTAAGGCTTGTAACTGAATGAAATAATGCAGGAAATACCTACTAACATTATTACTCACTTCCTCTCTGAAAATACATTAGAGTAAAACTGTGTTTTTGATATACTTTCACAAAAGGCAAGATGATTAATGCTAATTAACTTTCCATTTGTTTTTCTATACTAGATAGTTTAGATTCCAAAGAAATAGCTGGAAAATAGGTAGCTAGAATACCTCCTGGTTATTTTTCTTCCTGTTTGGCAAAATGTATCAGATGTTTAAAGCTGGAAGATATGTTAGGGCTGCAGTACTGTAATGTAATATTTTATTCATTAAGTGATAATTGCGTTTTGTATAAAACACTTGTGTTCAAAGAACATAGACATCAAATACAGAAAAGATTTAGAAGTTTATTCTCAAATCAGTGTGTATTTGTCTTCTACAGGGATTAGAGTCAAATCTCTAAGACTCACTGTCACCAGATAATCCAAGGCTAGGCTATGGAGAACCGAGAAGCACCGCTCACTGCTGATGCAAGTATGGTACAGATACCTGAATGTCTTCGTTCTTATTTTGCCTTCTGGCAAAATACTACATACTTTCAAAAAGTCTACAGCACACCTGAGGAACAGCGAACTACACTGGCCATTTCCACCTGATAGTCTCACTGCCTGTTTTTATCTGTTTTTCCTGATTTCATTGCAGTGCATTATTTCCAGTTACATCCTCTGGTGCTCACATAGGCCGTCCAACTCTTGGATTTGTGTACACTTTGCAAATACAAATGTTAACCATATAGCCCTACTGTACTGGAATAACAGCTTCGTGTACTGCCCTCTAACGTTGACTTCCAACATAGTTAGAAGCTTCTGTTTGCATGCTAAGAAATGTGCACCTATCTTCTAACATTTCTGCTGAGATGGGGTTCACAAAGTATTTCTAAAAGACCTACCTGCCTAACACTCTCCAGAAACCTTCAGTTTAATGAATCCTGCAAAAATAACAGAACGAAAGCAAGATTTACACAGATTTACTGGAAGTAAAAAAAATGTGAGATACCCGAGTAAGGTCTCTCATCTGCTCAAGGAGGGAACCAGAAAGATCATCTGTCATGTTTGGCTCTACTTTACAAGATGGTCTGTCTCCAAACAGATAAATATCATCTGTCTTTCATGTTTGATCATTTCTATTGTTTCATATTTCAGCTGATTTCTTTGTTCTTCAGAGTCCGATAATTTTTAATGACACCACAGACATGATTGCCATGGCCCTAAGGACTGTAATTATGAAAAAGAATTTGGTGAGGGGAATTGAGATGCCTGAGCATTAAATAGAGAGAAGCTTAAACACAGTAAGGAACATGTAGATTCTGTCTTGTACACACAATGTCAATTCGTCAAGCTTTAAGTCCTTTTGTGCTCTCATCCAGTCAAGGCTAGTGAAAACTAGGCTTTAAATATTTAGAGATCAGAATTGTGTTCAAAAGCAATTAAAATTAAAAAAAAAAAAACGAAACAGTGGGGAAAAAACCAAAAGATATGAAGAAGAAATTTCAGGTTTTCAGTATCCCAAATGTATGGGAACAATGCGTGCTCAAAGCCTTTGTTTCAAGTTGGTACACAACCGCTGTGAATATTGGGTGTGTGAGGGCTGAGCTGACACATTCGGCACAGCAGAAACAGTCTTCATTCAAATGAGCTCTGCTTTTTTCACAGCTTTTTGGCTTCCTCTCAAGATAACGATGCCACACATGAGTGGAGGCAGAGCAATAATTCTTTGAAGTAGCAGGACCCACTATTTTAAAATGCAAAGAGCGGGTTTCTGCACAGAGGATCACAGGAAGCGGTAACGATGGTTTTTCATATTTGTGGTTTGCACTGATACGTTACTAGTCTGCTGGGTAAAAAAAAGCTGAGACAACAAAAGTGATTAAACGTGAAAGGCAGAGGACATTTATCTGCCTAGAGATAATCACCTTGTAAGTTACACCCAACCCCTCTGTCAAAAATTAAAGCACAGTTTAGGGAAGAGCAGCCCTTGGAGATGCACAGAATTCCTGATGCAATCGATCTCAGGAGACAGCATTTGGGCATTGTTGTTCCTATTACAAAAATAATGGGAAAAGGTTTCTTTCCCTTATTAAATCCCATGGCTCTGAGTAAGCATTACGTTTATTTTATTATTTATCTACTCAATAGATACAGAATTTTACATTAACAGAATATCTGAGAATAACCAATATAGACCAGGGAAACGAGGGCTGAGTTTCAGACCGTTTGAATCACACAATGAATTATACATAACCTAGGAGCTTCTGAATCAAAAATAAATTGAGGTTTTTTTCAGAAATAATGAAAATTGAAATAGTGATCTTTGCCTTACGATGGTAGCACATTAAGAGCAAACAGAAAACCAATCTGCCAGCAAAAAATCCGTGAAGCCATTAATAGAATGCTTTGCAAAGACATGGATTAAGGACGATGGTAGCACCACGTATATTTGAATACATCTTTAGTGGTAGCTAATGATTTTTCATACTTCAGAGATATAACACATACCACCCTTTGCACTTACCGTGTTCTACAAGATAATGCTAAAGAACAGAAGTGATTGCTCACTAAGAACCGCTGGTCAGTTCAGCTGCATTAATTTCTCAGCTGCAAACCTTTTATCTTCTCACATGCTGCGGGACATGACAGAGACATGACAGACGAGCCAGAGAAACACAACGGAGTATCTCAGACTGACAAAACTGTAGTAAGACAATATCCATGAGATTGTTAACATTCTGAGGAAGAACTGCACTGCCTAGAGAGATTCAACCAATGTGACAACATGTCAGCATCAGACTTTGACTCCAGCTCTACCAAGTCTGAAGAGATCAGCTCATACCTGGAGACACAGGAGAGCGTAACAAGCCTACAGCTTATGTGAAAAACTCAAAAACATCATCTCATCACCACTAGTGAAAAACTTTCCAACAGCGTGCTCTGCTAGGCTCGAGTTCTGGAACAGATCGCCCGAGGAAGGCGGGGACTCTCCACCACTCTCCGAGAGGATTTAGCCGGACTCGGTCAGGACAGGACTAACGGATCCTGCCTCCACTCTGGGAATATTGACAGCTCAGAATCTCTTCCACACTTGCTTCGTCTAATCCCCAGGAGAGGAAATTGTACAGGTAGCTTCTGCTACAAGTTCTTAGACATCTTTTGTTGAAATTCATCTCTAGTCTGAGTCTGAGCACAGAAACAAAGTCTAAACAAATAATTTTCAAGAATTTATGAGTAAGTAGAAAAATACTTTATAATAAGCATCTCCAACACTAAACACTGGTTTTTATCACAACGATTACGTGCACATTATACAATCTATTCCCCTAAATTACAACTCATCAGTCACCACAACCAGTTATTTACCTATCCCCAACTCCCTCAACTGTAATTGTATACAATGACTTTTATTTGTATTTTTCTTAATGTTATGCTTGTTGGTTTATGTCATTAAATAATTTACCTTTGTACACAGATTAGAAAACCAGGATGAAGAAAAAAAAAATCATATAATACCAATCAAACTCTCTTTTGAAGAAGACTATTTATTCTTCCAAATCAAAATCTCCAACTTCTTTATCCCACCGTGATATTTCAAAACCATAGAAATAACAATCTGTGACCATGTTGTCTCAGCTGTTCTCTGAATACCACAGTGGAATTCCAGATCAGTGCAAAATCCAGGCTTCATAAATACAGTGCGGATTTCCTTAGCACACTTTCAAATCTCCTTAGTGAACTAAACTCCCACGGAAAATACATGTGAATTTTCTACGGGCTTTAAACGTAGACTATGCAATGGAGCCCTTGCGTAGGGATAAGAGTCAGGGAACATAAATGAGGAAGCTGGATCCAAAGGCTTGGTTCTCATTCTCTTGAACGTGACAAGAGGCCTTGCAAAGGGATAGAGGTAGACTGGAGCACTGGGCAATCATCAGGGGCATGAAATTTAAGAACGAATGCCAGATTCTGCACCTGGGATGGAGTAATGCCAGGCACAAGTATAAACTGGGAGAGGAGCAGCTGGAGAGCTGCCCTCCAGAACAGGATCTGGAGCTGCTGGTGGGCAGCAGGCTCAACAGTTGCATTGTATTTAGAGTCAGTGCGGCCTCCCCCTGAGTGCTGGGCGCAGGGCTGGGCCCCACCATTTCAGAAGGCTGTGAAGGTCCTTGAATGCCTCCAGAGCAGGGCAACAGAGCTGGTGGAAGGAAGGGCTGGACGCCGTGGCCTGTGAGGGGTGGCTGAGGGCTCTGGGTCTGTCCGGTTTGGAGAAAAGGAGGGTGGGGGGCAGCCTCATTGCCCTCTGTGGCTTCCCAAGAAAGGGACATGGAGAGTGGGGTGCTGAGCTCTTCTCCCTGGGATCCAGTGCCAGAACACGTGGGAATGGTTCAGAGCTGCCCCAGGGGAGGTTCAGACTGGACATTAGGAAGCATTTCTTTACCGAGAGGGTG
>Ga0181612_177605_pt1 | contig 30045 bp, 15 predicted proteins | sample HoacroProtozoa21_FD_119630 | JGI IMG/M metagenome (GOLD analysis project Ga0181612, IMG submission 119630) | Hoatzin crop microbial communities from Cojedes, Venezuel. Combined Assembly of Gp0051906, Gp0051904, Gp0051908 | reverse complement strand
CTCTTTGGATGACATCCCATCCTGGCATGTCAACTGCACCACTCAGCTTGCTGTCATCTGCAAACTTGCTGAGAGTGCACTTGATCTCTCTGTCTGTGTCACTGATGAGAATATTAAACAGCACTGGTCCCAGTACGGACCCATGAGGGACACCACTTGTCACTGCTAGTTAGATTCATTCCTGCTGTTGTGGGTATTGTATCACTAAAGAACTGCAATGTTTTTCCACTTCTCAAATAAAGTAAAAAAATTTTGAACAGGGCATAGCAATTCTAGAAAGAGTGGCCAAGAGGCAGAGCTTCTCTGTGTTTCCAGACGATGTACTCAGATAAGTAAAGAAAATAATTTCCGATGGTTCTTACATAATAGCAAGATTTGTTTAAACAGTTTACTTGCACAGCCAATTATATTTGCTTTCATGAAGTGTAGTTTTAGAACAACTCTGCGGGTGTGAGAACATGACGATGAACTGCCCAATTTCTCCATCTGGTAAAATGTCCTTATATTTATAACAAATTTGCATAAATCTTCATTTTTACTTGTACTCGCTTTTTTCCCCTTACTCAACATTACTCTTACAATTGTGCTCTTCCTTCAGTTTTATATGCGGGTGGGTTAAGCTCCACTACTTGACAACTGTTTCCATACTTATAATTGTCTATTTCATCCCTTGTGAAGGTGTATATACCAATAGGCAAATGGGTAAATTAGGTATGTTGGGTTCAGGCAATTCGCTTACCCCTTTTCTGACAATGAGCATAGTGCGTTTCCACGCCAAACTGCCAGTGTCGTGGTGAAGGCATGTTACCCATCTTTTTGTGATCTGCTGCATTTTAATACCAGGATGTTTGATCTGTCCATCAGCCCATCATTTTTGCATCATAGGAACTGCTCAGTCTCTCTCTATCTAGGCAGCTATTCAAGACAATTGATTTACTAAATCCTGGAATCCTTATTCTGTTGTTACTGATATCCTGTAATGGCATTATGTTCTGAAAACTGATGTGGAGTAATCTTTCAAGCCTGGAAAAGAAGTTATTAAAAACAACCCCACAAACCCTCAGACAAAAAAAAAACACCCAACAAAAATAACAAATCAAAACCATTAAGCCTGTAAATAACTAAGGAACCAGATTCACGTGAATAAGTGTTTTATTCCACAAAAGTTAGATTGTTGGAAAAACAATTTAATGAAAACAGGGTAAAAAGATGTTCAAGTTAGAAAAGAGAAAACAAAAGAGAAGGGATATGAGAAAAATGTACAGTTTAAGAAATTATTCAACAAGATAAAAAAAGAAGATTTTTGTTTCTACTCCTATTAGTTTGTTAAATTCTGAAGTGGCAAATTCAGAACAGAGACAAGGAAATATGTGGGGATTTTTATACAACTTTTTTTTAGATTGAAGTCTGCTAAAGGTTTCCACTGAGGCAGTATATGGATATATGATATGACATTTACATAGATAGCAGGAGTATCTGGAGCTATGATAATTAGTAATGACAGCATTTGCAGGGGGATATTATACCTCGGGCTTCAGAGTTCAAGCCAGTCTTTAGTAGCTGGAAACCAGGGTGAACCCTAACGTGTGGCAAGATTATCCTCATCTACCTACTGCAGATTCTTGTTTCTTTCTGTGAAGCAGCTGGTGGTGACTGCTGTCAGAGACAGGACCTTGGATATGATCCAGGGTTGCAGTTCCTTTGTTCCTCAGCCTTCCCCAAGTCCTATTTCAAAAATTCATGTCTTGTAGCATGCCTGAAAGATAAATGCAATTTGGCTATTTTGGGTAGTGAATGAATTTCAAAGTTCTGTATGACTGTAAATCTGTTGACCAACTGTATTTAATGAAAATGAATGTATGCAAGCACACAGGAAGAAAACTGCATTTACCTAATGTGTATATAGATTCTCATTATGGGTCCAGTGGAGCACTTGTATACATGCTTATCTTTAAAAACATGTGTGCACATGCTCACCTGATTACCTAAGGAAGCAGCATCGAAGCGTAGGTATCTCTATAGATCTTTAAAGTTGCGTGTACAGGTTGTTGTGGGTGCCTTTTTCCTTTTTGTTTTTTTTAATTTTCTTTACAGTGGGAAGTGCCACATTAATCTGTGTGTTAAACCTGATCTAGAGGCTATTGAACTCGGTGGGAAGGTTTCCAGTTACTTTAGAGATAATATTTATTGGTGAATAAGTAATAAAGTGCAGAGCTGACTAATATACTCCTGTATGGCTCACTTATGTTCATGTGCTCACATGCTTTGCAGGCACATTAATGAAGGCGGTTGGATTTTTGCCCCAGTTTCTGTAGTTGTCATCGCTAACACAAGGGTATCATGAAATCTTACATTCAGTGACCTTATGATTGCAGGTTCTTTCTTGCTGGACTGGGGTGTGAAAAAAATCCAGCAGCCTGCAAGAGCATCTGATTTTCCCCCCCTCCCCTCCCCCCGCGAAGCCTCAGGATAAGACTGGATTTAGATTACTGCAATAATTTCTCAGCCTTTAGAGATAGGTTTCTTCTTGTCATAGCAGAATACTTTATTAATTGTTCGATCTGATGAATGGCTAAAGATGCTGACAAACGTGATGATTGGAGTTGCATATACAGTTCCTTATCTGTGTAATTTCAAGAAATGTAAAGTCAAAGATAATAAGGCATTTGTTACAAAATAGAGCAGGCAGATTAAATTCATGTCAATGTAGTTTGCAAAAATATCAGCAAAATCATATACCATTAGCTAAAGTTTGACGAGCACCGAAAGTCTCTGCAGTATTTTACAATATCCCTAAATTAAAGCATTTCCTATCTCAGAGGCTGCTAGGAGCTAAAGAGGTCTTGGAAAACTAGGAGGAACAAGTGTACTAATATCCCCATTTGTTTAGTAAGTTGAAAAATTGGTTAAATGGTAAAATAAAAACAGAGCAGAAAGTGTATTTTTTTTTTCCCAAAGTTGTACATAGTTTGAATGGATTGCAAAAACTCTAGATTGCAGTATAGACCCAAGTATCCTTATGACATCGCCTAACTCAGTGCAAATCTTGCGTATAACCACATAGTTTGTTACTTTTGTGTTTCACAAACTTCTGTTTTCTTTCTGATGTTGTTTATTTAGTGTGTTGAACTTTAATCGTGGTCTGAGTGAGAACTGCAGGTGATAAACAAGTCTAGATTTGATGGAGTATTCTTGTTTGAAGAAAGTCCTTTGCTTTAGTTACAGAGTTTTCAGGAGTTATTTGGCAGGGGAAGGAAGGAGAAAAATCTTTGTCCATTGTGAAAATCTTCGCTTTTACTGTTTGTAGATCCTTTAATCCCTGGATTGAAGGAGTGGTGGTGAGTTGAGAGCATAGGATAGGGGTTTCCTTTTGTTTCAGTCCTTTGTCTGCATTCTTGAGGATACATTCTTTCACACATGAAGTACAGGTGAAAATACAAAAACGCAGTTCAGGTGTTTTGGATGTTTTCATTGACAATACCTTTAAATTGGAAGATGGCCAATTGAGTATGAATTGTAGCACTGATGGATCACAGTCAGTGTGCCTACAGAAGTGAAACTTGGGTAAAGAGAACTTATAACATAGGCTTCCTTTTGCATTATGGAACAGAGCCAAATACGGAGATGCCTTCTTGATCAGTTAACTGTGTTTATGAAGATATGCAGATCTTGAGGGGGCTAAAACTAAAATGTTAGAGAGAAATGCAAGCTATTCTATGGTGATTTAAGTCAACAAAGTGTAGAGCCAACTGAAGTTACAACAATTTTTTCAGCTTGGAAAAAGTTAATTTTTCTTGGCTACTTTTTGAGATTTGTAAGAAGCACCTGTTAGATTTATTTGGAGTATGGTGCAGCATTCCATCACATACAATGTATTTTTTCTGACTGCTTGATTGATCGATCTAGTCATTCTAGGCCCAAGGTTGTACAGGTAGTCAAAGCTTTCCTGAATTATGTAGAAAGATTAGAAATGTAAACTTCTGTTTGTCTTCCCTGATGGTGAACAAGCTCAGACTAAAGAAAGACCCTAAGGAAAAAAGAATTAACGTAAATAGTAATACTCTGTTCTAACTACATAATTTTATAGCAGAAGAAAAATTATTTGACCCTTGGTTTCTGCTTGCATACTCTGGCTTCAATGACCTAAAAAGTCCTAGGTCTTATCAGTGGAGAAATTCACTCCTCTCCTTCCAACAAGCAGATGATGCATCACGGAAATCAGCAAAGATTTAGATAAGATTTTGAATCCACTTCCACACACTAAAGAAACAAGGTAACATCCACATTCTTAACATGCTAATCAATTCTGATTCCTTTTAGTTCTTTATGGCTGTTCTGGTATCAAGATAAACCCTTTCTGCAGCTGCCTGTCCACTGGAAAGGAGCATGCAGGAGACTTGTTCCTGCACTGATGGAGTTGCAGGGACTCCGAGCTCCCCAGGGCACTGCTGAACACACACTGCACCTTGCCTTCCTCACCTCTTCATAATCGATTTTGGATCTGGTGTTCCTTCCTGTTTGTTGTCTGAAGAGTTACAGGTATCTGTGTTTGAGGTTGGGTAGGTGCTTAGAGAAGTCATAGGGAGTAAACCGACATCACAAAGTGCTGCATGAGTTATCTACCAGGGGAAGCCAGATAACGAGGTAAAAACTGAGATACAAACGAGAGGTGGATTCTCCTGTGCTTAGCCCTCTGCAGCTGTAGATAGGCAATTTCTAGCAGAAACTTCTGTGAGTGCATTTTGACTGGAGATCAAACCGCTCTCTGTATTCAGCTGCTGCTAAGGTGGTAACTTTTAATTAAAACAATGATACACACATCAAAGTTCCTAGTGGTATTTTGTTCCAACGTGTCATTCGGTTAAATATGGATGAGTTGTCCTCTCATGGATCTTTGGGTTTTGCTTTTGCGCACTGCTGTGGATTGTTCAGTGCCTCTTCTGCCTGGTCAATGCTGCCGTTATAAAGACTGTGTGTCTGAAAGTTTGTCAGACTTTTTCTTTCCGTGAAGATAGTCTAAGAAAGGATAGTGACTTTCTCTGCAAACTTAGTGTTTCATCTCTTTGAACCATCATAGCTGCAGTAGTGCTGCCTCATATCTCCACTCCTGCCATGGGATGCAGCAGGTCCCGTAGGTGGGATGTGGAAGAGTCCCGGTATTAACGGTGTGTTACTGGCCCTCAGTTGCTTTAGGTGGGCCGTGCTGTGGACTCTACAGTGGGGAGCTATGCCCAGGGTAGGGACGCACAGCAGCCAATGAAGGTATTTTTTTGTTCCTTTATGATAAAGTAGTGTCTTCATTTTTTATCTGATTTGTGTTTCCTGGCACATTTATGCAGGAATATTGAAAGCATTATATTTATGTACTGCAGCTTCTAAGGCTGAATTCTTCACCCAGACTGCAGTCCCTCTCAGGATCTCTTGTTACTTCTAATGCGATGAAGGGCATGGTGACGTTCACCTTAATGAGGTTGGAATCTGAACCTGAGGAAAAATTGTATTTAGGGCTGCTTTACTGAGACTTACTGGAATTTTGTTTTTTCAACAGTCTATTATGCTGGAGGCAAGCAGTAACCAGGTAATTGGAGTGTAAATAGCTTTTTGGTGTTTTGTGAAGTTTTAGTATATATGTACATGTAGACATTGCAATGGAAGAATCTTTCCAAAGTGGCATTACACTAGACTAATTTCCAAGTGTAAATGGCTGTTTTTAAGAAACAACTAGTTGCTGTTCAGACACCATACAGAAACAGATAATCCATGCAATTTAACTGGGCCCTTTGCATTGGATACAAAGGAAAACTCATTTAAAATGCTTTTCATGTTGTTCCCCCTCTGCAGAGGGAAATCAGATAGCGAGAAGATGTTGTAGCAAGGGCGAGCGCAGAGGAACCGTTCTGCGCCGCGACCCAAAGGACACCATTAGGAGCCCTGCTATTATCTGGAAGCCTGACTTCCTGTCTCAGTTTCCTCGCGGGTCTCAATGAATGGCAGAAGAAATGGAACGCTTTCCTGCTTGGCCAAAAACTCTGCTAAATGACTCCTTTGGCTGCACGCCACGCCGCACTCAGGAATAAATCCTGCAGCTCCCCCCTGAGTCTGGAGGGCACTGGCTGCAGTTCCTAGGGGCCAGTGGAGTGGATTTTAGAAAGCCTGTGGTAGCAAGAGAGACCCAACCTTCCTGCGAATGCCGTGATGCTTTAGGTGTCCTTTTGCACATCTTGAGATTTTTTTTGTGATAGAGAGCAGTAGACGCCTTAACATTTGTTAATGTAATCTTCCATGAGAATTAAGGAATGAGGTATGTTAGGATTTTCATACCGGGCAAACGATTCTACTGCAATGAAAATAGTTTAGTGTGCCTTACAAAAAGTACCAAAGGTATGTTTAAAATAAAAACACTTTTAGATATCCTTTCAGTCCAATAACTAACTTTCTGCTTTTACCACAAGAATTAGTATACGTGCTGAAGTTCTAAATATAGTTTTATTATAAAGTATAAAAACAGTGTAATAAAGATTTTTATATGCCTTTTAAGAAAGAACAAAACATAAGTTGCAGACATCCTGTTAAATGTTGTTTCCATATATGATGCATCCATCATCTTATGTGTACAGAAGAGGATTTTTGAAATAATTTTTGTCTCTTATTTGTTCGCTCTGGTACATTTTCTTTAACGTACATATTAAAAACCAAAACACTGAAAATCTTATCTTAGCTCTGATATAAATTAAAGCAACAGCACCAAACTTTTGGTTCAGTTATTCCTGTCAACTTCTCTACTTTCTATTGTAACTACATTTGGCATGTAAGAAAATCACAGCTGACTCAAAGGAAACTTAGCGAAATGTACACCATTTCCCAATAGCCTTTCCCTATAATAGAAGGGATACTGACAGTTTTTAAAAATTTTTGGCTTGTTTTGCCGTATGCATCCAGGAGGAAAAGTGTTCTTGATTCACTAGAGACGGGAAGCGCTCACTGCAGTTCGCGCTCTGTATGTGTCATCTTACAAAGGGCTCATTCTCAAGCAGCTGTCCAGCTGGAAATTTTGGGGATACATGGAAACACTTAACAGCTTGTGGATTTTTTTTCCTGCTAGTTTGTCTCATAGTTTTTACTGGGTATCCCTCGTCCAGACTTTCTGGAATTTTAACGTGAACTTAATCGGTGTGACTTTTGTGGAGAACTATCAGAGAGGGTGATGAGAAGCAGCACTTTTCCCACTGTAAGAGCTGTCTGCTTTTTATCCTGCGTGGGTGCAACGGTGCCTTGCAGCCCTGATGTCAAGGTCATTCTTGCTTTCAGGGCAGCACTGGGTTATGCCCATCTTGTTGACTGGTCCTTTGGTCCATCTTCAGTCTGCTTGGTGGAGGGAGCTGAGCGCTGTGCAACAGGAGCTGCCCTTGGCTGGTAAGCAGTGCTCCCCGTGTTGAGAGCTGTGCGCTTTGAGGCTTGGCGCTAGGGGAGACAGAGGGGATGGCGTTTTCCAAGAGCTGGCTGCAGGAAGATGAGACTGCCATTGTTTGTGGCAGTTTTTTGATATTAGGGTCCCGATTCTGAAAGCTGAAAGTTGGGAGATCTCATTTGTTCTCATTGCTTTCTTCCCCCCAGCAATACCGCTTTGCCCTTTCTGTTGTCCCTAAGGGTCGGTTCTTTCCCAGCCATCCTTTTCCGTATTTCCTCTGGATTCAGAGAATGAGAGAATGCCTGTCAGCTACTCCCAGGGAACACTGATGAGATGCCGATGACTGTTCCTCATCCTTTGTGCAAGTGACACAAACTCGAAGATTTTTTAACTAACATATTGGAGAATTGTTGATTTGTATTCTTAATGTGCCTGTGTTGTCAGTGTCTGCGGTTAAGAATTTCTGGTTATTGGAAAAAAGTGTCCTGTAGTTCCACATAATAGACGGGAAAAAAAAAATGCACCACCTTTATAAGACTTGTTTTGAGCTCCAAGGAGAGGGAATACTAAATGATGCAGAGGGCAGTGTGAATATGTGGTTGTATGTAACACAACGGTATGCATATGGTTTTAAAAATGTGTGTGAGAATGAGGTAGTGGTAACTGAATTTTAAGGATACTTGTATCATTGGACAGTATATTTGATCAGTAATTAAACATAACAAAATTGAATATTTAAGTTCAGTTCAATTTTCAAGTATCTGATAATCAATCACAACAAAATATTAAAAGCTAGTATATGGTATAGTTAAAACTTCTGCCCAAAGAATAATAAAATTACGCTTTTGGTAATAGACATGCATATATATTTATGCCAAATATTAAACAACAGATTGGATAGCACAAAAAATGTTGCCTTGAGGCAAGTACAGTACAAGTGTACAAAGTCAACACACCTGTGTTATTCATGCTTTGCTGCTTGCGGAAGCAAAACTAGCCGCTACAGGAAGAGTCAAAATCAGCTTCATTATAAGACCAGGCAACCTCTGTTGTCTTCAGTTGAGACCTGCCCCAGTTTTACCCAAAGGACTGGGTTTGATCAACAGGCATAATATATTGTCAGTGGCTCTAATAATTTGTTATGTAGTCAATTTTTGTTTTAAATGGTAACTGGTAGGGAATTGTAAGTTTGATAATGTTTTCTTGTAGGAAGGACTATTTTGCTTCCATGTTGTAGCATTTCTTCCCCCTGCGGTACTTGTTTTTTTTTTTTTTTTATGTGATAGGGGCTATTGTCACGACTTGTGATCTAAATGAATTCCTGCAGTTAAATGTAGATCTTCTTTCTGGAAGAAAAATACAAGCTAACAAATTCTTCTGTTGTGTGAACAAGTAGGGCAAAATTGTCTCAAATATTTACATTATCTTTATCCTGACATGTGAAGCAAGGATTTAGGTCCATTGTTGGATGTTTAGATTTCAGCCAGGTAAGCAATCTCAGAGCTACTATATATTACCAATATTGCACATCATCATAGTGTTTAAGTGTTTAATATCTGTATTCAGTGTGTCATATTTACCATGCGATATCACATCTGTGGTTTACCTTAGAGGGTTTTGCTTTTCTGAGTTTTTGGGTTTTTTTCAGAGAAGTTGCTAATTCGCTGTGAAATAAAGCCTGCACAGAGAATCTTCACATCAGTTTTCTTACATTCAGGCAGGAAGAAGTAGGTCTTACGTAGACTCACAGTACTGCAAGTTTGTGAGAGGGAGTAGTGCATCGGTATGTAGACTGGCCTATGGATTGGTTGGTTTTGATTTTCTTGAGTGTAGCTAGTAATAAAACATGATGTTTGTTGGTGCACTCAGTGACATGTCTGCCAGGAAAGCTTGTCAGTGCATCACAGGCTGATAGAAGCGTAATTGAGATCAAAGTATTCCTAAGGAGGACTGCTTCAAGGAGACTGTTGAAGTTTTGTCCTGACTGGAGCAGTCAAGTTTCTGTTCAACAGTGAATTTAACAGAGTAGTAAGAAGCTGGGTAATTCTAAAATTATTATTGCAGTTGTTGCTTATATAAATTACACTGCTTTTTAATTCTTATGTGTATGGGTAGCTGTTGCCACTTGGCTTTTTTTTTTTTTTCCAGATCATCAGCTTAGACTTAGTATACTTATTGCCCTAAAACATTTGCAAGTTTTGGTTATGTCTGCTTCATTTATGCTATTGAAATGAACATACGTGGCTGCAAAATGAGACTTCACTCTCTCCCAGTGAGCTCCATTGAGGTTAATTAAAACTGAGGGTATATCGGGACATTTAGCTGTAGTATATGTTGACGCAGAGACAGTTTGATAGATCAGCTGTAACCTGAAGAAGTGTATGAACTGGAGTTTTAATTGTGAAGATTTTATGGAATTTGATAATATAAATGAAAAATGGGAAATTGCTGTCATTATTTCTTCTGGAGGAAATCTTGCAGAAGTGTTTGCCAGCCACTTTACTGGTTTACAAAACAGACTAATATTGAAATAAGAGTAGTAAAATCTGCCTGGGGGACACTTCTTGCATTTGAAGAAGGCTTACTTTAAAAGCTTACTATTCTACATAGTATGCGTATTTTTCCTGGAAACAAAGTATGTCTTTATTTCAATCTAGTTACTGTACTTGCAGAAATATGTTTGTGGTATAGGAGCTCATTTTATAACAAAACAAGCCATACCAAAGTGAACTGCAAGTACATAGAGAAAATGTTGTTAAAAGTAACTGGGACATTACATAAGTTGCTTGGTCTCCTTCATGCGTAATTCTCTTAGAGAGAAATTAAACTCTCTGTTCTCAGTAGCTGTACCAGTTAACATGTCTTCTGTTGCTTAAGGATGGAGTTTTGTCCTCAGTTAAGTCAGTGAGAATTGACTTAACATCTGCTGACAAATGTGTCTTGGAACACTGTTGCACTAATAGTTTGGATGAGATCGAGTTGACTGCGAGGGAAGAATGAGCTGTCAGCCGTATCTCGTCCAAACATAGAACACATTCATCCAGTAATAAAAAAAAAAAAAAAAAGCCTGGTATTGAGCTAGTGCAGTGGTGGACTATTTTGTGGGAGAAGGAAGGCAAATTCTCCAATGAAGTGCAATATACAGCTGCCTTCAAAACCACATTTTTATTTATCAGTAGGAAAGTATCTGTGCCAAACTGTCTGCCCGAAATTGCAATCATCAGTTCAGAATTTGCAGGCGCTTGATGTGTATTCATTTTTTTTTTTTAATTTTTCCAACGCACACTGCTAAAGTTATGCACACATTACGAAGGACGGCCTCTTTAACAGTGTATGCAGTATTGCCCTCACTATACACATTTTTTGCTTCTGCTTTAAAGTGGCAGTCAACCGCATTGGCAAGGTCACTTTCAGCAAACACTTGTGTACACTCAAGTGTTGAGTCTTCACTCTGGGCTGCCCCAAAATCATCCTAACCAGTCAGCATTCGGTTTATGGCTAAAACCCGTTTCCAGTTGCCTTGTGTCATGCAATGTAGAACAATGAAGCAGCGGCTTGTTTCTGTGTCATGTCTGTCTTCTGCGGTCTTACTCTCAGATTGGGCTGTGCGGTTCTTCGCTTTCAGCAGCAGCGAGCAAAACGCCTGAGCTGCCGGTGCCCAGTGCAAACACTCGCATGCTGGGGACTCTCATTCCCTGATAAACAGTGGTTAAGATGGACTAAGAGGAAAGCACCGTAAAGCCGGGGCTTGCGGGGAGCTCTGAAGGTTTGGCACCATGGGAAGACGATTGCTTTGTCCAGCCTCTCCGGGCTTGGGCACGGGAAGAGCGGTGAGGACTGAGCAACAGGTTGGGACCAGCTGTGAGAAGGCGAGGAGCTGGATGGAAGAGGGGCGGAAAAGAAATGATGCCTTTGCTGTGTGGTTGTTGGGTAATTTCTAGAGCAGCTAAAATTCTTTACATCCCAATTAAATGGTCCCCCAGACAGCTGGTCATTCTTTTTGCATGTCAGGGACAGGTTTTGGTACAAATGCCATGTTCTAAAACATACAGGTCCCTCCTGACAGTTTGATTGCTTTTCCAGGTAGTTTTAGGAGGATAGTTTGAAAGGGAGTGTTGCAGTTCCTCACTTTCAAGGATGCAAATCTTGTCTTCCACACGGGTCCTTCTTGTTCCCACTCAGGACAATATGTAGGTGTTTTGTTTTTTGTTTTTTGATTTTTTTTTTTAATGAGAATACCCCTTCGTGTACAGGTTTTTTTTTAGTTCTGCCTGTTAAAATACTCAGCAGTGGTCTTCAATGAATCCCAGGATTTCTGTCCCTTTCCCTCTTCGGGGGAGACTGGCAGAACTCCTTCTCTTGTTTTTGCATTTGGTGAATGGATATTTGGAGAGACCAGTATTTTTTTGGTCAGGCACGCTCTTTCCTGAAGAGTCCCTGAAAGCTTTTATTGCCCTCTCAGCCCATCAGAGACATCTTTCCCAGGAGTGCAGCTCATGGAGTCAGGCTGCTGTGCAGCAGTACCCTGGAACACGGCATCACCTTTCAGTTCACCCAAGACACAGGCTTGTTAATAGAAACGCCAGCAATAAAAACTTGAACCCTGCCTTCGGAATAATCAGCTAAAGTCTCTTTAGTGTAGGTCTGACCTTTGCCTTGCATCAGCACAACAAACACTCCATAAAACAGTAACAGATAAGTAACTTTCATCTTACAAGCCACACTTATCTCAGTGAAACAAAATTGCTGTGTAGCATCTCCCCATCTCCCCTTTATATCCAGCGTTGTTTTGTTTTTTTTTTTTCCAATGGACTTCCCTTCCAAAGCTTCTAAGTTACAAGGTTGTCACTGGTTTTGCTGGATATATTTAGAAAATGCCTATTGTGCTTTTCTTTTATTTTCTTGTTTATACTGGCTGGAAGAACAAAATTAAAATTTTCATCTCAGGTTAAAGCATAATTTGGTGTGATTGCTCAGCTTCTGAACTCACTACCAAGAACGTCTTATTTTAGGAGCTGATAAAAATATTTGGCTCTGTTTCACCTCAGTCACTCTTGGCAGTTCTTCATCTGCTCTTCTGGGGATTCCATCTGCTCTTTTATTCTGCAGTTTCTTCTTGAGGCCCCAGTTCAGCACCAACAATTGCAAGTAAGTGAAAACCTCACCGATTTTTCTGAGAGTATGGGGTTGGATGCAGGTGCTGTTCTGCCTCTTAGTCAGAATGTTCTAGTAGTTTATCTCATTGCTAAAATGGAGAATATGGCAATTCCCTGCGGCTTTGAGTATTCCTTTGTTCTTCCTCCCTCACAGGTGTCCAATGGTTTAACCTAGAGCTGTATGCATTACTAAAAAAACCCTCCACACCAAAAGATCTATAAAATATGTCACAAGTGCTAAAGAAAATATTTTTTTATCAGATAAACTTTTCAAATTAAAGTCTTTTCAGTTGCAGAATGAGGCTTATGAAGTGGTTATGAACACATGTGAAATTAAATTTATAAAAAAGCTTTTGTCAATTTTTTTCAGTAATTTCATACTTGTCCCGTTATTTAAGCACTTTTAATTTTTTTTTTTAATAACAACTCATAATAGGGGTTATTGATGCTGAATAATTATTTGGTCTCGGCTGATGAAGTTGTTAACCAGCACACTGAATTATATATAGAAAAGAATCACACATATACATGACTGTCTGCTTACTTATGTATTTCACTTTCAAATGTGCTTTTCATTTCACTTCTTTTTTATACCTCTTACCCATGGATTTTTTACAGAAAGCACAAGCAAAGTTTCCCGTATCTAGCTAGTGAAAATGTAAATGTACTGGTGTAGTGCTGGTGTGCTGAAGAGCATTATGTCATAGTGAAAGCCATATATTCATTACTCATAGGAGACAGCTTGTCTGACTAAATGTGAAGCTTAACTGGGAGGTTTAGAAGGTAAAGTAACAGAAGAAGGAAGAACTTGGTAATGAATAGATATATAATGAATTGATACATTCAGTGCTTTTCTCAGTTTTTTTTTTTTTCACCTGCTCTTGTAATGTACATTTTGACATACTGAGAATTTACTTAATTGTAGGAAAAAAAAAAAAAGTAATAGTCCAGCAACTGCCTAGTGCTGACATTTATGACAGCCTCCCATTGAGCTAGCGGGTTTTTTGCCATATAAAATGCTGACAACTTCTCACATAAGTGCTTTTTAATAACTTTAATAGCAAAAAATATTATTGAACAAAAAAGTGACTTTATATGCTGAAAAATAAAAAACACCTTTAAGTTATCTGTTTAATGAAGCATGCCATCCAGAGAAGTTCTTGTTTTCTTTTCAAACAGCCATCTCACGTTCCGTTAGTACTCTGCTCTCTCCTATCTATTGTAGAAACTGGAGAGATTTACAGCAGTCATATGTGGAAGACTTGTTTTTAATTTTATCTCCCTTTCACTTTAAAAAATAACTATGAACACATAAGTGTTTTCCTTTGATCACTAAAAGCATTACAATGCAGTATTCGTCTGCCTCTACTGGAAGTCTCAAGACCCCAAAGAAAAATCTTTCATGATTTAAAAAAAATAAACTTTTAACGTGTATTAGCAAATCAGCTGTTCAGGGTGTTTCCAGGCAAAGGGATGTCATCACACCAGACAAAATCCAGGGAGAAGCGTTACCCCAGTTCATCTTTCATTCTTTACCCCCCCAAATCTGCCTGAGTGAGCTTTTACGCTTTCCCACCGACCTGGGGAGTTGCAGCAGCTGGTTATTGCTCTCCCGGGCAACTGTGCCCAGTGTGCCTGGGGCAGCTGCTGGGACGAGATTCTTACCCTGTAACTCCTGGCAGGCTGAGCGGGAGTGCAGGTGGGGGCACTACCTCGGCGCCCAGCAGAGTCTGCAAACCTGATGGCCACTGCCATGAGCCTCTCAGCCAGCGCAATCTTTTTCTCTCTCCCTCTCTCTGTCTCTATACCTTGCTGCCTAAATATACCTTCTTCCTCCTATCCATTTTAGAGTGTAAGAAGGTACTTGGTGTATGGAAGCTGTCTGGGGTGCTGCCTCTGTCCTATTTCCAAAAAAAAAAGGGGAAAATTGATTCTTCCTTTATCAGAGGGGAAACCTGTTCCCAGATTTAAACCCCGAGGGTTTAAATTAAACTTGGCAACACTTGATGAGCCCTTTGTCACGAGAGCCAATTGCATATCCCTACTGCATCCTCTTCTGTATTCAGAAGTGACCCAGTTTCCGCTCAACTGGTCATGCCATAAACAGAATATTGCAGACAGGTGCTTACCATCACTGCCACCGGCGGGTCCTGAAGGACTAGTGCCTGCCAGTGTCACGACCAGCAAAGGCTGGTGGATGGTCTGTTACCTGCCTTGCTGTAAGGAACCGCTAGCAGGTAGGGAAGGCAATGGGGTGAGAGCTTTCCCATGCTGCTGGCAGGGAAGAATAAGTGAAAGGAAAAGATTTGTTTCCTCTCTTGTTCTTGGAGAAAGTGTGGAAATGACAGATCTGGGGAGTTCCTGGGGACAGGAACTATTTCTGAGTAAGGAACGAGTTTTTTGAGGAAGGCACTCATGTGAAAACTGACTGGCTTGTGTTACAGATTAATGTGGTAAAACTATACAAGTAGCCCGGTGAAGCAGAAGCACTGGTCAGAGGTCCATATACTACTTAACTTTTGCTCTTTGCTTAAAAGCTTGGAGAAATTTTGCTATTGGCTTCTATACGGCTAGAATTTGTCCTTTGACTCTTTTGTTTTACTTACAACTAAAGAATTGTTGTCCTAAGTACTTTTGTTCTGACTCAGTATAAAAATTAATGATGATAAGCATCAATGTTTGTCATGTACTGGGTGTCACTGGATTGCAGTGTAAATCATTATAGGCATACATATGTAATACTGCCTAAAAGATGTCGCTAGGCAGGTGGCAAAGTGTATCAGTGGAGCTGGTTTTTGTTGTGATTTTAACTAACTTTGCGGTTGGACAGCAGCTATTTATAACTTTGCAGTTGAGTCTGCCTTGAGTCCAAGAAATCCAGTATAGTGAGTAAAAGCATGGTATTGAGAACAAGGTGCTTGCTGGGATAAGATTTGAAGGCTCAAAGGGAGAAAAACAGCCTTCCCATGGCTCTGTTTTTGTTGTGTTGTACTTTGTGTATAATCTTATCCTAGTCGTTTATTCTACCTTATTCACCCCAATATAGGGATAAAAATAGGATCTCTTTAAAAATATTTTGTTTCTACAGTACCTGAGGGCTTCAAATGAAATGTGTCTTGCACTGTATCCAAAAAAAAAAGAGATCTCTTGCAAATTTTGCCCAGGCAAATTCTCTGTATGGATGGTTGTCTGGCCTGGGAGATCTGTGGTGACTCAGTGCACATGCTGGTACTTTGCTATTGACAAAAATAGAAATTTTGGTGCACACAAAATACTTCTTTCAGGGACTGCATTAGGAGCTGTTTTGGGAGATCTGGCCCGATAAGCGCAAAGGATTTCTGCAGTTCTTGTGGCAGTATTCCAGCACTGGTTCTAGGTGGGAAACCAAGCTTCTGTGGAAGATGTCGGTGTTGCTTTATACTTTATTCCAAAAATCTTCACTTCCACTGCTGTCTGAAGATACAGCATATAGTCTGATGTTCACCTGGATGCTCAGGTCTCTGATACAGGGCAGAGGTATGTTACCAGTTATGTTGTCTTATAGGCAGGGGTATTGGCTGTAATAAATAAAGGAGAAGACCAATAAGTTTCTCATAGGAAAATGATATGTTTCTGTAAAATTGACGTTAATAATAAATTTTCAGTTGGTTTCATGAAGTAAATGGAGCCCCATACAAATGCTGCATTTTTCTGCTTTTATAGGTTTGTCTCTTTCTAAAGATGCGTTATGCAAGTTATAAAGCAGGGTTTGGATTTTTTGGATTATTTATCTTTTTTTTTTTTTTTTGCTTTTAGTCCTTCCGTAAGTGTGATAATTATCCAATATTCCTGAAATTACTTCCTGAGTAGCTCAAAGCACCCTTGTTCTCCTCCTAGTTTCTCAGAACCCCCTCCTCCCAGTCTTCCTCAACTCTGAACTCTGCTTGAGAACGAGCTTTGTGCAACAAAAAAACCCCTTCTAACTACACACAGACACAAAATATTGTCGCAAAAGAACACATGCCACATGTGTGAAATCAAGTGTGAAAGCAAGAAAGTCTGTTCCTGCCTAGCCCCTTGGCCTACTTAGGGCACGATGTGCTTATCTGTGGAGTGCTTTGCCCATGTATGGCAAGAGATCAGGTCAAATAAATAAATAATAGTCCAAACTCTTGAGTTCTTTACTCTGGCAGTAAATTAAAGTAAATGAGAGTCTGCTTATGTAAAAAGCTAAATGAATATGTCAGAACAATAATAAGATGATGGAAAATACTTTATCCAAATACACTAGTACTGAAGAACTATAGAAGGTCGACGCCAAACCCTGGATCAAACTGAACGCCCACGACCACATCTGACACCAGAGGTGGGTGTGAAGTTCAGAGAGCGCCAAAAGTCAACCGGGATTTTTCCCTCTAGCAAAAGGACTTTATTTTGCATGTGTGCTTTGTAGATGAAATCATGCAGGAGGTAACGAAACTTCTACTGACTTTTCATCTTTTTGCAGAAGTTTGTTGATTGTCTCAGCTGTAAGGGATAGTCTGGAGACAGCAAGGAGAAGATTTCCCAGCCACAACAGGAAGATATTGGTAGCATGATGTCTCTGAGCTCTCCATGACAGAATCCACAGGGTTGGGTTGATGCAGGATAAGACAGCAAAACAGGAAAACTTGGGGAAAACTATGTCAAATCCTTTGGGAATCTCTTTGGCTGTGTCTGTGTGCCTAAAAATGTCCCTGAAGACTGAGGCCAGCTGCTGTATAGTGGCCAGTGTCAGTGCTCGTAAATTTTGTCTCTCTCCAACGTTTGTGGCCGTGTCTGAGCTGCCTGCTGGGCATGGGCTAAGGGTTGTTTCAGCTGCCTCGTCCTTCCTGGGGGCTGCTGAGGGATAGTGCTGATTGGAATGGGCTAATTTCACACCAGGGAACTTTCCAGCAGTTTACTGAGATACCCTCCATCACCTGGGACTCTTCCAGGCATTAATTTACAGATCTGTACATAATTTGCACATATTTGTAGATGTATTGAGTCTACGTAATCTGTAATTTCAGTAGATGTTGTCCATGTGTCCCAGCTAGCTTCATTTTCTAGTTGGCTATGTCTTCCCTTCTTCTGAGGAAGGTCAGTTTTAGGAACAGAGACAAGTGAGGCAGCTGTGACACACAGAAGACACTTTATATGTTTCATTAATTATTGGCTTAGAATGAAAACGAGGGTCTTCTGCCTAGTTGTTTTTAAGTATTCAATTTCCATGTAGAGCCAAGTAAGGTACTAGCGTATACTAGAGGAAATTGTGTCTTGCCTCTGAAAAATCTGTTGCAAAGTGAAAGAGAAGAGGCACATAAGGCAGGAATGTACTATTTGTTAATAAGTGGTGTAATCTAATACAGCAAAAAGAATTGGGATTTGTGCCCAAGTCTAACTTGTGTGGGTGCTCAACTGTATTTTATGCATCTCCTCATACTTCAACCAGTGTCCCGTATTCTGGATGAAGAAAGGAGGTTCCCCTCTGCTGCTGGGGATTCTGGGTGGTTAATATTGATTACCAAGGAAAGAAGGTGAAGAGAAAGGGGAAAAATCAAAGGCAGCAGAGAAGAATCTGAGAGAGAACAGGCACAGGGCTGGGAAGTATAAAATTGGAAAAAAAAGAGAAAAAAGTCTGACTTTGATGCTTATTGATCTGGATGTGAAAATAAAAGTGAGGGGATAGAATAGCAAGAAGAAACCCATAGATTAATGAAGCCATCTCTGATATATTATGCAAATACAAAAATCTGAAGAAGCTGTACAAGGGACTGGAAAGGAGAGTGTAGAGCAGCCTGGAAGCAAACTGCAAGATTCAAAAGGCAAAGAAACTAGAGACCTCCCAAGAGACAAATGACATGGGAAGGAGGTGTATAGAGCTCTGTACAAGCCGTAAGGGTTGGCCAGTGGCTGGCAAGCACAGTGTTAACCCTCCCAGGAGGAGAGGGGAAGGCACAGCTGCATGCCCTGGGCACCAGGGCTGTCAGGCACCTGTCAGTGGTGGAGGTGAGGTGGGGCCCAGCCTCCTGGAATTGGGGTTTTCTCCCAAGGCGTTGTAAAAGGAGAGTGTCCACTGTCATCCGCATCGGCTTCTATTATATGGAAAAATGCAAGTGCTACTGGAGAAAAGCTCATTATGCAGATTTCTTGTACATGAAATTTGCTTTTGCAAGGATATTCTTTTGTTCGTTTTGCTTAGGCATAGACTGTGGCAAATGAAATCCCTTTGGCTAAGTGTAATTTTTTGGCTGAGCAATGCCTTTTTTTGTTTTTTCTCTCTATGTGAGTGTTTGTGCAGTTGCATGCAAAGATTTTGGAAAACATATTAGCCTATCCAGCCATGGCTTGCCTAGGTTATAATGGGCATCCATTTCTTCTCATCCTACAGACAGAATGGTTAAAAATCTCTTCTTCCTTGTCCTGCAATTGTCCTAACAGCTGTTAGTACAAGGCAAGCTGCTTAGGGAGGAGTAATGAAACAAAGCCTTGTGTACCTAAACTGCAGTTCATTTTAGGTGCGTGGTCCATCAAGCATTCTTCTCTCAGTGTTCTTGAAGCCTACACCTTTTCAAGAGGCTGCATAACACAAAGGCCTTGGGTACACAGAGCAGTGTAGTGATTAGATTAAGTAGGTTTAGAGATCAGTGTAGTTAAAGGAGGCAGTGCTTGCTTCAGTCTGAGAGCACCTTATGCTAATGTTTCAAAGTTACATCAACTTAAACTGTTCCTAAAACAAAAAAAACTTGAGTAAGCTTGGTGTGTAAACAGCACTGATTAGTCAAATCAGTTGTGAAAACAACCCTCTCAGATACAATTGAAGGTTCTTATATGAAGTTTCTTCTTAATGCTTTATTGTAGACACAGTAGAAAACTATAGATTAAGATAGTGTTGTTAGTTTTACGTTGATAGTACAACTGAGAATAGATTTGGCATAAAAAAAAGAGGTTGCTAGCCCATCTCCCCTTCACCTGTCAGTGGTGCTAGATGCTGAATCAGCCTTTGTGCATTTGCATTTCAGGGGGCTCTGTGTAGGATGATGGGAAGACAAAGCCTCTTAAAAGTTAATAGGAATGTTGGTAGTAAGCTGGTTACCACTTAACAGCTTCAGCTGAGAGATGAAGAAATACGTAATCAAATTTTATTTTAGCCTGTTTGGTTGGAATTTTATTACTTTGCACTCATGAAACACTAAGTCAGTGTAGTGAAATCACAGTGACATCATACATAGAATATTTTTTCAGGTAGGGAGGATTTTTCTGAAGTGGTATTTATGGAGAAATATGTTCATTTTTGCCCAGTTGAATTAAAAAGTACCTCTTACCAAGTATGTATGAATAATCACATTTATGTTTAATTTACCACAAGAACATATGAACAATAAAATCCATGTTGAACATCCATTGGTGTGATTTGTGAGATACAGTTCTTGGATGTGCTTTGAAATATTTGAGAGTATACCTACCTACCATTTAGCACAAACAGAGCTTTTTGGAGGATAAGGCAATAGAAAGGCTGAGTGAATGCTACCATTGAGGTGTCCTGATTTGGCAGACTAGGGAAAAGGCTAACACAGATAGTAGTTCTACTGAAATTTAAATTAGTTTTGTTTTAGATGGAACTAAAGTCTGCTTTGTAAAGAGTGCTTCTCAAGCTGGTGATATTTTGAAAACATGCTTACTAAACGCTTATTTGAGCTTCTGTCTAGGAGTCCGATTTCTATCGGCGGTGTTTTCATGTTTTGAATAAAAGGAAATCTGAATTAAGGTAGAGTGTGTGGAACGTTAACGAGGCTGAGTTGGTTATACAAATTCAGAGAAAGATTGCAAAAAGCAGATGAAATATTTAATTATGAAAGCATCTCACACTAGAAGAACTGTAAGCATGTGCTTTAAGTTAAATCTGTTATTCCGTAGGTATTAGAAACAAGTCTAACCCTTTAAATTACATATGTGCTCTCAGTAAGGCACTTAATTTTTACAGTGAAGACTCTTGTTTGTCAAACACATTTGATCCAGTTTAGCTGACAAAACTGGTCTTTTTGCTGTGTATAAGGGCCTGGCGAGAGAAGATGTTTCAAAAATTCCTGTTCCTAGCCACTTTGAATGAAGTTCATTCTTGCATGTTTGCTGAATTGGAAAGATAATAGCTTGCACTTGGGACTTGAACTGTTCTCCCACTTGCTCTGCAGCTGTAGTCAGATCATCTGAGTATCTAAGGTGGGCCTGGTGAGTGCAGTTGAATAAAGTGGTAGGCATGGTCCAGTTCCTCTGACTTGCTAAGCATGTTATCAATAAAGATAAGCGGATTTTTGTCTTTTGGGCACTTAGTTTAAGTCAATAAACAGAGCTTCTCTTTACATCCTTGGTCAGTTCCATTGGATGTTCTTGTAACTAAATACTTGCAGGATCAGAATTTATCTCGGTACGTAAGTTGGATTTGCAATGTTTGACTCAAACAGAAATTACACACCCCTCTCTGCATTATGCTTCTGAGATCAAGTTTGAAGTTATCTTTGTTTCAGAACCTCTGATTATCAGCTTGTGGAATAAACTGCAGTTAGTGGAACTGTAAAATAAATATTTATGTAAACAGATCTTTCATTTGTGCTTTGTAGGTGTATATAAAGATCACTCTTCTGTATAATTTGAGGATAAAAATACAGTGAATTTATTTTAATATGTGCAATTTTTGCCCTTCTAATCCTGTGGGATTTTGGTTTTGGTGGGTTTTTTTTTTGTTTTTTTTTTCTGAGACTAAACAGTGATTTGCAAAGTCAGGTGTCATGGGCTGTAAATAACTCCCAGGGCAGGTGTATTTACACAGTGACTGATTTATAAAATATAGGTTGTGATACTTAGAACAAATAGACAAAATTGCTATTATTAAAAGGATTGGAAGGTAGCCACTAAATTAAAATATGAGGCAACAAGTGGGTCTAAAATTGTACGTGCTTATCTTTCAAATTTCACTGAGGGTCCATCGCAGAAGAATTTGGCCCTTTCTGGGTGTCTGCTTATATCTTCTTGTATGCTACTCTGATTAGGTATTCACTGGGGGATAAACTTGGAAGGATTACTGGTGAACAGGATAGTGGATGAATTTTTTCTCTTGGATCCACATGATGGATTTTGGCACTGATAATCTGCACACGTGATTTCTAAGACTATTTTTCGGATTTAGAAATTGCTGATCAGCTGTGATACTGGGGTTTTTGCACGTCTAAGAGGAGAAATTGTTAATAATTTACAGTCAAGAAAATAAACGTATTTTACCTTTTGGTGAATTTGGATGAATGTGTTCTGTAAATTATGTTTTGTTTTTCTTCACATTAAATAGTCTCTTAAATACCAGCTGGCAAAGAAGTTGCCAGTTGCCTTTTGCAGAACAGATGATTTTTCACAGCAGTTACTTGATTCATTCCATAGCTGTCTTTTTTCAAAAAACAGATTACAGCAAACATTCCTGAAAGTATGGATTTTCCTCTTGACCCTTATCAATGCTGAGTTTGATATGACGGAAACTTGCTGAGCTTGTTGCCCGCTGTGGAAGAGTTTCTGATTTCCAATCCCTTTTGTTTATCGCTCATGATACTGTTTGGATTAGAGCCCATCTTATCCCCTCTGCTCCTTTCTGTTCCCCTTTAAAATGCATGATTAAATCCCAAAGACACGGCGAGATTTCCTTGTGCTTGAAACTGCCATTTCTCTCTGATATATGTACGATTATTTTCCCCAGCTCTTTTCTCTCTGGCAGCTGTTGGCTCCATCACAGTGTTGTGCGCTAATTGCTGGGCAATTGCCTTGGAGGGCAACCTCCACCCCTCGCTACGCATGCCTTCCTCCCCTTGACGCTAATGGGACTTAATCACTCCTACCAAAAGGGAAAGCAGCCACGGAGGGCCTGGCCCGTCACTTCTTGAGGGTACTTCCTTGGCATGGGGTTTTGTAGCTTGCCCCGGCAGGCCTGCCTTTCTACACAGAAAGGGAGCTTGGTGTCAGTTTTGCTAATACTGGGAGGGAGGTTGATCCTTTTTATGCTGAGCTTTGTGAACACATCTTGTATTTCTTCACTGTCGACTAGCTACGATCTCATTTTGTAAATTCCGTGGGGTGGTGGTTTTTTCCACTGGTTAGTTTGTTGTTTTTTTTCTTGTTTGTGTTGGGTTTTGTTGTTTTTTGTTTTGTGTTGTTTTTTTGGTTGCTGTAAGTTTTTTCTTTATTGTAATTCTCTAACCCCTTCAGCAGTAAGGAAGCTTTGTTGCTTTAAGGTGCTAGAGCAGATACCTAGCTTTCCTGATTTTGGTGTTACCGGTCCTCTAAACGTTAGTCTGTTTGTCAATTATGCATTAGCCTATTTGCCTTTCATCTTGACTGTTTCTTTTCAGGGATTTACAATATTGTTGAGTTAAGGATTCTCACAGTAGATGGTAATGGAGAAATACTGTTAAGTAAGTTTGTTTAAGAGTGCTGATTAAGTAAATGTTTCTAAGTCTATTGCCTTAAGGCAGTGTTTAAAGGGGCTTCATTTTCCTTCTTGTAGTAGAAAATGTAGTTTGAATGAACGTCATTTTTATTTTTCAAGCGCTTGGTTTTTGCTACTTGATATGGCTAAGAAAAAAATGTGGTTATACCCTCATTGTTCTTAATAAAACATATTATTAAATTATGAGAGGATTAAGCGTTTTAGCTTCTGGCCTTTACACTTAACTTCAGAATACCCTTCTGGAGCCAAAAAGCCCTGATGTGTCAGTGTTTCATACTCTGCTTTGAAGTACTGCAATTCTGGAGATAGTTTCCAGGTAAACTAAGTGGTTCTCACCTACAAGAGTGTGTCATTTGAAAATGTGTCTTTCATTAATGGGAGAGTGAATGATTCTTCCTTGTTTTTAGGCAAATCAGTAATTTAGTGGATAGGTTAAGTTATTCTCTAAATTGAAGTCATTGATGTTTTGCCAATTAAGACTTTGTGTGATATCATAATTTACCTGAGATCTCGCTTTTCGTCCAAGGACCTTAAAACATTTTCCAAATGTTAATTAGGCTGTGCTGTGTTTCTCTGAAACATATAGCTCATTCTTCAGAGATATAGACTGGTACTCAGATGTCAAATGATGCTTTTAAGACTCATAAAGAATACTCTTGAATCTTAAACCCTGCTTAAACTTTGACATAATGCTGCTATTCAAACTCATTTTTATAAACTTTAACAACTGAGGAATACGTAACTTTCATCATCTTCCAGCTTCATAATGAGTCCCAACACTGGGCTTTTAGGACAGATTGATGACTGTGATTGTGTGTTCTTGTTGGTTCACAGTATCTGCATAGCACAAGGGCAGTGCTGTGGCCCGCTGAAGTGGTGGTTTTTGTAGCAGGAGTTGAAAGGTATATATGGATATATGTTGCCTACCCTGCAGTGTGTCAGGAGAGGACAGGTGAGCCTCTCGGGAGCTGAGCTGGTGGGATCTGAACGCATGCAGTTTTGTTGGGAAGTGGTCCCTGGAGTGAACTGCATTTAAGACTGTGCTCAAATTTTGTCTTGGAAACAGTAAACTGGAACAGTTCAAAACAGAGTGAGGGAATGAACTAACAGCTAGGGATTATGGATGATCACATGCCCTGTGCTCAAATTTATTTGCTCTGGACCTCTTTTTATTTAGCAGTGTAAGACCAGGAAGTCCATATGAGAGCTATTTTTTTTAAATATCTCTGAACCTACTGGGGTAACTGATGAAACTTTTGATGACAGGACAAACTTATCTCATGTCAGAGACTTAGGTATGGCTTAATTAAATTACTTTTATTCTGTTTTCTGTAATCGCTTTTAAACAAAGTTCAGTGTAGTTTTTATTTTAGGCCCACATCATGATTCCCAATTTGAGTTAATTCTGAAATTAACTGTGCTTTTTTTAGATCAAGTATTTTTTCAAGTTTGTAATTGCTTGGTCTTTCACTTCTTAGGTAATTAGTCTAAGAACCTACAGGGAAGATTCTGTCCCATGTCCAATGTGGAACTTTGTTGCCAAAATTACTAATTACCACAGAAGTTATTTCAGGGGAATTTTTGACAAAGATTGAGACATAATGTTGGCAGGTACTTTTAGGTATTCAGGTTGCTGAGTAGTAATAGTAAATATTAAAGAACATACATATTATGTGAAAAAAAAGATGAAAAAAGAGAAAAGCCTGTGAAGCTATTGATTTGTATCCTCAGGTTTAGTTCACTGTTATGTTAACATTTCAAATCCTAGAAACATTGTCTGAACAGAGGTAACTATTGTGTCTTAAAGTGCCAAATTCTTTAATAGGATCTTAATACAGTGCTATTTTTTATCTCAAAAACATTATATCTGGGCATTTGTTCTTTTCTTTTTTAAATCATCTGCTCATGTATGTATAATCTTTCATTTTCTGAATTGCCCACATACCACACTTAACTGGTGCGTACAAGGTCAGTTACATTGCCACTACCTCTTCTGCCTTCCCTGAATAACGTAATGCTGAAATAAAGAAGACACAAAGTTGCATATCTGTTTTACGTATTGCATCTGAAAAATACTGGGAAGAAAATGCACCGAAGCATGAGAAACACTTAAGATAGCTTTTATCTCCCTTAAGGTTAGCCTTTGAAAAGACAGGTGTTTAGTTTAAGCTGATCATCTCTCATCCTGCTGTGATGAGTTGAAAGTGAGAGGTGGCATTATCAGTCACTAGATTTGCCTGGTTTAGGTACATGTGTTAGGCAGGGGGGCATGGCTGTGGCCTGAGATGCCTGTTTTTCTGTTACTTCTTGCTGGAAGGATGCATATAGATGCCCAGGATCAAATGAGATGCACTTTGGGTGCTGTTGAGTTTAGAGGAAATATCTAGACTTCCCAAATAAGTAATCAGGTATTCTATTTCATTAAAACTGTCTGTGCAAATGTCTGTTTACCGTGTGAATTCACATAGCTGGTGTTTGATTCAACCCTACACAGACAGATACAATTTTTCTAGTAAAAATATTTTTTGTAAAGGACAATCCGGTTGGAAGCACAATTTCTGTGCACTGCACGGTTCTTCACCATTGAAGGGTTTTAATTTGTGACCCTTTTTTCTGATTTTCACTTTTCCCTGCTTCTGCATGTTTGGTAGGGCTTGATATTTTCACATTGAAGAGTGGGTTACAAGAAGAAAAAATGGCATTGAGGCACCCTTTCAAGAGTCTTCCTAGTGTGTAAAATGTCCCTTCTGAGCCTCAGTCCTTCATCAGTGACCGAGATAAACTGTTGCATAACTGGATAGATACTTTGAAGTTTGTCCAGTTACTGGGGTCCGTATAAACAGAGAAGAGATCTTCAAACAGAGCTACTGAGGCATACCTGACGGTGTTTCCTTTTCTTTCTCTACTCCCCTTTCAGTAACTCTTCACAGCTCTAGCGTTAGACCTAGAGATTTTTAAAAGATGTTCTTAACTCAGTGGAAGGAAGGCCTGGCTCTTGTTCTCTGTGGTTGCATTCACTTATGAAAAATAAATATATTCCTTTTTAGAAACAGGTAATACTGTTAAAAAAGAAAGCATTACAAATTTATTCCTCAATAATTCTTCTTCATATTAGGTGTTTCTTCTGGGACCTGGCACTAACTTTATCCTCTTAGCAAAAGTAAACATGCTATGGCAAGAGCTAAACTCTTCTTCTTTCTTCCAAAGAAAGGATGGCTGAAAAACAAGAACTTCTTTTTGTAAAAATAGTCAACGATTTATGCCAAAGAAGAGAAAACCCAACACTTTCCAAAAAAGTCATGCTACCTCCTCATCCTGAAAAGCAGATGGGAGGGAAAGAGCTCTTTGAAACAGCTGGTAACTTCTGTAGTCTGTAATGTGTTCGGTGATGTGGTTGGAGAGGTGGGACTGTAGGGTAGCCCTTGTTTTATTGAGTGGAGTGGAAGTGACGGATGGTATAAATCGCTATGGTAGTTCCAAAAACTGTCTTGCCTAAACTATAGAAAGCAAATAACAGGTAAAACTGTGTACTATGCTTTTTCGGTTGGTAAGTGCTCAGGTTTTGTATGTATAGACAAGAAGTTTTCATAAAAGTCTTCCTCAGTGCATGTATGAAAACCTTACATAACCGACATTATTTTTTTTCCTATGAACTTTGCTTTTCTATATTGTCATTGGGTACTTCCTGGAAGTTAGTTTTTGATCCACACTTTATACTGTTTTTATATCTCTTGTTTTCCTTTATTTAAAATTTATTTTGGATTCAAGAAAGATGTTTATTTTGATAGCTGATCAAATATGTAAATATATATGTATTTTCAAATCATTAAATAAACTTAGTGATCACTTCCAGAGGTCCAGAATAAAGAATGGATGGAAGAACAGAACTGAGGCATAACATTAAAGTAGTGTAGAAAACCAAAACTGAGCTTATGCAAAACAAATGTTAGGACATAATGGCAATTTAGGAAAGTCTAAATGCAAATTGCAGTCCTAATTTGGCTTTGCATGCTATTGCTTTTGCTTTTCTCGGGGCATTTATAGCCACATGCCTATCAGTCTGCCTGTTCATTCATCCGCCATTTACTTGGAACACCAGAATCACTTTGGGCAGCAAAGACAAATCTGTAAACTCTGCATGAATCTACAAACACTCTGTAAAACACCAACTATACTTCATAGCATTTAGAAGAGAGCAAGCCAAGGACAGGAATTGTGTTTATATTGTAATATGTAGTGCAAGTAAAAGGCAAAGAATTGTGAGTTTGCTTACAAAGTTCTTCCTGCTATCAAGTACATATAATCAGTGAGTGAACCCACCCCATTTCCTCAGCATGTTTGTACAAAATTTCTCATTGGTAAAATATAAATTATGCTATTTTTCCAGGCTACATACACAAAGTATATAAACACAAAAAGATTTCTGACTGTACTTATGCTATATTTTTTTTATCATAGGTGATAGGAAGTGATGCACAGTATGAAGTGCCTTATGTGGCAATTTGAGGCTGTTGCAGTCATGTTGTGATGAGGGCTCTGACGAACCTGCCAATAAAAGCTGTCATGTATTTATGCTGGGTAGTGGACTGAGCTTCTCAAACACACTTCTCATAGGCTTCCTCATAGTTAAATTGTAATGTCTGCTGATCACGGCAGGTTCTAGACTGAATTTCAGCTGCTGGTTTCAGAACAAGATTAGGCTTTGCTGCTGAAGGGGTGTCCCTTGCACTGTCAGGTGCCCTACTCTTTGTCACAGAATTTGTCCATTTTGCCCTCTGTGCCTTATTGTGGAGTTAAAGAATAGGATTACAATCCTCAAATGGAAATTCCTGCAAATGCACTGTCTGTAATTTTACAGTTGGAGTGGATTACTACACCTGTCTGTAGACTGTCTATTGTGTTTCGGTATTTTAAAATTCCTTTGACTTTTAGGGGAGGGTGGGGTAGAGAAAAGCTATTACATTGCAAATCTTTGACATATGGGAGAGAAAAGGCCCTAGAGCTAGAAAAACACCTTTTCTTAATCCCATCCAATTTTGTACAGATTTAGTTGAGTTTAAACAATTCAGACACACCATTTCCCTTCTCTTGCTTGTTTTTCTCAGGAAAATAGTGTTAACCTGCCAAATTAATGCCTGAATGTGGCTGTTCCAGGGAGAGGGTCCCAGGCTGCCACCTAAGCATTAGATCACATTATGCTGGGAGCTGACAGAGCAGATGGAGCAATGTGAGTTGGAGGGAAGGAAGTTAGTGAAGTCCTACCTCCTGTCCTAAACTACATCCCCACAGCCTCTCGGAATACCTCTTGGGAGAAAAAGTTCTCACAATTCCTGGGAAACTTGGAGAGGCAGACAGCCTGGCCAGGCTTACTCCATAAAACCATAGTCTCAGCAACCCTTCTCCCTCCTTTGGGGGCACAAATATGTGGCACGGATCCCACCTCCAGGGTGGGAGAAAAGAGAGGGATAAACTAGACCAGGGTTCCCCGATCGCCGCTGGAGTTAGCACTTAGCTCCAGGGGCCATTTCCCTCTCTGGGATAAAATCTTTCCTCTATCGTCAGTTAATGTCCTGCATCTCATCTGACAGAAGTTGGTGCTATAATTTCAGGCTGCAAACCCTGATGATGGATGTATGGTCCTTGTTGCTGTCCATGTAAGAAAATGACTATTCTTTTCACTTTTTAAAGCAAAAGCTAGGAAATTACTTTAAAAGAGCTTGTATATGTTTTGTAACAATAAGTAGTGGAAGCATGTTTTATGTTACAATGCTCAATAATGTAGCAAATTATTTTGCCTTTAAAAATGGTCCTATAACAGAAAAGATTTAAAGTGGCCATATATCTGTTATGTCTGAATTTAGATTCTTTTTATGCTTGTTTGCATCTAACTAACATAGAAAAATCTTTCTTTTTTCTAATCATACTGCATCATAGTACAAAGCCCCAAATAAACAGCAAGATGCAGTACTTTATTTTGAAAGAAATCTTACCTTTCTTTCTTTTCATACCTATCTTTTCTGATACCTTACCTTTCACATGGTATCAACTCGTGTGAATTACAATGGGAGGGACTGAAGAGGAGAGCTTACACCTGTGTGTAGGCTTCAACTCCTCCAAGGGGTTTGTTTCAAATGTACGCTACAAACTTAAAACAGTTTATGTAAATGGAAAACTAAACATTATCATGAACATTGCTGTATTTGCAAAACAACCTTACTGTTTTATCTGTTTCTTGAATTCGTTAGTGGGGGTCTGTTAGCAGACCTTATTCAGAAAATCATATGAGTTTTACTAGTGGCATAGTCTCACATTTTATAGCGATGAAACACCTAACAGTGGCCAGATCCTTATCATTTTACAGAAAAGTGTCTTAATGAATTGTGGTCTTTTTTTTTTCTTTTTCAGAAGGAGTATTTTTTGAATTCAGTTTCATCTAAATGAAAGGTCGTCTTAGCCTACAGTTCAGATTAGTTTTTCTTCCAAACAAAATACCATTAAATTTTAGTACTGTCAGGTATTCCTGTCTGTGTTATTGTGAGGAAAGACACGATGTGACTATTTGGCTGTTAGCTCACTTGATATCATCTTTTCTATTAAAGAGCAGAATGCACATTGCCAACCTTTTGTTATCTAGTTTCCCAACTCCCATACAGTATCAGGTTCTGCCAAACTGGCTTACGTTTTGCAAGCGCTCACCATTGACTTCAGTTATCTTTTCCTGGTAGTCTGCATCCTGCCACTTCGCTGTAAATGTCACACACTCTTCTTCATTCATACTTCCTACTAAGATTTTTATTGAAATTGTGTACAGAACTATGCAAGTGTGCAGGAGAAAAATAATTATATTTATTCTATATATAGTTACTGCTGAAAAGGCTTTCATAGGGAAAAAATGAAAATATCATTTTTGATGCTAATACACTGCCCGGTAAGTGGAAAAATGGGAAAAGATGCATAATTAATGTCAGGACCTAGAAGATTTAAAAAAATATTCT
>Ga0181612_151563_pt1 | contig 30045 bp, 26 predicted proteins | sample HoacroProtozoa21_FD_119630 | JGI IMG/M metagenome (GOLD analysis project Ga0181612, IMG submission 119630) | Hoatzin crop microbial communities from Cojedes, Venezuel. Combined Assembly of Gp0051906, Gp0051904, Gp0051908 | reverse complement strand
TAGTGAGAAAAGCTCCGAAATAGCAAGAAATTTCGTGGGAACTCAAATCGATTGTTTTCGCAATGTTTTCGCAAAAGAAAAATAAAGCACTTGAAAATTTTTGTAAGTGCTTGATTTTCAGTGTGGACCAGCCAGGGCTTGAACCTGGGACCTCCAGATTATGAGTCTGTTGCTCTAACCAACTGAGCTACAAGTCCGTGAGATGGAGCGGGGCGGGTGCGAAAGACAGTGCGCCGCTTGCATTCCGGATGCAAAGGTAAGATGTTTTGCGGGATTTACCAAATCTTTTGCTTCATTTTCGTCGTAAATCAGTGGAATGGTTGACTTTCGGAAAAGATGGCACAGGGCACATTTTCCCGGATTTCTTTGGATTTGTCGGTTTTTTTGCGGACCTTTGCGTATTCTTAGCCGTATGGCGGCATTGACGGAAAGATATGATTTGGAAAAATTTAAATGAGATTACCCAGTCGGAACCTTGTGTGGCGACCATCGGTTTTTTTGATGGCGTGCACAAAGGGCACCAGTATCTTATCCGTCAGGTCATCGACCGCGCCCGCGAGGCGGGTCTGGCGGCGGTGATTATCACGTTTGACAAGCATCCCCGCGAAGTGGTGGACGGCCAGTACAGACCGGCCTTGTTGTCGACGGCGGAGGAAAAAAGGATATTGTTGTCCAAAACGGGCATCGACGCCTGCGTAGTCTTGCCGTTTGACAAGGCCATGGCGGCGACGGATGCCCGCACGTTTATGACTTCCATACTCAAAGAACGCCTGAACGTGCGGCAGTTGGTCATCGGCTATGACCACCGTTTCGGCCACGACCGGACGGAAGGCTTTGAGGATTACGTCCGTTACGGCCGGGAGTTGGACATGGACGTCGTGCAGGGCACACCGCTGTCGCTTCAGGGCCGCAGTGTGAGTTCGTCATTGATCCGCAAGTATATAGAAGCGGGCGAGATGGAACTGGCCGAGGCGTGTCTGGGATATCCTTACACCTTGGCCGGTATGGTGGCGGGCGGGTATCAGGAGGGCCGCCGGGTGGGGTTCCCTACGGCCAACATGGAAGTGAAGGACAAGCGGAAACTGATACCCGAAGCGGGCGTATATGCCGTGAAAGCGCGGGTGGAAAAGACCATGGAAATGAAGCGGGCGATGATGAATATCGGTTCAAGACCCACTTTCGGCGGTGACGCGCTCTCGCTGGAGACCCATATTCTCCATTTCACCGATGATATCTACGGTCAGCGGTTGCGCGTGTTTTTCGTGCATCGCATCCGGGAGGAGAGAAAATTCGATACCGCTGAGGCTCTGGCGGAGCAATTGAAGGAGGACAAGGAAATCGTGGAAAAACAATTTGAAAAAGAGATAGAAGAATGAAATCTTTTCTGGGTGCCGTCTTTTCGGCGTTGTTGTACGTTGTGATGTTCCTGCTCATGCAGGTGGCTGCCTGCGTGGCCGTGGTCATTCCCTGGTATATGTCGAAGGGAAAAGACCTGCAGTTTATCCTCGACGGTCTGAAATCGGGCAATGTGGGTACGGACCCGACGATGCTCGTACTGGTTTCCGCCGCCGGCAGCGTACTGATTATCCTCCTGTTCCTGTTGGCCCGCTGGTGTAAAGTGTCGCGCAGTTATCTGCTTTCCAGGCCTTGGGCCGTCTTCTTCTGGGTGTTTATCATGACGCTCGGTACGATAATCCCGTCGGAATGGGCCATGGAAAAAATGAACGTCGACATGCCGGCGGACATCATGCAGACCTTGGAAATGATGATGCAAGACCGTTGGGGCTACATTGCCCTGGGTCTTTTGGCGCCCATTGCGGAGGAAGTGGTTTTCCGCGGAGCGATTTTACGGGCGCTGCTGAAAGTGTTTCACAAGCGGATGCACTGGATACCCATTCTCCTGTCGGCCTTGATTTTCGGTGCCGTACACGGCAATCTGCCGCAATTCATCCATGCCACGGTGATGGGTCTGCTGCTCGGTTGGATGTATTACCGCACCGACAGTATCCTGCCCGGCGTGGTGATGCACTGGGTGAACAATACGGTGGCCTATGTGGTATGCAATGTCTTCCCCCAATACAGTGACGCCAACCTCATAGACATCTTCAAAGGCAATGAACAGCACGTGTGGATGGCCCTCGGATTCTCGATGCTGATATTCCTGCCCGCCCTGGTGCAGTTGGCCTTGCGCCTGAGGAAAGCGCAGAAACGGTATTAGACACATCCGCCCGAAGGGCGATACGGACATAAATGAAGAGCGCCTGACCGGGAGGTCAGGCGCTCTTAACGTTAGTATGTTATGAAAATTTGAGAGAAATAGAAACTTCGCAGTTTCAATGTTTTACTAAATTGATTGTATTGAGAAGCATAGAAAATTTCATTTCAGTATGACGGTCTGTTCCGTCATGTCCTGCTGCCAGGCGTTCTGCCTTGTGGAGTCGATGACGGCGGAGTCGCCGCGGGCCACGGAGATGTTCTCTCCCGATATGGGAAGCTCTCCCGTGTAGTCCTGCCGCTGCTGGAAGGGCACCTGCATGGCGTTGCCCAAGGTCAGGATGATGGCGACGATGGCGGCGGCCTTGAACAGCGGCATCAGCCGGCGGGTCAGGGTCTTGCGGGGAGCCGCATCCTTCTCCTCGGTCATGGCCAGGATTCTATCATCGAAATCATCGCTCAGGACTTGCTCCTTGAGGTCTGCGCTCTGGCAGGTAAACAGGTCCTTGTAGGGCAAAAGCGCTTGAGGCACTTCCTTCTGGCTGAAGAAAGCGCGCAAGATTTCCTCCTCTTCGAGAGAAGTCTCGCACTGCCAATAGCGCTCCAAGAGCTGTTCGATGTATTTATAATCCATATTTGTTGATTTCCTCGTATTGTTGCCTGATGCGCTGGCGCCCCCGGAAGATGTTGACTTTCACCTGTTCTTCCGTGATGCCGAGGACATCGGCGATTTCTTTGTATGATTTCCCTTCGAAGTCGCGGAGCTGCATGCACGTCCGTTGCTTTTCGGGCAAGGCGTTGATGAGTTTCCTGACCATGAGCAGACGGTCTTGCTGAATCATCTGCTCGTAGGGATTGGACGCAGAATCGGAACGTTCCGGAATGGCAGCCTCATCGTATGACGTGTCATTTCTTCCGGCTTTCTTCACCTTGTCCAGCGAGAGATTGCGGCAGACCGTCAGGCAATAGGCCTCGATGGAATCGATGTTTCTCCAATTGTCGCGGTTGTTCCACACCTTGATGAGCGTATCCTGAACGACGTCTTCGGCGTCTTCTTTCCGGAGCGTGATACGAAGTGCCAGGCGGAAGAGCTCATTCTTCAGCGGCAACACGTCGTTCCGGAAACTGATCGTTTTCATCTGCTCTCTTAAAAAATGACGATTGGGAAAAGGAAAAGTTACAAGACCCTGGTGAATTAACGTTTTTTAATCACGGTACCCTGCGTTCCGTCCAGGTTGTCGGCCGAGGCGATAATGACGCGGGATACCCCTTTCTCTAAGGCGTCAAAGGCATTTTCCAATTTGGGAATCATGCCGTCCGAGACGATTCCCTCGCTTTTCAGACGCTCGAAATCCTCAGGCGTGATGACGGGAATGACGCTGTCGTCATCGTCGGGTGAGCGGAGGACGCCTTTTTTCTCAAAACAATAGATCAGCGTGACGTCGTAACAGTCGGCCAGGGCTTTGGCCGTTTCCGCCGCAATGGTGTCGGCGTTGGTGTTCAATAGATGTCCGGCGCCGTCGTAGGTGAGTGGCGCCATGACGGGCGTGACCCCGCTTTCGATTAGAGCGGTCAGGCGATGGCCGTCCACCTGTCTGACATCGCCCACGAATCCATAGTCGACGCCGTCGCGGACGGGCCGTTTGTCGGAAAGAATCACGCTCATGTCGGCGCCGGTGAGGCCCAGTGCGTTGACGCCGGTGGCTTGCAGGGACGCCACCAGCCGCTTGTTGACCAGTCCGCCGTAGACCATCGTCACCACGTCTATCATGGCAGCGTCGGTGATGCGCCTTCCGCCCACCATGCGTGTCTCGATACCTAATTGCGAAGCCACTTTCGTGGCCTTGCGGCCGCCGCCGTGAATCAGCACCTTGCGACCGCCGATGGCGGCGAAATCGGTCAACAGCCGTTGCAGGCGGTCTTCGTCTTCGACGACGGCGCCGCCTACTTTGATGAGCGTTATCTCGTTTTTCATACTCTTCTCACTATTCAAGATAGGTGTATCCGTAAAGTCCTGACCGGTAATTGCCCAGGAACTCCTTGCCCTCCTCGAGCGAAATCTTTCCCTGCTTGACACTCTTGGTCACCCATGTCTCCAGTTGGCGGACCAGTTTCTTCGGGTTGTACTGAACGTAACTCAACACGTCTTCCACCGTCTCGCCGTCGAAAATCTGGTCGATGTGGTAATGACCGTCCTTCACACTGATGTGTACGGCGTTGGTGTCGCCGAAGAGATTGTGCATGTCGCCGAGGATTTCCTGGTATGCGCCCACGAGGAATACGCCGAGATAATAGGACTCGTTCCGTTTCAGACGGTGGACGGGCAGGACGTTGGAAATATGGTTGTTGGTGACAAAATGCGCGATTTTACCGTCAGAATCGCAGGTGATGTCCTGCAATGTGGCCAGTCGGGTGGGGCGCTCGTCCAACCGCTGGATGGGGACGATGGGGAAAATCTGGTCCACGGCCCAGGCGTCGGGCAGGGATTGGAACAAGGAGAAATTGCAGAAATACTTGTCGGCGAGGATTTTGTCCAGGTTGCGCAGTTCTTCCGGCGTGTGTTTCAGGTTTTTGGCCAGTGAATTGATTTCGCGGCACACGCTCCAATACATCTGTTCCACCTCGGCCCGCGTCTTGAGGTCGATGATGCCGTGAGAGAACAAGTCGAGCGCCTCTTCCCGGATTTGCTCCGCGTCGTGCCAGTCTTCCAGCATGTTCCGCGGATTGAGGTTGTCCCAGATGTCATACAGGTCGCGCACCAACTGGTGGGCGTTCTCGGAAGGTTCGAATTCTTCCGGCATCTCGGGCAGCGTAGCCGTTTCCAGGACGTCGATGACCAGGATGCTGTGGTGGGCCGAAAGCGAACGGCCGCTCTCCGTAATCAGGTTGGGATGAGGAATGCCGCTCTTGTCGGACGCCTCCACGAAGGTGTAGATACAGTCGTTGACATATTCCTGTATGGAATAGTTGACACTGCTCTCGCTGCTGGGCGAGCGCGTGCCGTCGTAATCGACGCCCAGTCCGCCGCCGCAGTCGACGAAGTCGACATTGTAGCCCATCTTGTGGAGTTGGATATAGAATTGCGCCGCCTCGCGCAAAGCGGTCTGGATGCGGCGTATCTTGGTGATCTGACTGCCGATATGGAAGTGAATCAGACGGAGACAGTCGTGCATGTCTTTCTTGTCGAGGATGGCCAGGGCCTCCAGCAGTTCTGACGAAGTCAGACCGAATTTGCTGGCGTCGCCGCCGCTTTCCTCCCATTTGCCCGAACCGCTGGAAGCCAGTTTGATGCGGATGCCCAGGTTGGGCTTCACCTGCAATTTCTTGGCGGCTTTGGCGATGATTTCTATCTCATTGAGTTTTTCTACGACGATGAATATCCGTTTGCCCATCTTTTGCGCCAGCAGGGCCAGTTCGATATAACTCTGGTCCTTGTATCCGTTGCACACGATGAGGGAGTCGCTCTGGCACTGTACGGCCAGGACGGCGTGCAGTTCCGGTTTGCTGCCGGCCTCCAGTCCCAGATTGAACTTTCGTCCGTGGGAAATCATTTCCTCCACCACCGGTTGGACCTGATTGACCTTGATGGGGTAGATGATGAAGTTTTCGGCTTTGTAATGGTATTCCTCCGAGGCTTTCTTGAAACAACTGGCGGTCTTTTCAATCCTGTTGTCCAGGATATCGGGGAAGCGCAGGAGCACGGGCGGCGTCACGTCGCGCACGGCGAGTTCGTCCATGACTTCGCGCAAGTCGATTTTTGTCTCGTTCTTGCAGGGCGTGACATACATGTTGCCCAATTCGTTGACACCGAAATACGACGTGCCCCATCCTCCGATATTATAGAGTTCCTTGGAGTCTTCGATGGTCCATTTCTTCATTTTGTGATTGCTTAGGAATATTTAAAATGATAAATCTCTCTCTTCTTTCTGAATGCCGTCAAGTCCCAGGCGCTCGCGGATGCCGGCCACGGTGTGTCTGATTTTGTCGTGCGTGTCGAGCAGCGACACGTCAATGACATGACGGGCCTTGTTGTAGAAGGGCTCGCGCGCGTCCAACTGCCTGCGGATGAACGTTTTCATCTCTTCGGGCTGCTTGTTCTTCAGCAGCGGGCGCTCTGTACGGCCCATGCTCAGGTGCTTGTACAGGACTTCCGGCGTCGCTTTCAGGTAGACGGTGTCGCCCTGTGCGTTGAGGTAGTCCATGTTGTCGAAGAAACAGGGCGTGCCGCCGCCGCAACTGATGATGACGTCTTCAAATTCGGCCACCTCGTGCAGCATGTTGTGCTCTATCTTCCGGAATCCTTCTTCGCCCTTTTCCGCAAAGATTTGCGCCACGGTCTTGTGCATCCTGCTTTCAATATACCAGTCCAGGTCGTAGAATTTCAGACCGAGTTCCTTGGACAGCATGTTGCCTACCGTGGTCTTGCCCGCACCCATGTATCCGATGATGATGATGCGCACCATGTCACTTCTTTTTTGTCGGGGCGTTCCGGACGATGTCCATGCACTGGTCGTAGGAAAGTCGGGCGGCCGTCTCGTGCAGGTTTTTCGGCAACCGGTAATTCTTGCCGTCGTAGGCGATATACGGACCGTACCGGCCGTTGAGCACCTGCAGTTTGGCATCTTCCTCAAATGTCTTCAACGTCCTGAGACTTTCCTGTTGACGCTTCTCCTGAATCAGTTGCGCGCACGTGTCGAGCGATACGGTCATCGGGTCTTCCGTCTTGGGGAGCGTCACGTATTTCTTGTCGTAAAGAATGTAAGGGCCGAATCTTCCCGTACCGATGACGACCGGTTTGCCCTCCAGCTCGCCTACGGTGCGGGGCAGGCGGAACAGTTCCAGGGCTTCGTCGAGCGTGATGTCGCCCATGCTCTTGCCCGAAGGCAACTGTGCGAAACGCGGTTTCTCCTTGTCTTCGGCGGAACCGATTTGAACCACCGGTCCGAAACGGCCGATTTTTACGTAGACCGGTTTGCCGCTCTTCGGGTCAGTGCCCAGTTGGCGCTCGCCGGCCTTGTGCTCGCTGCGGGCGTTCATCACCTTGTCCACGACGGGTTCAAACTTCTTGTCAAACTGCTTCATCAGTTTGTTCCACTCGCTCTTGCCTTCGGCGATTTTGTCGAAGTCCTTTTCCACGTTGGCAGTGAAGTTGTAATCCATGATGTCGGGGAAATTCTCCATCAGGAAATCATTCACCACGATACCGATGTCGGTAGGCAGGAGCTTGCCCTTCTCACTGCCGACGATTTCCTTTTTCACCTTCTCCGTGACCTTGAGCCCCTTGAGCGTGTTTACGGTATAGGTGCGCTCTTCGCCTTTCTTGTCGCCCTTGTGTACGTATTCCCGTTGCTGGATGGTACTGATGGTGGGCGCGTAGGTGGACGGACGGCCGATACCCAACTCTTCCAATTTGTGTACCAGACTGGCTTCCGTGTAGCGGATGGGGCCCAGACTGAACCGTTCCGTGGCCGTGACCTCGCGGCGTTGCAGCGCGTCGCCTTTCTTCAGCGGCGGCAGGATGTGCGTGTTCTCCTGTTGCGTCTCCTCGTCGTCGGTCGACTCGCGATAGACTTTCAGGAATCCGTCGAAGACAACGGTATCGCCTTCGGCGATGAATTTCTCCTCCGTTCCGTCGATGTCAATCGTCACCGTGGTCTTTTCTATCTGCGCGTCAGCCATCTGCGAGGCGGCCGTGCGCTTCCATACCAGGTCGTACAACTTCTTGTCCTGGGCCGTTCCCTCGATGGTGATGTTGTTCATGTAGGTGGGCCGGATGGCCTCGTGTGCCTCTTGAGCGCCCTTCGACTTGGTCTGGTAGTTGCGCGGTTTGCTGTATTCGGCGCCGTACAGTCTGGTAATCTCCTCCTTGCTGCTGCCGATGCACAGTTTGGACAGGTTGACCGAGTCGGTACGCATATAGGTAATCAGTCCGTGCTCGTAGAGCCGCTGGGCCACCATCATGGTCTGACTCACCGTAAATCCGAGTTTGCGGGCCGCTTCCTGCTGCAGCGTCGACGTGGTGAAAGGCGGTGCGGGCGTGCGCTTGAGCGGTTTTTTGGCCACGTCGGCCACGGTGAAACCGGCGTTTTTGCATTTTTCCAAGAAGGCGACGGCTTCTTCGTGCGTGGCGAAACGGCGGTCGAGTTCGGCCTTCACCTCGGCGGCGGAACCGTCGGTCTGAATGATGGCGAAGATGGCGTTCACCCTGTAATACGGTTCACTTTGGAAGGCTTGGATTTCGCGCTCGCGTTCCACAATCAGACGGACGGCGACACTCTGTACACGTCCTGCGGAAAGCGACGGTTTCACCTTGCGCCACAGCACGGGCGAGAGTTTGAAACCCACGATACGGTCGAGCACGCGCCGCGCCTGTTGGGCATTGACCAAGTTCATGTCCAAATGACGCGGATGCTCTATGGCCGCCAGAATGGCCGGTTTGGTAATCTCATGGAAAACAATGCGGTTGGTGTTTTTCTCGTCCAGGCCCAAAACTTCACACAGGTGCCAACTGATGGCCTCTCCCTCGCGGTCTTCATCGGATGCCAACCATACCTTGCCGGCTTTCTTGGCTTGCGATTTCAGTTCATTGACCAGTTTCTTTTTCTCTTCGGGAATCTCATAATCCGGTTCCAAAGAGTCGGGATTGATGCTGATTTCTTTTTTCTTCAGGTCGCGGATGTGTCCGTAAGACGACATCACTTTATAGTCTTTTCCTAAAAACTTCTCTATTGTCTTGGCCTTGGCGGGACTCTCGACAATGACTAAATTCTTCTCCATGATAGGTGTGTACTTTAATTCAAGGGCGCAAAAGTAAGGAAAAACTTGGCTCTCACCTTATTATATGGCCAAATTTATGCTTTTTTAACCCTCATGAGAGTCCCGCCTTTCAAGGCCGCCGGCCGCTATTTTCTCAGGGCCAGAAATCTTCTCAACCCCTCCCGGACCGAGCGCAGGCCGAACTGCTCCGTGCGGATGTCGCCGAGCGGTATCCACATGCACTCGGCCGCATCGTCAAGCGCTTGCAGACCGTCGGTGGAATCCACCTCGCAGAGGAAGAACATGTCGAGCGTATGGATGTCCATGCCCGAATAGCGGTACAGATTGGGCAGACTGAACACATATTCCGCCTTGACCACGTCGAGTCCGGTCTCTTCCTTTATCTCGCGGATGACGCCCTCTTCGCCCGTTTCGTCGTTGTCGGTAAATCCGCCGGGCAGGTCGAGCGTCCCCTTGGCGGGTTCGTTCTTGCGCCGTTCCACGAGCAGTTCGCCTTTATCGTTGAGGATGAATGCCACGTTGGCCGCACTGGGATTCCCGTAATAGATGAACCCGCAGTTGTCGCATTTCTTGCTTTTGAAATTGTGAATCTCAAAATGTTCACTGCCGCATACGGGGCAGTACTTGAATTTGTCTAAGGGATGCATGTCGTTTACCAGTTATCAGTACGGAACGGGAACAGCGGCAGACCGGCGGCATTGGCCACGTTGCCCACTTGGAAGTTTTTGAAACAATACCTTACGGCCACGGGTTTCTTCACCTCAGGCGCCGTCAGGATGATGCCCTGTGTCCAATAATAATAGGCCTTGGCAGGATAAAACACCTTGTCCTCGCCGGCGATTTCAAATCCCTGGATGTCCTCGTAACGGCTGATGGCATCGTAATCATTCTTCAGATGCACGAATACGGTGTCGGCATTGACCGACATGTCCTTGAATTCCGGACTCTCGCACATGATGCCCTCCATGCCGTACTGCTTGTTGAGGGCCAGGAAAGCCAGCCGCTGGCCTACCTCGCGCTTCTTTGCGGGGTGAATCTGCTGTGTCTCATAAGGATACACCAGGTCGTTGGTGCAGACCAGGGCACTGTTGGGAATCATTTTCGACGCCTTAAACTGTTGTTCGCGCAGGCGTGCGCCCCAGTCGGCGTTGACGTTGTCATAGTAATAAGGCGCGATTTCCACGAAATAAAAAGGAATCTCACCCAGTCGGAAGTCTCTCCGCCACTGTTCCACCAACAGTTTCAGACGGGAAGAATACTGGTCGCCCGGATCGCCCACGTTGGAGCACCCCTGATAATACAAAATACCCTTGACGGTATAATTGAGAATGGGATGGAACGTACCGTTGCCCCAGAGCAGCGGACGGTGATAGTCCCAGGAGAATTTCCTGACCATCTCGAGCGAGTCCAACGGGTCGGAAGTGTATTTCCTGAGGTTGTCCTCGTCGAGCCAGCTCTCTACGCGCGTCCCGCCCTTGTTGGCCATAATCAGTCCGACGGGCACGTCCAGGGCCTTGTTGACCACCTGGGCGAAGAAATAACCCGTGGCGCTGGCATCGCTGACAGTCGAAGGCGATACGGTCTTCCAGGCACAATCGGCGTCGTCCAGCGGCGTCATGCTCATCACACTGGGGATTTTCACATAGTGAATGCCGGAATAGTCCTTCGCGCCGATGACTTCCTGGTTGTATCCCTCCACCGGACAATTGCCGAATCCCTTGACCGGCATCTCCATGTTGCTCTGTCCGGCGCACACCCAGACTTCGCCCGAAAGGACATCCCGGAGCGTTACCTTGCCGTCACCGTCGTCAAAGGTAATCGAAAGCGGGGTGTAACCGGCCTCAGGCGTCTTGACCGAGACCATCCATTTGCCGTCGTCGCCGGTCTTTGCCGTGTATTTGTCCTTCGACCACGACACACTTACCTTGACCGTCTTGCCGGCATCGTCCCATCCCCAAAGGCGCGCCTCGGAGAGTTGTTGCAGTACCATGCCGTCGCCCAATACGTGCGGCAACCGGATTTTTGCCTCGGCACTTGCCGAAAGACAAAGGGCGGCCAGCATGAGCCCGCCCGCTTTCATAAAGTTTTTCATATTCGGAATAGTTTATTGCTGTTCTGCAGAAACGTCGTTCAGGTGTTGTCCGGCAGGCAAGGCGTCAAAAACTGTTCAGCCAGGCTTTCAGGTCGAGCAACATTTCGATGTGATACTTGAAACTGCCGCGCATGCCCCAACCGTGACCGCCGGAAGGATAGACGTGAAGAGATGCCGGAACGTCGTGCCGGTAGAGCTCCACGTAATAGTTGACACCGTTGACCGGCAACACGACATGGTCGTCATCGCTGAGCGCAATCCAGGCGCGGGGCGTCACGCGCGTCACCTGAAAGTCGCTGCTGTAGTCTTTTTCCTTTTTCTTGCTGGCGTTTTTGCCCAGGAAATTGTCGTGCGAACCCTGATGCGTGAATCCCGGTTGCATGGTAATGACGGGATAAAACAGGATTTGGAAGTCGGGCTTGGCGTCTTTCTCGGCCTGTGTCGCCACGGTGGAAGCCAGGTGGCCGCCTGCCGAAGACCCCATGATGCCGATGTCGCCCGATTTGATGTTCCAGGCCCGCGCGTTGCGTCTGACCAGTCGGACGGCCTCCTCGGCGTCGCTTATCGGCGTTTTCGGATTGCCGTTGGGCATGCGGTACTTCAGGACGATGGCCGCAATACCCATGTTGTTGAAGAATCCGGCCCAGTCGGTACCCTCTTTCTCAAAGGCCAGATGCGAGTAGCCGCCACCTGGCAGGATGACGACGGCCCGGCCTGTGGCGATTTTCCTGTCGGGCAGGAACACGCGCACTTTCGCCGTGTCGTTCTTGTTGACGTTGTAGGGCACACGACCTTCCCAGAGGTTCATGTCAAACTGCTGTTGGGCGGATGCCAGGAACGGCATCACGGCCAGGAAAAAGGAGGATATTATTTTTTTCATTGATGGAATACTGAAGTTGGAAAAGATTACAACAACGCCTGAATGGCGGCGTCAATGTCGCTGATTTGCACGTCGCGTTTCTGCGCGATGCAGTTTTTGTCAAGCAGGAAGAACGTGGGAATCTCACTCACGTTGTACCGCCGGAGCACCGACGCGTCGTCATCGGTGGCGACTCTTACCGACGTCCAGGGCAGCGCGGCCGTCTGTGTCTTCCAGAAATGCTCGTTGTCGTCGACGCTCACCTGATAGATTTCCAGTCCGCGGTCGTGGTATTTGTTGTACAGCTCCCTCAGACGCATGATGCGTTCGGTCGACCCTTCACCTGCAAAGAGGTGGAAATCCAGCAGGACCACATGGCCTTTCAAGTCGGAAAGGCGCTTCGTCTGGCCTTTGTTGTCGGTCAGGATGGCGTCGATGATACCCGACGTATCCACTATCCTGGCATCAAACTGGCGGTTTTGCGCGGCCTCCATGATTTTGATGTCCTTCATGCCTTCAATGGCGATGTTGTGGAGATTCTTGCCCCGCTCCGCATCGGGATAGGCGGCGTCCCAACTGGTCGCTACGGCGGCGAATACCTTCATGTCGTCCTTGTTGCTGCGCGGATTGAAAATCAGCGACTGCAACGCGCCCAAACGATAAGTCTGGAACAGGGCGTAATAGGCATAAGCCTTCATGGGCTCTTTGAAAATATATCCCCATTTCACCTTTTCCTTGTAGGCGTCGACCACCTTTTGCACGCTGTCTTCCACGGCCTTGACACCCAGATTCGGGTTCTTGGCGATGGCGTTGATTTGCTGTTGCATCACCATTTGCTGCAAGGCGAGCTCCTTGATTTTGGAACAATCCTCCGAACCTTTCACCTCGTAGCCCACCGACATGGTCGGATAATTGGCCTTGACGGTCACCGTTTCGGTGGAATCGATGGCGATATTGATGATTTGACCGGCGATGCGCAAACGGTAAAACTCCGGTGAAACCGGCGATTTTTCACTAAAAGAGAAGGCTCCTTTCCCGTCGAGCGGGACCGAATCCGTGGCGACGGGACCGTCCAGACTGACATGCTCCAGGTAGAGGACGGAGTCTTTCGCACCGGTGATTTCACCACTCACGGTGAATTTCCGGTTGTCGCACGAACTTACGCCTGACAAAAGGGCGGAAAACAAGAATAATTTAAAAATGGAAATATGCGATTTCATATAACACGAATTTGCCGCAAAAGTAGTGTAAAAAGCGCAAAAAACAAAAATATTTTTCGTTTTATTCTTTTGTACGGGTAATTTTAAGTAATTTTGCGCGATTTTATTTTTTATAGATGTATTTTTAAGATGAACGTAATTACGAAAACCCTTCAATTGGCTGATGGAAGAACCATCACCATTGAGACCGGGAAAGTGGCAAAGCAGACCGACGGAAGTGTCGTTCTCCGCATGGGGAACACCGTTCTTCTCGCCACTGTTTGTGCCGCAAAGGATGCAGTTCCCGGAACAGATTTCATGCCTTTGCAGGTGGATTACAGAGAGCAGTATGCCGCAGCGGGACGTTTCCCCGGCGGTTTTACCCGTCGCGAAGGCAAGGCAGGTGACAATGAGATTCTTACTTCCCGCCTTGTAGACCGTGTGCTCCGCCCGCTTTTCCCCTCCAATTATCATGCCGAAGTGTTTGTCAACGTGATGTTGCTTTCCGCCGACGGCGTGGATCAGCCTGACGCTTTGGCCGGTTTTGCCGCTTCCGCCGCCCTGGCCTGCTCCGACATTCCTTTCGAGTGCCCGATTTCCGAGGTGCGCGTTGCCCGTATTGGCGGGGAATATGTCATCAATCCTACTTTTGAGCAGATGAAGGAAGCCGACATGGACATCATGGTCGGCGCTTCCGCAGAGAATATCATGATGGTGGAAGGCGAGATGAACGAAGTGTCCGAGCAGGATTTGCTCGGCGCGTTGAAGGCCGCCATGGAAGCCATCCGTCCGATGTGCGAGTTGCAGAGCGAGTTGTCCAAGGAGTTGGGCAAGGACGTGAAGCGCGAGTACGACCACGAAATCAACGACGAGGAGTTGCGTGAGCAAATCAACAAAGAGCTCTATCAGCCCGTCTACGACGTCACCAAGCAGGCCCTCGACAAGCAGGCCCGTCAGGATGCGTTCGACAAGATTATCGCCGATTTCAAGGAAAAGTACGATGCCGCCCATACGGATCTCTCCGAGGATGATCTGGAAGAGAAGCACGCCGAGGCCGACCGCTACTATCACGACGTGATGCGCGACGCCATGCGCCGTTGCATTCTCGATGAGGGCATTCGTCTCGACGGTCGTAAGACGGATGAGATCCGCCCGATTTGGTGCGAGGTCAGTCCGCTGCCCATGCCTCACGGAAGCAGTATCTTTACCCGTGGCGAGACCCAGTCGCTCACCACTTGTACGCTGGGTACCAAACTTGACGAGAAGTTGGTGGACGACGTGCTCGACCGCAGTTACATGCGCTTCATCCTTCACTACAACTTCCCGCCGTTCTGTACGGGCGAGGCCAAGGCCCAGCGCGGCGTAGGCCGTCGTGAAATCGGTCACGGCCACCTGGCATGGCGCGGTCTGAAGGGTCAGATTCCTGAGGATTTCCCCTACACCGTGCGTCTGGTTTCCCAGATTCTGGAGTCCAACGGTTCTTCTTCCATGGCTACGGTTTGTGCCGGAACCCTGGCGCTGATGGACGCGGGCGTGCCGATGAAGAAACCCGTTTCCGGTATTGCCATGGGTCTGATCAAGAACCCCGGCGAGGAGAAATATGCCGTATTGAGCGATATCCTCGGTGATGAGGACCACTTGGGCGACATGGACTTCAAGACCACCGGTACGAAGGACGGTCTGACCGCCACGCAGATGGACATCAAGTGCGACGGACTCAGTTTTGAAATCCTGGAGAAAGCGCTGATGCAGGCCAAGGCCGGTCGTGAGTATATCCTCGGCAAACTGACGGAGACCATCGCCGAACCGCGTGCCGAACTCAAGCCGCAAGTGCCGCGCATCGAGGCCTTCGACATTCCGAAGGAGTTTATCGGTGCCGTCATCGGCCCCGGCGGAAAGATTATCCAGCAGATGCAGGAGGATACAGGCTCTACGATTACCATCGATGAGGCCGACGGCGTAGGTCACGTTCAGGTGAGCGCGCCCGACAAGGCCAGCATCGAGGCGGCCATTGCCAAGATCAAGGCCATCGTCGCCATCCCCGAAGTGGGCGAGGTCTACGAGGGAACCGTGCGCAGCATCATGCCTTACGGCTGTTTCGTTGAGATTCTTCCCGGCAAGGACGGTCTGCTCCACATCTCGGAAATCGACTGGAAACGTTTGGAGACGGTTGAGGAAGCCGGTATCAAGGAGGGTGACAAGATCAAGGTGAAACTCCTGGAGATCGACCCGAAGACCGGTAAGTACAAACTCTCTCACCGCGTATTGCTGGACAAGCCTGAAGGCTATGTGGAGCGTGAGCGCCGCCCGCGCAACAACGACCGCCGTCAGCGCAACAGCAACAACAACCGTTTCTCTTCCGACAACCGCCGCAACGACCGTCGCGAAGATCATCATGACGACAATGATGAGAATTAATCAATAATATTTTTTCATACTTTGTCAGGGGGTGTGCCCGTCGGGGTGCACCCCATTTTTATGTCTATGGCTGAAATCCTTTTGTCTTGTCGTCGCATTTCTTCAGCCTCTTCTTCGCGACGGGTGCGCACGTGTTTTTTGAAAAGGTGTATATTCTTCCCAATCCTTCTAAAGTTAGGAGTTGTGACTTCATTCTTGTCGATAAGGGTAATTTTTATCGGGCGTATGATTTGAAAACCATTATGGGAAAGAATTCTGTTAGTAATAGGCTAGCTGAGTCTGTAGGACAAACGAATAGGGTTATCCTTAATATGGCCGTTGAATACTACCCAAACAAATTGGCTAATGAAATCAAAAAGTATTTCGAGACGTATAGTGAAGCAAAAGAGGTTATTGTCTTCAAAGGCAAAAAAATGATACGTATTTACAGAGATATGACAGAGAACAAAGGATTTATAAAGGACTTTAGCAAGAAATATAGACAATAAAAAAGCACCTAACCGAAGTCAAGTGCCTCCAGGTACTACTACTGAGTGTTGCCTGCGAGTGGAAGTGTTGCCACTGACAGTTCTACTAAGGAACGCTGCAAATATACGAACTTATTTTGAATTACAAATAAAAAAACAGAAAAAATTCGCATTATGAACATAAAACAGTTTGCAGATGAGCTTCAGGCGCATGCACGAGAGGTTGATCACCTGACGCATACCTTATTCTCATTTGAGGGATGAGCATGAATTTGAGTATGCACGGGTGTAATTTAGTTAAATAACCTTAAAAGATTGATTCTTAAGCAGAATGACGGACAGGTTTTCATCTGAAAACCACTACTTTTGCAGTCCAAACAAACGGGGAGAGTCTTAGAATCCCCGCCGGTCCCGTGTAAATAGTCGTGCCTTTGGCCGGACGTGACGGTTTGTGAATCGGGGCAAGAGCATGACTTGGCGCCCAATTAGACACTGCCAAGGCCAAGATTCCTGAGGAATCGGATTGCTCGGATGCAGGGTGGATAAAGGAAAATCTACCTCTGTACGTTTTTTGTGTGTAATAATAATTGATTTTAAAGTATAGTTAAAATGAACACTTTAAGTTACAAAACGATTTCCGTCAACAAGGAAACAGCGAAAAAGGAATGGGTGGTGATTGACGCTACCGATCAGGTGGTGGGTCGTCTCTGCTCCAAAGTAGCTAAACTGATTCGCGGAAAGTACAAACCCACATTCACTCCTCATGTTGATTGTGGCGACAATGTGATTATTATCAATGCCGACAAGGTGAGATTCACCGGCAAGAAAGAGACCGACAAGGTGTATACCCGCTACACGGGTTATCCCGGCGGTCAGCGTTTCAACACGCCTGCCGAACTCCGTAAGCGTCCCGACGGCGCCGACAAAATCATCCGTCATGCCGTGAAAGGCATGCTGCCCAAAGGTCCGTTGGGCCGTCACTTGCTCGACAACCTCTACGTTTATGCCGGAACGGAGCACCCCCACGAGGCACAGAAACCCAAGGCAATTGATATTAATCAGTATAAATAATAAATAGAATATGGAAATCATTAATGCAATCGGTCGCCGTAAGAGCGCAGTCGCCCGCGTTTATCTCACTGAGGGCACCGGTAAAATCACAATCAACAAAAAAGACATCACGGAATATTTCCCCTCCGCCATCCTCCAGTATGTCGTGAAGCAGCCGCTCAACGAACTTGAGGTGGCTGAGAAATACGACATCAAGGCCAATCTGGACGGTGGCGGTTTCACCGGACAGAGCCAGGCTCTCCGCATGGCCATCGCCCGCGCACTTGTGAAGATCAACGGTGAAGACAAGAAGGCGTTGAAAGACCAGGGCTTCCTGACCCGCGACTCCCGTGCCGTGGAGCGCAAGAAACCGGGTCAGCCCAAGGCACGTCGTCGCTTCCAGTTCAGCAAGCGTTAATCCGACAAGTGGCTGTTTAGTATCTAAACCGGCGCGACTCCCTTCGGGGGACTACCCGTCGGTTGGTTACTGTCCCATAATGAGTAATTCAAAAGAAAGTAAACAATTCAACAAAGATTCAACAACATGTCAAGAACAAATTTTGACCAATTATTGCAGGCTGGCTGTCACTTCGGTCACCTGCGCCGCAAGTGGAATCCGGCCATGGCTCCCTACATCTTCATGGAGCGCAACGGTATTCACATCATTGACCTCAACAAGACCGTGGTGATGCTCGACGAGGCCGCCGACGCCTTGAAGCAAATCGCCAAGTCGGGCAAGAAAGTGCTCTTCGTGGCCACCAAGAAACAGGCCAAGGACATCGTGGCTGAGAAAGCCGGAGCCGTGAACATGCCCTACGTGATTGAGCGTTGGCCGGGCGGTATGCTGACCAACTTCCCCACCATCCGCAAGGCCGTGAAGAAGATGGCCAATATCGACCGTTTGATGAACGACGGTACCTACAGCAACCTCTCCAAGCGCGAGTTGCTTCAGATTACCCGTCAGCGCGCCAAGTTGGAGAAGAACCTCGGTTCTATCGCCGACCTGACCCGTCTGCCGAGCGCCCTCTTCATCGTCGACGTGATGAAGGAGAACATCGCCGTGAAGGAAGCCAAGCGTCTGGGTATTCCCGTGTTCGCCATGGTGGACACCAACTCTGACCCGAAGGACATCGACTTCGTCATTCCCGCCAACGACGACGCCAAAGACTCTATCGAAGTGGTGCTGACCGCTTGTTGCGACGCCATTGCTGAAGGTTTGGCAGAGCGCAAGGCCGAGCAGGCTGACGAGAAGGCTGCCGCCGAACAGGCTGAGGAAGCAGGCGAAGGCCGCCAGAAGCGTGTCCGTCGCGTCCGCAAGACGGAGGAAACTTCCGCAGCCGAGGCTGCTCCCGACGCTGAGGCTCCTGTAGCAGAAGAGGCTCCCAAGGCTGAAGAAGTCAAGGAAGAGGCCGCTCCCGCCGCAGAAGAGACCAAGGAAGAGGCTCCTGCAGCAGAATAAACCCGATTATTCACGATTAAAAAATTAAGATTATGGCTGTTTCAATAGCAGATATTCAAAAACTCCGCAAGATGAGCGGTGCCGGTCTTTCCGACTGTAAGAAGGCCCTCACCGAGTCTGACGGCGATTTCGACAAGGCGATGCAGATCATCCGCGAAAAAGGACAGGCCATCGCCGCCAAACGTTCCGACAGAGAGACTTCCAACGGATGCGTGCTCACCAAGACCACACCCGACTTCTCTGCCATCATCGCCCTGAAGTGCGAGACCGACTTCGTGGCCAACGGAGCCGATTACATCAAGTTGACTCAGGACATCCTCGACGCCGCCGTGGCTGCCAAGGTCAAGACGCTCGACGAAGTGAAGGAGTTGACCCTCGCCGACGGAACGAAAGTGCAGGACGCCGTGGTGGCCCGTTCGGGTATCACCGGTGAGAAGATGGAGCTCGACGGTTACAATTTCCTCGAGGGTGCCAACGTGTCGGTCTATGACCACATGGGCAAGCACACCCTGTGTACGATGGTTCAGACCAACAAACCCGCAGAGGCTGAGGCTCACGCCATTGCCATGCAGGTGGCTGCCATGAACCCCGTGGCCCTCGACGAGGCCAGCGTACCCGAGGAAGTGAAGCAGAACGAACTCACCGTGGCCATTGAGAAGACCAAGGAAGAGCAGGTGCAGAAGGCTGTTGAGGCTGCCCTCAAGAAAGCCGGTTTCAATCTCTACATCGCAGAGAATGAGGAGCACCTCAATGAAGGCATCATGAAGGGCAACATCACTGAGGCTCAGGCTGAGGAGATTCGCCAGCTCAAGAAGGAAGTGGCTGAGCAGAAGGCCGCCAACCTGCCCGAACAGATGATTCAGAACATCGCCAAGGGCCGTATGGCCAAGTTCTTCAAGGACAGTTGTCTGCTCAACCAGGAATTCATCCAGGACGGCAAGCAGACGGTAAGCGACTATCTGAAAGCTGCTGACAAAGAACTGACAGTCGTTGCCTTCAAGCGTTTCACGCTTCGCGCAGAGTAAGATTTCAGTTGAATAAGCAAAAGGGCGTGCGCCAACCGGCGCACGCCTTTTTTCGTGAAGCGTGGAGCGTGTAACGTTCCTCTTTCCACGTTCCTCGATAGTCCCCTCCTGCTTGTAGGAGGGGTGCCGTAGGCAGGGTGGTCGTCACTAATAAAGCAGCAGCAGTCCGGCGAAGGCGGCGAAGAGAATCATCCGAATCGGATTGACCTTAAAATACTTCGTTCCCACGAAGGTGGCGACAAACAGCGCTACGCTGATCCAAAACTGCCACGGATTGTCCGGCGTAGAGAAGTTTTCCGGCGTCATCAGGAGCAGGGCGGCGGCAAACAACAGGCCCACGACGGCGGGACGAAGGCCCAGGAAAATACTTTGCACTGGACTGGTGTGCATGTATTTCATGAACATCTTACTGATGAGAATCATCAGGATGAGCGACGGCAGCACCAGGGCAAACGTGGCGGTGGCGCTGCCCAGGACGGCCATGAACCCGCCGTAACCGGCATTGTGGACGGCAGTGTATCCGCAATAGGTGGCGGAATTGATGCCTATCGGACCGGGCGTCATTTGCGAGATGGCCACGATGTCGGTGAATTCACCCATGGTCAACCAGGCATGGCGCGTGACCACCTGTCCCTGTATCAGCGACAGCATACCGTAACCGCCGCCGAATCCGAACAGTCCGATTTCGAAAAACACGATAAACAGTTGCAAGTAAATCATAAGTGCCTTATTCTGTCGGTTGGATGAATTGTCCGTAAATGTATCCGCCTGCGCCGGCGGCGATGATGATGAATATCGGATTGACGCCAAGCGCCCAGATAAGCAGGGCGCAGGCGATGGGAATCCAACAGTTGGAGAGGGTGATGCGGGCCGTTTTGGCCATGTTGAACGCCGGAACGGCAATCAGCGCCACCACCGCCGGACGGATGCCGCGGAAGATGGCGGCGACGATTTTGTTGTCGCTGAACTGGTGAAAGAACATGGCGATGAGCAGGATGATGAGGAAAGAGGGCAGGGCGGTGCCTAACGTCGCCGCAATCGCACCGGGCACCTTCTTGAGTTTGTACCCGATAAATGTACTCATGTTGATGGCAAAGACGCCCGGACAGCTCTGGGCCACGGCGATGAGGTCCAGAAACTGCTCCTTGTCTATCCATTTGTTCTTGTTCACGACTTCCGTCTCTATCATCGGAATCATGGCGTAACCGCCGCCAAGCGTGAACAGACCGATTTTGAAAAAGGTCTTAAACGACTCCCAATAAATATTCATACGCTTACATCTTCTATAGCTGTCTTGCCTTAGGCAGGGTATCCGGCAGAGCGGTGCGTCAGTCCGTTCAGGCCTTGTGCGTCTCCACCCACTTCCGGGCATTGACGAACGCCTCCATCCACGGCGTGATGTCATCGCCGGCACGGTCGGCCGGATACCAACCGCACTGCCACGGGAAGACGGCACGCTCCAAATGAGGCATCATGGCCAGGTGACGGCCGTCGGCCGAACACAGACCGGCCACGCTGTAGTCGCTGCCGTTGGGATTGCCGGGATAGGCTTCGTAGGCATACTTGGCCACGACATGATACTTGTCCTCACTGCCGGGCAGGGAGAATTTGCCTTCGCCGTGGGCCACCCACAGTCCCAACCGGTTGCCGCTCAGGGAGGAGAACATCACACTGTTGTTCTCCGGAATGTCCAACGAGAGGAAGGCACTTTCAAATTTCCGCGAGTCATTGTGCAACATCCGCGGACGCACGGACACGAGGTTTTCGCCCGTTTCATCGGTGCTTTTGTCCAGAAGACCCAGTTCCACCATCAGTTGGCAACCGTTGCAGATACCCAGTGAGAGGGTGTCTTGGCGGGCATAAAACTTATCCAGGGCTTCTTTGGCCTTCGGATTGAAGAGGAAGGCGCCGGCCCAGCCTTTCGCCGAACCCAGGACGTCACTGTTGGAGAAACCGCCGCAGAAGACGATCATGTTGACGTCTTCCAGCGTCTCGCGGCCCGCAATCAGGTCGGTCATCATGACATCCTTCACGTCAAATCCGGCCAACCACAGCGAGTAGGCCATCTCGCGCTCGCCGTTGGTGCCCTTCTCCCGGATGATGGCGGCCCTGACACCGGTCTTTTCCCGGCGCTCGGGATGCAGACCGTAGGTGCTCAGGCGGCCCGTAAAACCGTCATTGAACTTCATCCTGACGGGTTGCGCCTTATAGTTCTTGGCCCTTTCGTCGGCCATGCCGTTCATGCTCTGTTTGCGGTCCAGGCGATGTGATGCCTCATACCACACGTCGCGCAGGTGGTCGATGTCGAAGACGTGCGTCAGTTCACGGTCTTGCAGTGTGATGACGCGCTTGTCGGTCACCGGTTTGCCGATGATGGCATAACCCACGCCCGCGCATTCCAGCAAGGTCTGGACCTGTTCCACGTTTTCGTCGGCCACCTGGAAGATGACACCGGGATTCTCGGCGAACACCCGTTTGGTGAAATCCGTCTCCTCCGAACCGGACAGGTTGATGTCCAGACCGCCCTCGGTGTTGGCGAAACACATTTCCAACAGACAGGTGATGATACCGCCTGCGCTGACGTCATGACCGGCCATAATCCAACCGCGCTCCATGGCCGTCTGGATAATCTTGAAGCAGTGGGCAAAGTATCCGGGACTTTTTACCGTCGGTACGTCGTCGCCTACCTTTCCGAGACTTTGCGCCAGGGCGCTGCCGCCCAGGCGATGGGCGTCGAATGCGAAGTCGACGTAGAAAATGGACGTGTCGGCATCGTTGACGATGACGGGAGAAATCACCTTGCGGATGTCACTGACCTCCGCGCCCGCACTGACGATGACCGTTCCCGGAGAGACAATCTTCTTGCCGTCGGGATATTTCTGTACCATGGAGAGCGAGTCTTTGCCTGTCGGCACGTTGACGCCGATTTTGATACAGAAGTCGGACAAGGCCTTGACGGCGGCGTAAAGCCGCGCGTCCTCGCCCTTTTGCGAGCGGCACGGCCACATCCAGTTGGCCGACAGACTGACGGATTCGAGACCGCCTTTCAGCGGTGCCCATATCAGATTGGTCAGCGCCTCGGCCACCGACAGGACACTGCCGGCCTCAGGTTTGGCCAGACCGGCTTGCGGGGCATGACCGATAGACGTGGCGATACCGGCCGTTCCGCGGTAATCCAGGGCCACCACGCCGCAGTCGGACAAGGGCAACTGCAATTCGCCCTGACACTGCTGGCGGGCGATTTTGCCCGTCACCGAGCGGTCCACCTTGTTGGTCAACCAGTCCTTGCAGGCCACCGACTCCAGCGAGAGGACGCCTTCAATGTATTTGAGCGGTGCGTGCGGGTCATATTCTATATTCTCATAATGGCGCTCCACCGTCTCGTCTTGCATGACGGTCTTGGGCGAATGACCGAACATCTGCGCCACGTCCAAGTCGAACGGTTTGACGCCGTCGCCCTGACGGAACGAGAAATGGGCGTCGCCCGTGGTCTCGCCGACCACGTACAGCGGCGCGCGCTCGCGCTCGGCGATTTGGCGCACATGGTCAATATACTTCTCGTCGATAAGCAGTCCCATGCGCTCCTGACTCTCGTTGGCGATGATTTCCTTGGCGCTCAGCGTCTTGTCGCCTATCGGCAATTTCGTCATGTCGATTTCGCCGCCGCAATCCTCCACCAGTTCTGACAGACAGTTCAGGTGCCCGGCACTGCCGTGGTCGTGAATGCTCACCACCGGATTCTCCTCTTCCTCGCAAAGACTGCGGATAAGGTTGTAGGCACGCTTCTGCATTTCGGGGTTGGCGCGCTGCACGGCATTCAGTTCGATACCGCTGCTGTAGCGGCCCGTCTCCACGCTCGACACACTGCCGCCGCCCAGTCCGATGCGGTAGTTGTCACCACCCACCACGACTATCTTGTTGCCCTTCTCCGGTTGGCCCTTCAGACAGTCGCGCTCGGTACCGTAGCCCACGCCGCCGGCCAGCATGATGACCTTGTCGTAGCCGTATTGCTCACCGTTCTCCTGGTGCTCAAACGTGAGCAGCGAACCGCAAATCAGGGGTTGTCCGAACTTATTGCCGAAGTCGCTCGCGCCGTTGGACGCCTTAATCAGGATTTGTTCCGGCGTCTGGTAAAGCCATTGGCGCACGGGCAGGATTTGTTCCCAGGGCTGAGGTTCGCCGTTGCGGGGATAACTGGTCATGTAGACCGCCGTACCGGCAATGGGCCAGGAGCCCACGCCGCCGGCCATGCGGTCGCGGATTTCACCGCCCGTACCCGTGGCCGCGCCGTTAAACGGTTCTACGGTCGTGGGGAAATTGTGCGTTTCGGCTTTCAGCGAAATGACACTTTTGATATTCTTGATCTCGAAATAATCGCTCTTGCTGTGGTCGGCCGGGGCAAACTGCTCCACGACGGGGCCTTCCGCGAAGGCCACATTGTCCTTGTAGGCCGAGAGAATCTTGCCCGGATGCTCCTTCGTCGTCTTTTTGATCAGGGCAAACAGTGAGGAAGGCATTTCCTTGCCGTCGATGATGAACGTGCCGCCGAAGATTTTGTGCCGGCAATGCTCCGAGTTGATTTGGGCGAATCCGAAGATTTCCGAGTCGGTCAGCGGCCGGCCGTTCTGCTTTTCGATTTGGTGCAGGTAGTCGATTTCCTCTTTCGAGAGCGCCAGACCCTCCTGTTCGTTATAGGCCTCCAGGTCTTCCACGTGCCTGATGGGCTCAGGCTCATGGTTGACGGTGAAGACGCGCTGGTCAATACCGTCGTACATGCGCTGGAGCATCGGGTCGTAATCTGCCTCCTTGTCTTTGACGGGGAAGTACTCCTCTATACGCGAAATGCCGCAAAGACCCATGTTCTGTGTAATCTCTACGGCATTTGTGCTCCAGGGAGTAATCATTTCACGACGAGGCCCGACAAACCATCCGCCGATGCTTTCTTCCGCAATCGGATCGGCATTGCCGAAGAGCCAGGCAAGTTCGTTTACTTCGTCGGTGTTGAATTTGTGGTCGGTTTCAACGCCAATCACGCTTTTTTGTGGAGTCCTGAAAAAAAGAATCATGAATAAAACTAATAAATGTTTAATTTAGGCGCAAAGTTACGACAAATTATCGAGAAACCGGTATATTTGCAAAGAAAAAGATTTTCATCCGTCAAAATCACCGGTTCCATCGGGATATCGGTAATAAGGTAAATCCTATTCGCATTAATTTTATAAAACAGAACACTATGAGAAAAATGATGTTATTGGGCCTGGCCGCCTGCACATTATTGTTGACCGGTTGCGCCAGCAAGAAAGACCTGGAGAGTTGCCGGCAGTCATACCAGCAGCTCACCGCCGATTACCAGCAGGCCAAGGAAGACCTGGCCGCCTCCAAGACGCGCGTGGCAAGTCTGGAAGACCAGTTGGCCCTGCTCAACAAGGACAATGCCAATCTGCACGACCTGCTCGACAAGAGTCTTTCGGCCGGCAGTCAGAGCAATGTCAATATCTCCAAGTTGGTAGACCAGATCAACGAGTCCAACCAGTATATCCGGCATTTGGTGGAAGTCAAGAGCAAGAGCGACAGCCTGAACGCGCTGCTGTTCTCCAACCTGACCCGCTCGCTGACCAAGGAGGAAATGAAGGAAGTGGACGTGCAGGTGCTCAAGGGCGTGGTCTACATCTCGCTCGCCGACAACATGCTCTACAAGAGCGGTTCGTATGAAATCAACGACCGGGCAGCCGAGACCTTGAGCAAAATCGCCAAGATTATCATGGACTACAAAGACTATGACGTCCTGGTGGAAGGCAATACCGACGACGTGCCCATCAGTCGGGAGAACATCCGCAACAACTGGGACCTCTCCTGTCTGCGCGCCTCCAGTGTGGTGCAGGCCCTGCAGAATGATTACGGCGTCGACCCCAAGCGCCTGACCGCCGGCGGCCGCGGAGAGTACAATCCGCTCACCGGCAACGACACCGACCTGGGCCGTCAGCGCAACCGCCGCACGCAAATCATCATCACGCCCAAACTCGACCAGTTCATGGAACTGATTGACCACGCGCCCGAAACGGAATAAGGAGAAAAGGTGTATTATCATAACGTGGAGCAAAGCATCATGTTTTGCTCCACGTTTTTTATGGTTGTTAATCCAACAGACCAATCAATTCGTCGAAACATTCCCGGGGATTCGTCGAAAAGTGGCTTGCGGGAAAGCGAGGGAGCGTTACTTTTGTGGCGGAAACCAATAAATGCAAAAAGATGAAACAGATTCTGATGACCATTGTATGCCTGTTTGCCATGGCAACCGCATACGCCGATAACCGAATGGAAGACCGTGGTGTCGTTTATGATGTGGGACTGCAATTCAGTCAGGGTTTTTATTCCGTCCAATATTTCAAACCGGAACAGGTCAATTACGACATGGGCATCCTGGCGAAAGTGCTCCGGGCCAATACCGTGCGCATTGAGGGCGAGGACCTCGGCCGCCTGGCCTCGGCAGCCCGTCTGGCTCACAACAACAGACTGAAAGTTTTTTTCAATCCGTGGTTGATGAATGCCGATGAGGAAAGTACCGTCAACTACATGACAGAGGCGGCCAAAACCGCCGAGCAACTCCGCAGTGAGGGAGTGGACATCGTCTTTGTGGCCGGTTGCGAATACTCCATTTTCAGCAAAGGCGTCTTTGAGGGCGAGACGCTCAACGACCGTATCGCTTCCATGGCGACATTGGGCAAGCGTGTTCAGGAAAATCGGGAAGATGCGCCGTGGACGGAGAGAATGAACTCGTTGAACCGCATCTTAGGACGAATCGTACAGCAGGTGCGCACCTGTTTTAAAGGACAAGTGACATATTCTTCCGGCACTTGGGAACAAGTGGACTGGAGTTTGTTCGACATCGTGGGCGTGGATTACTATCGCGACACTCAGACCGATGAGGCTTATGCGGAAGGACTGCGGCAGTATCAGTCGTTCGGCAAACCGGTCTATGTCATGGAAGTGGGCTGTTGTGCTTATGAGGGCGCGGCCAGGAAGGGCAGTTACGGCTATGCCGTCTTGCAGGGAACGACTTCCGACGGTCAGGGCATCTACGAAAACGGCGTGACGCCCGTGCGAAATGAGCGCGAACAGGCGGAATACCTCCGCCAACAGATAGAGATTATCAGTAAGACGGGTACCCAAGGCATGTTCGTCTACGTCTTCTCCTTCCCGTGCGCGCCGTATCGTGAATCCGGTTTCGACAATGACATGACGGCCTACAGCATCGTCAAGTCGTATCCGGCGGATGACAACCGTTCCATGCGCGTCCCGTCGTGGACGCCCAAAGAGGCTTTCTTCACCGTGGCCGGCAGTTATAAGCAATTGGAAAAATAACGATTTTACTTAGGTCCGGTCTCTCCCGCGTCGTGAAGATGCGGGAGAGATATTGTCGTTTTGTGCGAAGCATCTTGCTTTTTTAGAAAAAATCACTATATTTGTCCCCATGAAACAGTCAGTGAAGACGGAATTGCGGCGATTGGCCTGCCAAATCCTGATATGGTGCGCCATTACGTTTCTGCCTGCCTTATTGATGTTTGCCGTCACCAAAAACTTGCCCAATGCGCGGATGTTGTTGGAAAGCGAATGGTATCTGATACGGAATTACTGTATCATATACTTTGTCAATTACTGTCTTTTGGTGCCGTTTGTGCTCAATCGCAAGAAGAAAGTGTGGTTCTGGGTGCTCAACCTGCTGTTGATCGCACTGTTGAACATCGGTCTGTTCCACGTGGATTTCCGGGCTACCGGTCTGCATGGTAAGGCGCTCTTTTCCTATGCGGCCGGCGTACTGCTCTATATTTTCCTGATGTTCCTGTCGGTTTTGGCCGCCAGTGCCATGTGGTATTATTACCGCGGACTCGACTTGAAAGACCGGTTGACGGCGGAAAAGCAGAAACATACGGAGGCCGAACTGGCCTGGCTCAAGTCGCAAATCAATCCGCATTTCCTGTTCAACACCCTCAACAACATCTCCGGTCTGGTGAAAGTGGATGCCGACAAAGCCCAGGACAGTATCGCCCAACTGAGTGACCTGATGCGGTATGCCGTCTACGAGACCGACCAACCGGCGGTGCCTATCGACCGGGAGGTGGAATTTCTGACCAACTACATCGATTTGATGCGCTTGCGCGTGAATGAGAAGTGCCGTGTGGAGACGGATTTCCGGATAGAATATAAGACAAATGTCGCTCCATTGCTGTTTATTTCTCCCATAGAAAACGCCTTCAAACACGGGGTCAGCAGTAATCGTCCGTCCTTTATCAGCATCGCTTTAAGCAGTCGGGAAGACGGTATCAGGTTTACGTGCAGCAACACCAATTATCCCAAAGACGACCTCAACCGAAGCGGGTCGGGGATAGGGCTGCCGAATCTGGAACGGCGCCTCGCCCTGATTTACCCCGACCGCTATACGTATCATCAAGGTTTGTCGCACGACGAATCGCTTGATGCCGATGTCTGGAACGTAGAAATCACCATCCGCCCATGAACGAACCGCTCACTTGTATCATTGTAGACGACGAACCGCTGGCCGTCAGTATTCTGGAGGATTTTGTCCGCCGGACGCCTTTCCTCCTGCTCACAGCCTCTTATACCGACAGCGTACAGGCTCTTGCCGACTTGCGTTCCCGCCCGGTCGACCTGTTGTTCCTCGACATTCAGATGCCCGACATGGACGGCATGGAACTCTCCCGTATGCTTCCAGCGGAGACGCGGGTCATCTTTACGACGGCGTTCAAGGAATATGCCTTCGAGAGTTATGAGGTGTCGGCCGTCGATTTTCTGCTCAAACCGATACGGTATAATAAGTTCCTGCAGGCGGCGGAGAAGGCGCGCGACTGGTTTGCGCTGCGCCGTCAGGCAACGGCTGCGGCACCTGTGGATTCGGACCGCGACCATATTTTCCTGCGTTCCGACGGCAGTTTGCGCCAAGTCGCCTTGTCCGACATCCAGTATGTGGAGGGATTGAAAGATTATGTCAAGTTTCACTTGGAAAGTGAGACGCGCCCGCTCATTACCCATCTGACGATGAAAACTTGCGAGGAGATGCTGCCCGAATCCGATTTCATGCGGGTGAGCCGCTCCTACATCGTCGCCTTGAGGAAAATCCGCCGCATCGACCGCAACGACTGCATCTACATCGCGGATGAAATCATCCATGTCACCGATTCCTATACCGCCCGATTCCACGATTACATCGCCCGCCGGCAATTGTAGTGCGGGAGGAAACGTACCACGCTCCACGTTCAACAGTCCGATAAAATACCATTAAATGTAAATATTTTTCAAATCCGATAAAATGGGTTTTCACGCTGAAAACCCAAGCCTTCCATTTGTCTTATTGCTCATTATAACTGTCTGAAATACAGTGTTATTATGAAAACCCGATTCCTTTTCAGAACTTTTTCATTGAAACGGGAAAGTAATTTAACTTAAATTACTCTGTAAAACAACTTAAATTACTGAGTAAATTAACTTAAATTACTCAGTAAAACAAGTTAAATTACTTTGCGAAAAAATTGTGTAAAGATTTTTCGTACTGTTGATTTGGGCCGTTCTGTTTTCCGGTTCAGGATTCAGTGCGGGGCAGATTAGTGCCGTGAAAGTTTGTCAGAACGGAAATTTTATATACCTTTGCCGACATTATTAACCATTTTAAGTATTTAAGAAGAATGAAAAAGACATTTATGATGGCGCTTTTGGCAATGCTTGCCCTTGCCTTTAGCGGATGCAGCGATGACGATGACGACAATGGAAACAACGTTACCGTGACAGTAGAGAACCTGAAGGGCTATTATGTGAACACCAGTACCGTGAAAGAGAGGATCTATATCTATCGTGCGGGAGAATACGGATACCGGATCATGGAATATAATGACGAAACTTTGGGCACCTACAACATTTGGGCCACCTATTGTAAGGATTCGGATGGCAATTTCCAACTGTCGAAGAAATACTTTTTCAAGGTTCAGGACGGGAAGATCCTCCTTTCCAGCGATATATTTTTCTCCTCAACCTCCACGTGCACGATTTCGCTCTACAGCGATGGCATGACATTTAACGATCCTATCTTTGGAACGATCAACATGAAGCGCGTCAGTTCATTCTAACCACCGCTCAGCGATAAGCGACAAATGCGCCCCGAACGACCTGTAGCAGGTTGTCCGGGGCGCACTTGTTTTGCGGTTTTTCGGACCACCCCTCGCTACGCTCGGAGCAGTACGCCGCTTTGCGGCTTTTTATCGTGTAGCGTGTAATGTGGAGCGAGAATAGTCCCCTCCTGCTCTGTAGGAGGGGTGGCGCGTAGCGATGGGGTGGTTTGAAAGCCGCGGAGCGGCGCCCTGCTCTGAGCGATAGCGAGGAGCCCTTAACTCTAACTTTGCAGCCGGAAGTCCAGAAACAAAAAAATAAATGAATTTGGTGAATATCAAGGTTTTTCTTACCTTTGTTGTATGAAGG
>Ga0181612_156849_pt1 | contig 30069 bp, 12 predicted proteins | sample HoacroProtozoa21_FD_119630 | JGI IMG/M metagenome (GOLD analysis project Ga0181612, IMG submission 119630) | Hoatzin crop microbial communities from Cojedes, Venezuel. Combined Assembly of Gp0051906, Gp0051904, Gp0051908 | reverse complement strand
TGAGCAACCTGGTCTGGTGGAAGGTGTCCCTGCCCATGACAGGGGGTTTGGAACAAGATGATCTTTCATGTCCCTTCCAACTCATACCATTCAATGATTCTATGATTCAATAAATTATTTATTGATATTTGGGAGGGTGGGACGTGGTGGTAAAACTTCTGGAGCAGAGAGTGGGATAAGGAGAGACACATCCAGGGGACATGGGGACATGGGGTAGCACAGGAGAGTGGGAAGCTCCCAAATGAACAGATACCAGGCATCTTGTCAGGATGGGGATAAGGAAAGGTGGAAAGGAAGAACATTTCTTGCTGCCACAGAAAGGGTCTGTGTGGGTTTATAATAACCAGAGAGCCACATAAAGATGCCAGACTAAAGGTAAACCTGGAGGAAAGGTTTGCTCACCAGTAGGCCCAGGCAACAGGGAGTTCTGTGTGCCAAAAATGTTCTCATTTGAGTTTGTGCTCCAATAAAATCAGTGTTGGATATTCTGAGATTTTTTTTTGAATGTGTTCCCTGTGAAAAAAAAATGCAGGAAATTAGAAAATTCCTCCTCCATGCAGTGGCTGACTTGGTGGACTGTCAGGGGTTTAGAAAGCTGTGGCCAGCTGTATCAGTTGCTGCTGCAGAAGAGGAGACAGATGCTCAGCAGCGCTTCCTAACCAGGCTTCTCAGATGTGCTACCCACCCTCCTTATTCTTCCCAGTACCATTTTCTGGGTTATATGGAATAAACTGTCAGTGAAGAAGTCCTGACAGAGGCTGGAGTTCTTCATATAGTTTAGACTCAGAGAAGAAATGCTTCAGAAATAGGAATTGCTGCTTCTGTGTCCCAGAAAGGACTCCGGCTGAGTACGAACAAATGTGCTCATGGCTCAGAAGCTGTAAAATCTTGACAAACTTTAAAGTAAATATTCTATGTTTGAATACCTGCATGTATACTGATCCATGCATAATATGTATGTTCAGTTATACAGGTACAAATATATAGAGAGAATGCGTGATTTCTGACTGCTGTTCAAAGCTGGAAGGATTAGAAATGAAATTTCTTCTTAATAAACTGCTTATTTTTTGTAGATAATTTGAGAAATATATATGAGGTTGGCAGCTGTGCTGGTTATCCTGCCAGAGACCAGGCAGCCTGAGAAAGACTGAGTCTGAGTTGGTCAGAAGACACTGAAACAGCAGGAAAAAACCCGAGAGGAATCCAGAGAGGAAGAAGTAGAAATGAAAATGTGACCTATTATAAAATTTTGTATGAAAGATTGTATTTATGTTATAATTTTATACCTCATAATTTAATTATGGACTAACCTATTAACTTTGCAATTAACAAGATGAAAAATAAGCAAGGTTTATTCTCTTACTGACATAGAGAAAAGACAACCAGAAGGTGCAAAGGACAGAATGTTATGAAGGGAGAAAATGACCACGTTACAGCTGCAAATTAGACAGTTAAGCTGCGTTCCAAAGGCAGAAGAAGGAGCCTGCAGGACCAAAAGGAGCAGTTGTTCCATGTTCACAGGTACTTTACGTAACCCTGTGGCCTAACGTGTCTTACACAAACTTGGATGGTCTAAGATGGGTTGCACAAACGTCAGGAGCTTTGTGGTGAAAGTAATCTCGAAGTGGACCCTCCTTTCTCATTGGAAGACAGGACAAATTTGGCTGGAAAAGGTTTTTTTTTCATTGGCCTGTGACTGCACTGCCAGCATCCCCAAGCCTTTATATAAAGAGGCATGTTTGGGTCTGGGGCACCAGCTGGAGAAGAGAGACGGACAGCAGTAGTGACCCTCCACCTCCTTCCCTGGTAACTCTCTGCCTGGTTCTGGACAGGCACCCTCACCTCTTTGCCTTTATACACTTCTTTTCCTTTCATTAATCTCAAGTCTAAGAAGTATTCTGCTTTCATTAACCCCTTCCTCCTCATTACTCAAGTGAGTGTGTCCAGTCTATACATGTCCTGCAGAACCATGGGGTGCTTGCAGGAGGGAACTGTGTTTGCTGACCTCTAAATGGAGAGGACAGAGACCCAGAAACCTTCACTCAAGGCATCAGAAGCAGAGGGCTTCCGGGTTAAGAAATGTTTGTCTTCTTCCAGAAGCAGGCATCTAGCCAGCATAGCGGTTCAGAATTGCATTCTGAGCTACATAACTTCCCTGAATTCCAGCAACATTTTGCGCGAGTTGTCACCTTAGTTGGTGTTCAAGAGATAATAATGTGTTTTTCAGACTTGCCTAAGGACAATGGTTGGCTCAGTCTCTGAATGATTTGTAAACTACCGTAGGTTGAAGAGGAATAATTCGTGAGTCTGTGTTGGTACCAGAGTAACCTGCCTGGTATGGCATGGGTCTGGAATATCATTTTTCAATGCAATAAGACCAATATTAAAAACAAACACCACCAAAACACCATAGAATCCCAGAATAATTTAAGTTGGAAGGAAGTCCAGGAGTTTCTGGTCTGTATCCGTGCTCAAAGTGGGGCTAATTAGGTTAGATTGCTTAGAGGTATATTCGCTGAAATTTTTAATATCTCCAAGATGCAGTTTTCATTCAAGTCCATTGCATTTTATAAGATTTTGGGTTTGGTTGCTCAGGGCATGTTTTAAGCAGCTCCTTGTCTCCCAGTCAGGAGGAGATCCTCCATTCAGTGTCTTTTGGTCTCGTGGTCTCCGGTTGTTACAGGTAAGCAATTCGCATCCCAGCTGTGGCCATGAGGATCCTTTACCTGCTCCTGGTTGTCTTCTTCATGATGCTCCAAGGGGCTGCAGGTAAGGTGTGAGGAGGGCAGAGAACGGAATTAGGGGAGAGAGAGTACCCACTTTTGTTCACTTTCACAGTAAATGACTTTTCACTGTGCAGGTCAGGCCTTCGTCCCTAGGCCAATCGATTCCTGTGCAGCCCAAAATGGACAGTGCTTCCCAGGGATATGTCGTCGGCCGTTTTACTGGATCGGAACATGTCGTAATGGATTTTCTTGCTGCAGAAGGTATGTAGAAGTGTAGAGATCACCACGGCAATGATTGATATCCTCCTTATCTTTTCTCCAGAGTAACATCTCAGAGGCACATCTCCTGACACCACCCTGTCTCAGTTCTCCAAAGCCAAACCTGCTGGCATAGAGGGTTCTCAGGGGTGTTTGCATCCCATGGCAGCCTCTGTTCTGGTGCCATGAAATAAAGAGAACCTTAGTGTAGTAAACTTACTGGTGGGTACCCTGAGACTCTCTCATCTTTGCCATGCAGGGGATGGAGGAGCTGGTGACTCCTTGGATTCTCCTTGGAAATCCTTTCTGCTTTACCAAATGGCTTCTTCATCACCCCGATCCCATCGGTCCTAGTGGCACTAGTTACTGCTGCAACGAAAAGCTCTCAAAATCTTCCTTTGCAGTGAAGCAAACATCAGCATCTACAAAAACATAAATATGCACCAGGCAACACCATGGAAATTATTTCTTTTCCACCTCCTTTAATAAAATCAGTTATGATGGCATTCACATGGTTGAATTTTGTGTGTTTTTTGTAGGGAAGGAGGGGCTATATCGTAGAACGTCTTGCACCACCAGCAGTAACACACAGGTGGGCTGGTGACTTTTACGGATAGACATATCTCCACTTGCACCCCATTGCACCCCCCAGGGAAGAGGGAGGTTGTTTCAGCAGACATATTCCTGGAACACTCCTGCACTGACCAAGGTGTGTTTATCAGGGATGAAACCTAGCTTCTCTCCATGGTGATTTCACGGGTGCTTGTGTCCAGCAGGTACACTTTCTGGTAGTTTCCAGGCTGCCTTTTGAAGGTATTATGGTATTTTTGACTGAGATGTTAGAGACAGAATCTGTGCTTTCTGTCTCTTTCTCCCTGCCATCATAGCCTAGCAGTGTAGAAAAAGGCAAGATGTCTCCAGACACATCGTTCAGGGGGCCTGGAGGCATCTGAGAAATTTCACTTCACGCAAGGAAAAACCAGGAACATTTTGGATAACTTCAGACCCTTGACAGCGACACACACTAGAAAAAAGGTGCAAAGAAAAAAGAGACTAGCAAACACATTTCCAAAAGCTGTGGATGTGTAGCGTAATTATTTGGCTACTGTCTTCTCAGAAGCCGTTGCTGAATGTGCACAGAACTGTGCCCGGTCAAATACATTATGAACATGAGGTAGTTTGGACTCCTAATGGCTTGGAGGATGTGTTTGGAGAGGTGCCCATGTATGTAAAAAACCTTCTGAAGGGCAAGTGTTGGCTTCGTTAGAGACACAACTCCCATCCATAGTGTTCTGCAGAATGAGTGTTTACGGCTCTCCAGCTTGCAGGAGACGCTGTAGCTCGACAGCTGCTAATGCAATGTTTCTGGATTTCTTGTATTTCCTTACTGTCATTTTTGTGTTTATTCTAGCACTCTTACTGTAAATGTTTGTACTTAATTGAAAACCTTTAGAACAACTTCTCTCCACTAACTATAAAGCAGGAGAAGTGAAAATAGCTTGGACTTTGACAGGACAGGAAAATAGCTTGGACTTTAGGACATCTAAAGTTTGGTGAGGTCACTCCTGCCATTTGTCTCCAGGAAATATGATTCAATTTACAGAGACTCTTTGGTTTTTAGGAACTTTAGCCCACATGGCCTGTGCCAAGGACCTTTGAACACACTCTGCATGCCTGCCAGTGACATTGTGGTCCTTAAACCAAGGGGCTGGACTCTGCACTGGTACCCTGATACCTTCAATTAGCCAAAGAGAAGGTGGAGGGCGGATTTGTTCATAGAGATGTTAATGTCCTTATTTCTCCCTGGTTATTCAAGATAACTACATAATCGTTGAAGTCTGCAGCTTGACTGGATGCTTTTTGCATACTGTTTGAAGTTTGTGACTGTGTATACACTCGTTACTGATTCAGATGATCTGTGCTTGGGTCAAAACTTTATCTATTACCTAGAATGTAGTATATCCTCTGCCAAATGCACTTCTGAATATAGCACAACACTAACATACTGGATATCCTCCATTTGGTGGATCTACTTTAGCAGTGCAACTGCTGTTATCAGCTTTTGCAGCTAATCCAGGGGAGTCTGAATTTCTCTACTATACACTCTACAGTGACATCAAAATGCCTTGATCTGCTGTGCATGGATTATGCCTTCTTGCTAGAATTCAGTTCAGTGCACCTGAAGGAGGCTAAGGGATGATGTTACCGTAGGACTGAGGAGCAGCCTGTGGTTAGCTAGGCCACCAGCCATCACTGCTGTTCAACCGAGCTCCCCTTTGGAGCACACTGAAACATCTGCCCTTTGGCAAGCTGCTAGGCCTCGGCCTTGTGTTGGTCCTGATGTTCTAGCTATGCTTGCATACAATGACTTCCAGATGCCTGGAGCCTTCATTACCATGAACAAACCATCCTCTGGAGGGGACGGAAGGAACACTAGACAGGTATTTTGTGTAGCAGCATTTTAAATAGGGTTATCGCTACTGAAAGACCTCCCTAATATTTGCTGCTTTTATTTCACCAGATAACTGCTGGAAGCGAAGTTTGAGATTCTCCCTTTTGCTCCTTATTTTCTCATCTACTGTGGTAGATACAGACTCCTAAGGTGGAGGTAAGTTCCTCCTTCCTCTCTGGCAACTGGTCTTCACACAGTCACCCAAACATCTTAATTTGAAAAAGATGAAATCCATTTCTCCTCACAGCACTCTGCAGCCTCACTGTGAAGACACTTCCCTGAACAGTGTATCCCACCTACATCAGGCAAAGCAGCCCTTCAGGCTCTATCTATCACTTCTTGTGCCAGGGCTTTAAGCACTGTGTTGTTACACAAAATGCTGACCCCGAAATAATATTTCTCCTCCTCCACTGGGTGATGTGGACCTGAAATGGGTGGGAGAGCGTGGCACCCTTGGTGAACTCCAACGTGGAGAAGCTGGGGTGAAGACTTGCCGTGGAGATCAAGAGAAACATAACTGGATCATCTTCTGAACTTTGATGAAACACAAAAAAAAAAGAAACACACTATTTAAGCAGAAGCGAACTCTCCATGGAGAATCCTTTTCCCTCTGCAGTGAAAATAATGAGAAAGTAGATTGTGTTTTGGATAGAGAGAATTACTTACCTAATGTCAAGATCCAAATGATTGTGAGGTGCTGCCCAACTTAGCCGGGTTGGATCCCATGCACTTTCCTACCCTGGTACCCTGGGTGAAGGAACGTGTAGGTGATGCTACTGTCATCCTGGTGTAAGGATCAAATCTACCACCAAAAGGCACAGGAGAAAAACTCTTAAGACTGTGAAGGGAAAAGCACTGATATGTCCCTGCTGATGTACGCAACTCACTGACTGCCTCCTGCTCATGAGAACAGGAGCTACAGACAGGGACGGAAAGGTTTTCCACCCCAAGAGCCACAAAATGAAATCTTGACCAGGTCTGCCTCACTACTATGAGTTTTGGACAACCGAAGTTTCTCCATCCCTCCTCTGCTTCTCCCTTACCCAGCTCCAGGCAGAGGTGTTTTGATGGTAATGATGGAAGTGACCAGGTAAAATTTACATTTAACAGTGTAAGGAATGCTTACTCTTAAAGCCATGTCCTTGACATTACTTGTACATAGGCTCTTGGTCATGCTAACAATTAACAATACATCTCTGTTTCCTTGAGGAATCAGGTTGAGTAACAGTAACAGTTGGTAGGCAAGCTGACCACAAACTCTTGGCAAGTTGTGAAGTAACCACAAGTTCTGTAATTTTATTCCCTCCGTTTTCTGCTTTATGGCCAGAAGATCATAGGCACATCAGAAATTCAACTATCACTTCTTCCTACTGCAAAAAACAGTTCACTTATAAAAAAATGGAGAAAATACAAAGCTATCTATCTCAATTACCTGGGTATGCATTTAGGGGAAATCATTTGTAGGTATGTTTTCACATACATGTACATATCTATGTGTGTGTGTACATGTATGCACATGTGTACAGTTTTATATACTTTAGAAATTAATATCCAAGTATTAAAAAAATCGTATTGCTAGTAACTAAACTGAGGAGCCAATAAGCAATTAAAATATTTCAGTTTTGTTTTCATACTAATCGATCTGTAAGACATAGTGTCATTTGCAGATTTCTTGGTCAATTAGAAACACTAGTCATTCAAAATAGCAAATGTATGATACCTTGTTATACACTTCAGGTGTCATGTTGAAAGATTACATGAATACTGTTTGTTGACTGAAGTGTAAAGTAAAATATGATCTGAAGAAGTATTTAGTATTGGTGTTTTTGGGTAGTTATGGAGTATGTCAGCAAATGACTTGGTGCAATGGAAGATCAGTAAATGAGGAAGGACCACTAGACTTTAGAGACTGTGCTGAGGCCCCCCAGTTCTTCATTATATGGATTTATGAATTCAGTTTGACTTGGATTTTGCTATTGAATAAACAACAAAGCATTCCAAGTTTTAATGGGTGTTTGGACACCATCTGGTTCAACAATGCTTCCAGACAGAGCCAGTTTCAAAGACAGACCAGGTTACTTACAGCTTTTTCTGGTTAGGTTTGACTGCCTGCATGGGGATTGAGATTCTGTAAATTCTCTGGGCCCCCATTCCAATGTCTGATGACCCTCATTGTAAGAGGGTTTTTTTACTTATATCTGATAGGAATTTCTCTTATTTTAACTTCTGTCTGTGGCCTCTCATCCTTCCACTGTGCACCTCTGAGAAGAGTGTGGCCCCATCTTCTCTATAGCTATCACTAGGTAGTTGTGAACAACAGTTAGATCCTCCTTAATCATCTTTTCTCCAAGCTGAATAACGATGGGTCTGTCAGCCTCTCCTGAAACGACTGATCCCCTACTTCAAACTCTCCAGGTTTTCAAAAGAAAGAAATGTTAGGTACACTCTACAGGACCTGCGAGGTGATGTAGCCCACATATTGGTGCAAGACACACTAGGCATTGGAGTACCTTCAGAGTACCTTTGGAGCATCTTCAAAACCAAACTTACACTTCACTTCCATAGAAGTTTCACCACCCTTATTGTAAAAAATTTATTCCTTATATCCAGTCTAAATCTACCCTGCTTTAGTTTAAAATGACTACCCCTTGTCCTATCACAACAGGCCCTACTAAAAAGCCTGTCCCCATCTTTCTTATAAGCCCCCTTTAAGTACTGATAAGATGCAATAAGGTCTGCCCACAGCCTTCTCCTCCCCGGGCTGACCAGCCCCAGCTCTCCCAGCCTTTCCTCCCAGCAGAGGGGTTCCAGCCCTCGGGTCATTGCTGAGGCCTCCTCCGGCCCCCGCTCCAGCAGCTCCAGCTCTGTCCTGTGTGGAGGGCTCTTTAACCCTTCTTTGGTTACTTTGCTCCTGTTTCTTGACTATAAATGTTAATATGTTGATCTGAGCTTCATTCTTGGAAGGATTAAAAAAGGTGTCGGAGGAGCAGACACGCACACTCACACCCCCATGAGCTCCTAGGAAACATGCCTAATAAATCAGATTAAAGGCAAAATAGCCATAAAATGATTAAAATATCCTTGAGGAAAAATATACTTCATTTATGTAACTCACATATTTAAAACATCTGGAAAACTGTCTTGCAGTGTGTTGAATAGATTGTACTAAGTTGTGGTCTTATTTTTAAACTCTCTGAAATACAGATAACATCAGTAATTTTGGCTACTACAAAGTATCTTGATTTGTGATTTCATAATAAAGTTTGCAAGTTTCTGCCCATGTACGTTATTTCATGTGTTTCATTCCAATTTTACTAACTTAATTTAAAGAATGTCAGGTTGCATTCTCTTTAAAACTAGCAGTCCACAATTTCCATATGTATTAAACCCAGATGAAGCCTTTTGTTTGCTTCTTCCCCCGCTCCACTCTTAGTAAGCAAGGTTTTGAACTTTGTAAAGGAAATCCTCAGGAACCCAAATGCTTTTTCTTTCTTACTTTGTCTCTAAATGAAAATGAATACTAGGCTTCCCTCATCATTAACCTCAGCCTCTCTCATGAAAGTTTCCTTCTACTCTACTCTGTTCTGGGAAATTAGAAGGGTTTTTTTAATCTGTCTTCTTTGTCTTCTTGTGAGCTCCTTTGCTGGTCAGTGTTACTTTGATCACTAAATTGGGTATTGGTTTTGTTGGTCATATTTACTTGGCTTTTCATGCAGGTATGAAAATGGATCAGCATATTATCATGAAGATGATCGTGAAGGTCTCCTAAAAATCTGTCGACTTGTTATTCACACACGCTATGAAGATTATACAGTAGAAGGATTTAACGTGCTATATACTAAGCAGCCTGTCATATACATTAGTTCTGCAGCTAGAACAGGCTTGGGCCAAGCTCTCTGCAATCAGGTAAAGTGAATCAGATGGGATTTTAGCTGGAAGTAGAACTTACCTGGCATCATATTGCCTGCTTGAAATTTAGATTTTAAAAATATGTTCAGACTTTTGCTGCAAGAGACTGGTATTTGCAGTACAATCTGGTACACTACTAGCAGCAGTCTTGTAAATTGGTTGGTGCAAGTTGGTGCAAGTGAAAGATTTTCTGTAGATCCATGTGTCTGCCTGGAACTTCCACTGTTGGAAGTGAAGCTTCTTCCAGATTTTTCCTAATGCTACTATGTTAACTGAATGTATGTATCCCAAAGCAAGGTGAGCAGGCTCTTTGCAACTCTCCTGTTTCTTCCATGCATTCGCTTGATCGGTGTTCCTCATGAGCAGATTCCCTTCATCCTTGTCTCTTCTTTGCCTTTCTGTGAACCTGGTAGATTTTTATGGCTTATAAAATTATGTAAGTTTGTAAGACTTAGGATAGTATGTCTGCCAGTTGAAACACAGTATGAAAAGGGGCACTTTGGAGAATGAGGAATGAGCTTTGGCATCAAAAAAGTTGATTTTGGGAAAAGCATAACTTGGTGGTTTTGAAAACTTACTTGTTTTTCCTCATGATAGAAGCAATAGCAATGTGACTAAACAACGCCACAAGGGTGGGTGGGACGAGAACTGAGTCTCAGATGAAACCATACTTTGATGCCAGCCAGATATCTGCAAGCTAGTAATACAAAAATGTTATACAGTGTGTTGGTATTGCTTCATTAATTGTTATTTCCAACATAATTATGAAACATAGCCAAAGGAAGCAAAGTCCATACTGGGTAACCTCAGTAGCTGTAGTGGACCATATGTTTAAAATAAAACCATTTGTCTGGAAAAAAATACTTTCAGGTTGCATTTACAGTCCATGTTTTGCAGCAACGATACAGTGGGAGGAAGAGTAATTTTCTGAATATTTCCAGTGAAAGGATCCTACATGCTAACTTTAAAAAAAAAAAAAAAACAAAACAAAAACAAAAACAAAACAAAAACAAGTGATTGTTTCTAGATTGTGTTGTGCTTTACATAAGCTGTTGGTCATGGTAAAAAAGACCCAAGCCCAAATGTACTGGATTTCCAAACACTTGAGTTATTGCAAAGTTTGTACTGAATGATGCCCCAGTACACTTATTTTCAATAAAAGTTACCATTTTTTAAAGGAAAACAGCTGAGGGAAAAGTAGGCTATAACATTCAGTGCATCAGTGATATTTTTCAAACTTAACATGCACTGAAATGAAGAGTCAAGTTCTTAGGGCCTGTGTTTTTCAAGTCTTTGGAGAAGGCAGGCAGAGGTACTACTAACAGAAAAAATGTAGTCTGCAGAGAAATAAAAATAGTATCGTAGATGGCACTTGTCCTGGCCAAAATGACTTGGGAAGTAGGTGGTAAAAGTTCATTGGAATAAGTTGGTGTCTTTGGTAAACCAAGTGTTGTGTGTAGTTATTGACTGAAACTTCTCAGTGCAAGAAATGCTGCTAAGAATCGGTATTCTGGGAGCTGTTTGCTTCTGAGTGCAGAGTAATACGTGAGGCCTTCTCTTGTGTTTATAAGATAACCTGTCCGCATTAGGTGATCACTGAACTTAAAAGCGGTAGCATTTTATCTTAGATTTTGAGGAGTGTAGATTGTAGCGCGGACAATTGGAACTGAGTAATCAGACATTAATTTGATTTCTAGTAAATGAAAAGATAAAAACAAACTAGCCTGTAACTGTAGTTCTCTTAATCTGCTAAATTGTTTGTTCAGTGATGAGTATGATCAATTAGATTTCACTTGTCTTGTGGTCTTCCAAGTTCAAGATCAAAATGTAAGAGAGACTTTGATTCCCCAGCTCCCCCTTGCGTGAGTGGTGCATGCGCAGTCAGCTGAGCTGTAGGATCAAAGCAGGCAGACTGCTCTCTGCTCAGTACTGAAGTGACTGTGAACCGCCAGTGGAACGTGGCTGTGCGCAAAGAACGCTTTTGCTGATAGGATGTATTAATTGTAAGGGTGACCAAGAAAAAGAGGAATGAGTTTAGGCTGTTGTACAGGGCATGGGTATCTCGTTAGGAAAACTGAACGCAGTTGACATGCTTACCAAAAGTTGGCTGTTGTTTTTTTCCCAGTTTCTCCTGTGCTTTTTCTCTGCTATTAATTTGATCATAAGTTTTAGCAGGAAACTTACATTGTAATGTAATATCCAGATTTTTATTGACATGTTTACTATTTTTTATGTCATTGTGTATCTTTCTGTGAACACTTAAAATGAGTATGTCTCAGTTGTTGAAATTCCATCACTTTTATTGCAGCTAGGGTTACCTCTTTCTTGCATGTGCCGTGTGCCTTGTAACACTATGTTTGGATCTCAACATCAAATGGTAAGTTTGTTTTCTTTAAGAGCTCTTTTTTTATTTTTTATAATCCTCATTAAGTAAATGTCAAGTGTGTTGTTAGGAAAGCTTATTAATGTGCTTATTTTTTCACCCTGTAAGTCTTCTGTGTTATAACTGTACAAATTGCAGATTGAAATCTAAAAACCCAGCAGCTTGTCATTTGCGAGATATTTTTGATGGCATATAGTAAGGTGCTTTTTAGTCCAAGATTTCTAGAATACATGAGGTTGGAGGTACATTTACAAGCTAGATGATGCATTTGTGTCGTATTTTTCACAAATGCTTTGTCTGACCTTTGGGTTTACGTTTGAGAAGAAGAAACTGCAAGCCACAAACAAAGACATTAAGAATGTCTTCCAGAACTTCAGAATGTTGTCCATTTTCACTCTTCATGCATTTTTCCAGTTCAGCAGAAACAATTCTGTATCGCTTGACAAACACATTTATAAATAAATATCTTTTTCTTGTTGATAACAGGATGTTGCTTTGTTGGACAGATTGATTAAAGATGATGTTGAGTCAGGAAAACTGCCTTTGTTGCTGGTGGCCAATGCTGGTGAGTCCTATGGACAAACTATAAGAAATAAAACACTCTATTTCATGAATATGTATAAAATGCAAAATGTATTTTCTTACACAGCTTATGGTTGCATGTCAAGAAATATCTTAATGGCCACACAAGAATTTTCTTTCTAGAGGGGTTTTTATTTAGCTGATTTAAAGTGAATTGTACTGCGACAGTTCTGCTTATGTCAGTTGATGTATTGCTATGGCTAGAACTTATTTTAGTGAGTGCAAATCTCTTGCTGAAAATCAGTTTCATGTTAACACTTCAGATTTTTTTGATGCATGTGCCATCAACTTTAGCTTTAAAAATTATATTTTTCTTCTGGTTAATGAAATAGAACTGCTCATGAACAAAACTTGTTTTAAGTACGAACGAAGGAGGTGACTGCTACTTGCTTTGGAACTGGAAAAATATCTAAGATGTTAATCTTGGTTTACTGTCCGTTAGTTGAGGTCATACTTCGAATGTATTAAAAATGTCTGCATTTCTTATCTGAGGCTGCTGATTCTTTGAGTGCGCAGGACATCTAATTTTCTAAGTATTTTTAACATATATTGGCAAACAAAATAAGTTTTTTTGTTTTTGTTTTCTAGAATTCCAGTTGCTCATAAGTCACAATGAACCAGATACAAATATTGTCTAGTGGGCTTTTTTTTAAACATCCTATTTCCTGCTCTTTTGTGACTTTTTTGACAACAGTACAAGAGGTCCTTTCTATGTAGAATTCTAGTCTGCAAGCTAGTCGTTGGTGATTGCCTTTTTTCCTTTTCACCAAAGGGACACCAGGTGCTGGGCACACAGATAAACTTGGCCGACTGAAGGAACTTTGTGAGCAGTATAATATGTGGCTCCATGTAGAAGGGTATGAAACTTAAAATTTATTTCTGTATAACTGTATTCATTAAAAAGTCTGACTAATGGACAGCACATAATTTTACAGTTAGCCAGCTAGTAGAGAGCCATATGACCATCTTTATTTTTGCCATACTAAGCATTTTATATGGTTATGATTTTGTCACTGTATGAGGTAAAGATTGTTTTACATATACAGGAATAATAATTGGAATGGTTATTTCAGCATGTGTTAGCATTTACTTTTACTCAAATGGTAATCTTACCTGCCCTTGCTTTGAAGAGCTTGGAATACAATAAAAAGACCTTACAGGGCAAGTCAGGGGAGACATTACACAGTGACTATTGAAAATGAGAAAGGAGAATGAAATGAGTTTGGAAGATACGACACTTTAATGAAAGTTGTCAAGAAGACTGCTGCAAGTGCAGTGTGCAACGTAACTGGGAGGATGCTATTTATTTCTGATACCAAATTGATGCTGAATTATGGGTACAACTTTGAGGAATGATTTCCCCCGAAGGTTGGACTGAAATATTTTTAGATTGAAATGGATTTTTACTTCTGGGTTTTCAATCTTGGAATACCAAGTAACAACATCTGTTGCATTGGTAATGAAAAATATACAAACAAAAATTACCTGCCTTTACAAATCAACGTGAAATATTTAAACTGAAGATTAAAATGCTATCAATACATATTTAATGTGTGCTAAACCCACTTTATTTTTCTAGTGTGAATTTGGCAACTTTGGCTTTGGGTTATGTCTCCTCTTCTGTACTGGTAGGTTTTACTGTCTCTAGAAACTTAATAATGTGCTCTAGATTTTAAGGTCATGATCTAATCAAAACATATATGGCTTATATTCTGCTTATTGTAATAAACTTCAGGCTGCTACGAAGTGTGACAGCATGACTCTTACTCTGGGATCCTGGCTGGGTCTCCCAGCTGTACCTGCAGTGACACTCTACAGACAGGAGGACCCATCTTTGGTATGTTTAACTTCTCAGTCATTATTCTCAAGATCTGGAGACTTTAATTTTGATCATTGTGTAGGGTTTTGTTCTTCATTAAGCATCTAAATTATAATTTGCAAAAAGCTCCCTGTTTAAACTGTGACACATTCCATAAGCTGGCAAAAATGGAATAATTGAAGAGAGGTTAATAGTGGTTTGTTTATTGTTTGTTTTTCTCTTTAGTCCTTGGCAGCTGGGCTGATGTCGAGTCCGCCCGTAGAGAAGCTCCGTGCCCTGCCGTTGTGGCTCTCCTTGCAGTACCTGGGCCACGATGGGATTGTGGAGAGGATAAAGCATGCCTCACAACTAGTAAGTAACAGCTTGCTGGCACATTGTTTATGGATACTTTGCCTCTTTGAGTTTGGGTTGGAGATTGTTCTCAAGAATCTTTGCCATCGGATTTAACAGTTTGAGTCTCCAAGCAGAAACAGATAGCAACAATAGTACAAGCAATATCCAGGTGGCTATCACAGAACACCGTTACACTTAGGAATGTTTCTACAATACCTGTTAATACATCTTTACTGCGATATGTTGTGGAAGAATCAACTGCAAATACTGTAGTTGACAGTATAGCATATTGGTTCGTACTGTGTTACAGACAAATTAGGAAAGCAGAGTAAAATGGGGGAAGGATGTGCTTTTACTATTAGATTGCATATTTTATTAGGTTTTCTTAATGAGAAATGCGTAATCTTTGTTTTTTCTAAACAGTAGAATAACAATCACTTCTTTTTTTTGTCACTTCTCTGTTATAACTATTTTGCTTGGCATTGTATTGATTTCAGTAATAGCAAATTATAAATGCCTGGCAAAAAGGACTTTAAAACATTTCTTCAGATACAGCAGCAAGTGCACTATTTTTGAAGCCGAGTCCTTACCCTAGTAAAAATTTAGGTCCAATATAATGTCTTAGTTTAAAAATGCATTGTTTATATGCAAAACCTTTTTCCTTAAAGGTACAGCACTTACTAAAAATTCAAACAGCAAAATGGAAGGTTTCTGTAATGGTTAATGAAGAAGCTAGTGGCATGGAAGACCTAAAAGAGTGACAAAGTATCATTTAGTCTTCACATTTTGTGGCATCTGAGATTGATCTTAGCTTTTATAATAGCCTATTAATAGTCTTAAACCAGAACATAAGAATGTCTTTTCTAATGAAAGTAATTTAAAAAGCCATCATATCTGGTTGCCATGGTAGCTTTGAGAAAATTAGCTGTTCTGCTACACGCTCTGCTTTCTTTAGTCAGCAGAATTGTGGTATCTCTGGAACTTTGTCAACAAATATACCAAAACTTTATTTTGATGAAAATCACTTTGTAGTCAGTGTTTTACTAAAAACAGAAAATATTTTTCCATTACATTCTAAATTTACAAGTAAGAACTGGATGAATCTCTGATGCATCGTAGGGGTTTCTTCAGAAATAGAAAAGATGGTAGTGACTATTTAATGTTTTTCAGAGTAATTTTCAACCTCTAATGCTGTGTTTGTCTCTTCCTTTTGTTCCCCTTCTGCCATTTAGAGTCAAAGGTTGCTGGAAAACTTGAAAAACCTGGATTTCATTAAAACTTCGGTACAGTCTACATGTAATATGTTGATTGTATAGCTTAGTCTTTGCTTGTTAAATGACAAGGATAACTCTGATTAAAAAAAACTACTTAAAAGTGCTTGGTACCTTTCTAATTTAAGTTCTGGTGTTCAGTGAAATTGTGTGGAAGTTGTGTGTGACCTCTAGATTGTATTTGTTCCTTTGCTGTGTACTCATGCACTCAGTGGACCTGACAGAACAACATGAAAAAATTGTTCCCAGAGATTGATTTAATTCCATTTAAAACATGGATTTGTTCAGTAATACATTTATGAAACCAGTTTCCGTGAGCCTCCCTGATACGTTCTAGCTGCACCCTGCTGTTGAGACCTGTTAAATTTTAGGCAAAAATTATCCCAGCTGATGTTTTTACACCAGAAATAGTTTTAGAAATTATATCTAATGTATTATTCCAAATTCAGTTTCTGTGAGACATCCTGTTCAACAGTGTTTGGTGGTTTTACTCCTGCCTGTCCCCAAATTTTAATTGATACTGGATGCATAGAAAATATATTCAGCTTAGTTTTCTGCAGCAATAGATAATTCATGGATCATTCAGAGTGACAGTAACCATTTTTGTAAAAATTGTTTTTCCAAGAGTATTAGTGACCCTGGGAGTTCAAGTTACTGTAGCACTTCCCCCTTCTACTTAAATCTTGCATTTTTTGGGTTGTGAACATACCCTCATGTTGCCTCCAAAATTGCCCGGTCCTTTTCTCCTACCCCCAAAGCAGGATCAGTTATAATCTTGTTATTCCTGCTGGAACTTTCTTGATGTTCTCCAGTGATTCTGGGGCAGTTTCCAAGAGTTGTTGGTTTGGGTTTGTTTTGTTTTTTTTTTTAACATTCATGTCTGAAATTACTTAAAGCTAAATAAACTAGTATGCTATATTTGCTAATGAACATGCTTAGGTTTCTTGCTTGATAGTGCCCAGATTTTAATTATGCATACCTTAAATCAGTATAATTCTGCTTTAACTGAATAATGATTTACTTTCATGTGTTTACAGATAACTTTGTTTTGCCAGCAGTAACAGTGTTCACACTATCTCAGCACTAGAAGTTAATTCTAGGAGTGTGAACAAATGTATCTGCTTTGCTGAGCAGTCTAAGGAAACATACACCGCGTTAAATCTTTAAAAAAATTGAGAAAATAATATTTCTCTCTCTCTTTTTTTTTTTTTTTTTAAGGTTGAAGATGAACTGAGTTCACCAGTGGTAGTTTTCAAGTTCTTCCAGGAATATTCAAATAGAGGTATGTGATTTATTTAAAAACAAAACCAAAAAAAATCTATATAGTTTTTTAAACTACTAATTTGTAAAATTAATTTGATGAGCTAGATGTTATGTAGGGCACTGCTCTTGTGTAATATGCTTTTAGAAAGTTTGTGAATGCTGGTCATAATCGAGTGATAGAATCCATACACGTGATAGCTTCTTTTTTTCTATACACTGCAGTGTTTTAAATTTTCATAACAAGTCATTTTCTGCCTTCTTGAGTGAGGAGAGATTGGGATGAGGATCCAGTTGGGATGAGGCAGAAGACTGCTAGAAAACTTTGTAGTTCTGTTATGAGTGTTGATTTTAATTGTCTGTAGATTTTTTAGTGCTGGGCATGGGGGAGGCTTGGTTTTGGTTTTAATCTACTTCAGTGCTTGCACTTACAAAGTAAACCTGTTCATCCTGGTCCAGTGACTTGGTGGATTGCTTTGTACATTGATGCTCTTATTTGTAAAGCTTTACTAGGGAGAAGTCACCCACCTGAATTAGAAGGATGTAAGGTGTTTGGCCATTTCTGCATGTTTTATGTGTGTAATGGACTCTCAAATGCTTAGTATTATTTTTGTGTGGTTTAAAACTGAAAGTAATCATTAAAACTTCATTAAAAACAGTAGCTGAATGCATCAAATTAAATATTGCAGTCTGCTGTGACAGGATTTTGCTTTGTGAAAACATTGTTTTTATTTCCATTGGGGCATTTGAACCTCAAAACTGAGAGAAGTATTTTATTGGCTGTTTTTAAAACTAGTATATTAAACTCTCAGTTTTACTTCTAGTATTTGTCATGCTCAGCATACCTTTAAAGAAAATCCTGTTAGTCTGCTTAAGATCTGGTACATTGTGTAGATGTGTTAACATTACTTAGGAAATGTGATTCTTTTGTCTAAATTTTAGGTTGCCTTTTATTCAATTAAGTAAATAAAAATCCACTTCTGTGATTCTTATATCTTTGGATTCAGATCAAACCTCACATGCTGCACAGGCCTCAACTATTCAGCACCCCAGAACAGGCAACGAAAGACACGTTTATGACACTTTCAACCAGTGGGTAAGAACGGATGCTGCTTCTCTGTAGGAAGAAAGAAGTGACAGTGGAATGCTTCCAGGGGTTCATCAGTAATTGTAACAGCTTTGGTAGACTAGTTTGATGGTTATTCTTGATCCGATATCCTTTGCTAAACTACTGGGCATTTTGGATTAAAAAGATTAATTTGCTGTGAAGCAAAGTTGCTTTCACATTTCTGATTATTTTACATGTAATTATGACAAATTATTACTGCATCTTAAGCTTTTGGTAGTAGATTTTTTCCTTGGTCTTGTGGGAATGTGGAAACTGTAGAACTCTTAAGTGGCTAGATAATTCATTGACAATGTCTGTATTCATCAACAGGAAGTCTTTCTTTTCCAGATCTTAAGAGAATTAATTCTAGAAACCTGTGCTATCAGAGAGCTGAGCACAGAACTATTTTGGATCCATTGCCTAGTAATCATGGCATACTTAATGACAATTTTGCAGAAACTTCTGACTTGTAACACTTGTAGCTTATCCCGAGTTTTCATGATTTTAAGTATATGTCTAACTTCATATCACCAGCAAGCTGAAGTATTTTGTTACAAGAAGTGATTTTGAGAAACACAGAAAACTGTTTAGCATGTGGTTCCCCTGAACTGTGGGAAGAGTCTAGCCTGAATCAGCGACTGCAGGGGGTCGTGCTCGACACAACACGTCTTTAACTGTACCCTGTCTCTTCAGCTGGGAGAGCAGCTGGCGCAGCTGGTTCCTGCCAGTGGAGTTGATGTGGTAGAACTGGAAGATGAAGGCACGTGTGTGCGTTTTAGCCCACTGATGACTTCTGCAGGTAACTTTCACTTAATTCAGCCGCTTGTAAAAACTGGGATTTGCTGTAGCATTGTAGAACAATCTCCTGGTGTAAAAGCAGATATCCTCAAGAAACTCTTTAGTATATTCTCCTATGGTGAGGATTTTTTATAAACGAAACTATCTCGGCTTTGTCGTTCTGTTGTGCCTTGGCAAAGGGTGCATTAGAGGTAGCTCAGCTGTTGTAGGTGGCATTGCCTCTCTACCTCTGCAGAGAAAGACTTTTATTTTTTAAAATCATTAGGAGAAGCAAGGGAAGAAGCTCTTTGTTTATGACAGTTATAAAAGACATATGAAGGATAAATCATCCCTACCTTTCCTTCTCTCAGCTGCTTAACACAAGAAGATGCGTGACCTTTCTACACAGGTGTTTCTTTCAACACTGAAATGGTGCTTGTGTTCAAAATACAGCTACTTAACTAGAAGAATTATTTACTAAACCTCTAGGTTTTTCTATAATTACTGATGTAGGAGGGGAAAAATATTAAAATCTGCGTTTTGGGAAGTGTCTTAAATTCCATGTTTAAGCCAGCACCTACACATACTTCAGACTCATCAGGTGCACAGAGCAAGTTGCAGGGGCTCAGGGTCACGTGTGGTATCTCCTTTTAGCTTGTGTGGGGTGAATAGCTTAGCCTGTCGAAACATGTGACACTGGCATGAGAGGATCCTAGTGTGCACCGAAAAGTAGATTTTGGAATAAAGGTACTTGGTGGTGCTGTGATGATTTTTTTTTTTTTTTTGGTAAACCAGCCTGGAAGCTAATTCGTTATCTGTTTGACTATGGGAAGAGGAATTTCTCTGATGTAATGAAAAAGGGTATTGTCCTTATTAGTTTGTAACGTCTGACAATCCTTTTTATTAGCTTATTTTTTTATGAAATCTTTGGCTCTCTCCATTTTTATGTATCAGTGGCTAGATAGCACGAGAAAAACACTGTTACATAAATCAAGATATTTCAACAGTATCTGTAAATTATATTTATGGTTGGCTTAGAGTGGCTTCTTTAGAGATTACTTAATTCGGGCATCTATGTGTGTGTCCGTTGACTTTTATCACACACTAACACATCAGATCTTTAGTTTTAGGAACTGAAATACAAGATGTTGATCAGTTAGTAGACTGCTTAAAAATGAAGATACCAATATTGACAAGTACACTACAACTGAAAGAGGAATTTGAGCAAGAAGTGAGAAGAACAGTAGGCCTGTTGTATATTGAAGATCTCAGCTGGCCAGGGTTAGGAGTTGTAAGGTAAATTTTTCAGTATTTTCTTCATTATATATTTGGATAGACTGTCCATTAACAGAAAGGAGTATGTGAACTCTTCAGTGGTGATTTGTATGTGTTGTTTGCTGATTCGTATCTGGCTTTGCACACAGTTGAAACTTTTGAGTACTTTTTAAAAAATTACCTTTTAAATGTTGCTTACTTTGAGGTTTGTTTTTTTTAAAAAAAAGCTGAAGAGCTGTTTTAGCAAAGTTAGGGCAACAGTTCTAATATTGGAGGCAGTGTGTGGATCTGTCAGTGCATCTTGCTGTATAACTGAGATTTTTATCTATAATGGGAATCACTAATACGCTGAGTCAAGACCCTTGAAGTGTCTGTTCTGATACTGAGTGCTGGGGCAAGGATTCTGTATAGTCAAAACAGTTGAATTATAATCAGTATATTACCTAGAAATCTGTTGTGTTCAGTGAAGCTTGCAGCGGCAACCTCCCTTCACCCCAAAATCTGGGATGACAAATGCCAGTAAACTTGTTGATCTAAGCTGTAATGTTTTGAGGTTTTTGGTTTGTAAAATGCAGGATTTATAGAAACATGCTAAATGTCTATATATTTTTGTACGTACTGTGAAGTGACATTACTGTCTTCTGGCTTGGTTTGAAGATACAACTATCACAGTGATGGGAAGAACAATGACAAACAACAAAAAGAACTAGAAAAAATCAATTCAGAACTTCTGAAAAAATTAAATGAACTGGAGTCGGATCTCACTTTTTCTTTGGGTAACTGTGATATTTCAAAAATTTCTTTTCAAGCTAATAGTCGTTTTACCGGCTGTGTTACAATGGTTTGATAGGTCATTTGTACATAGGCTCATTATAATGCAAAATTACACTGCTGCCTGTGTGGTTATTGGAGAAACAACATCTGTAAGTTTGTTTCTTCCTCACGCTTGTTTCAGTTGGTAAGTGTTCAGCAGGGTGAGTGAGGTGCGCTGCTCTCAGGAATACTGGTGAACACTGACTTAGGAGCAGCTAGACCAAAAGGGTTTCCGTGTCAGAAGGGAGCAGAGCTGCAGTGTTCCTCTTCGTAGGCCAAGCCTTCTCACTTCGTGCTGTAACTAGTGACAAGTGCATCTTATTCAAAACCTGCTGACCAGTTCGCTGCTTTCTGTGGGTAGGTTAAAAGCTTCAGATGACTTTCGTGATAATCAGCAGCACTTCCACATTTACATAGTGCCACATTATAGCTGAAATAATATTAATTTCCTTACTCAGAACTCTGATCTTTTTATCGTCAGCTTTCAAAAAATGAAGTGCCCTAGAATTATGGATCCAAGCAATCTGCAAATGGCAGAAAGTAATGAGTTTCAAGCATATTCAACACCGATATTTATTATACAGCTCCTTGGCTGTATAAAATATCCACTGTTTTTCTTGTTTAGCTGTTGTTTTCTCTTTTTGAAAACCTACAAGACTGAGCTTTTTTTAGTCTGCATAATTTACGCCTATGCAGATACTGCCCTTCATTACTGACCAGTGCATGTGTATGTCTTCAGATTTCCAGATTCCCAAGCATGAGTGTTGCACCTGTTGTGAAAATGTGCTTTTGTACATCACAAAGACTTGATTCTCCCTGTGCTCACAGGTCCAGAATTTGGAGGGCAGAAGAACTGTGTTTATATTGGCATGGTTACTGAGGATCTGGACGTGTTGGAGTTAGTCGGAACTATTGCAGCAACAGGAAGAGAAATTGAAGAAAATTCGAGAGTATGTATTAATAAATCACAGAGCATTTCGGCACCTTTTTTTTTCCCTTCCATACTGGCTTCAGGACATGGTTTTGTTCTTTGTGAAAGTAAGTTGTACGTGCTGCAACAAACTGTATTAGTTACTGTGGAGGTAATGATCTGTGTCCGCGTAATGAGAATTTTTGTTACAGGATTATGATATTCCAAGGATGTCCTGATTTATGTTCATGGTCCTGTGTTCAGTAGTTCTAATGAAAAACTTCTGTAATACTGAAATAGGCTCATTTTATCCCTAAAATTTAAGCTGTTCAGAAAAAAAAAAAAAAGACGGTGGGGGCTGGTTGTGAGCTGGTGTTTCTCATCACCGGTAGATGCGGTGGGACTGAGATTGTTTATACCAGCTTTACGATAAGACTGTGCCCTAAAATGTGTGAAAAAACATTTAAATTGGTGGCTTGAAAATGGACATCACAAATTGCTTATTGAAGTGATAAAGCTGATGATGTAACTCCTTTGTGTAAAAGCATTTACCTGATTAGAGTCCTCCAGATGTTCTCTAAAGCAGAATTCCTAAATGACCTGTGTCAGAAATGATTGTCTGTCCTTTCACTCCTCTAGCGTTGCATTTAATTTCCTCACCTAAAAAATAAATAGAACTTCAGAAATTCTTTGCCTATTTCTGCCCATGGGAATATGTTGATTGTGGCAATGAAACTTTTTCTATCAGTGTTTTCTGAAGACTGTCTGCCCACTCCTGACTCCCTGTGCTGCTCTGAGGGTGAGACAAAAGATGGTTTGCCTGTGGAGTACCTTTAGTTTTTTTAACTGTTGTAGTTGAGAGATTAGGAACCGAATGTTGGAATACGGGCTGCTCTGATCCTGAAGCTTTTAGGGAGGAACAAAGAGCATTGGAGGTCTCAGGTGCAGTCCTTGGAACCAGCTCCATCACATCTGTGGTACGGAAAGAATCTTGCACCATTTGATCCAAAACTGAGAAGCAGAACCAATCTATGAGAAGGACACTTGCATCGTTTAGATAGTGATCTTTGATACAAAAGGGAAGCTTTTAGGAAAAAATTACTCCACTATCAGCAAGCCCTTGGGATATATAAGTGAGTACACTAAAAGGCAGAACCTAAATTTAAGACTGGACCAGAAGACACAGTGGTTCTTCCTTGTACTCTAAATGCAGCCCTGTTGCACTCCCTTCTGTGGTCGGTACTTCGGAGTAGTTAGCTTGCTTGTGGTGGTTGGTTCCTGGCTTGCCTCTCCGCCAGGGAAAAGCAGCACCTTCCTCTTTTTCCTTTGTTTTTACTAACTGATAGTAACCCAAATTTGTGGCATTTTGGAGGAAGCGCCTGTCTTCTAGGACTTGTGCAATATTAGCACCCCTGTTAAGTTACGGAAGTTGGCATTTGTCTTGCACATGACAAAATTGTGACTTTTTGATCTCTTGCTTTGTTCTTCTGTTGCCCCTACAGCTCTCCCAGTAAGCTGCTTGTCCTTCGCAATGTAGAACATCGCTGAGGCTGGCATAGCATGCCACAGGGATCACATTTGCAGTCATATATTAAATTTGAAAAACAAAGTAGAACGCGTAGCTAGACTGACACACGCCTGGTTAGACTTACTGTGAGGCTGGTTTGAGTCCTGGGCACTTGTAGAAGCCAAAACGTACTCTGTAAACCTAAAAATTCTTCCCAGTCACATTCAGCATCTGGCAAATACTTAGTGCTAAACAGAGCTTTGAAGAATTTGCACCGCAGGTTCAGCTCTTAAGTGAAAGAAAAGTATGTACCCTTCCTGTTTAAGATGACATTCTGTCCTCTGGATGTATCTTAAAAAGCCTACGGTCAGTCTGTACATTCTTTAATTTACAGTCATAATGAAATAGTGATTGTCAAATACTGTCGTAAAACAGAAAAATATCCGACTACCACGCTTACATCCTAAAAACAACTAAAAAGACAATTTCAAGTCCAAATAATATATATAATATACTATGATTTCTGGTTTTTATTAGCTGTTGGAAAACATGACTGAAGTTGTTAGAAAAGGGATACAGGAAGCACAACTTCATCTTCAGAAAGCAAATGAAGAACGACTTCTGGAAGAGGTAAGGCCATAAGCGTTAGTTATCTAGGTAACTTGAAATAACTTGTCACAACCTGGGTAGCTCGCTCACCAGCACGTGTTTGTGTACTTTGCAGGGACTGCTACGACAAATACCTGTAGTAGGCTCTGTGCTGAACTGGTTTTCTCCATTCCAAGCCTCACCAAAGGGAAGAACATTTAATTTAACAGCAGGTAGGAGTCGGTGCATCTGCACCCACGTTACGCTGTCGTTAGAATTATTTCCAATTTTATACTAGAATTGCAACACACTTTCTTGTGCTGATTTGATCGTGAGTGACGTCGTCCACCCTCAGGATGCAAAAGAACGTGCTTTTCACTGTTTCTGTAACACCCAGTAAGACAAATTTCTAACCTCACTTGTACAGTTTACATTTTGTTCTTGCACGTTGAGTCACATTGAAAAAGCTGTGCTAGACATTGGCATTTGTTAACAGCAGAATCATTTCTGTGACTTTTGGCTACATACGCTGCACAAGTTCGGTGTTTATGCTGAGTTTATAAAAATGTAATTCAGCAGGGTAGCTCAGAACATTGCTTCCTCATGCATCTGCATGTGTATCCCCTTGAGCGTGCTTGCAAAATGGCACTCGGATGTTCTGCCGTGCTACTGGAACTTGAAGTCTCTGTCTGAAATCCTGGTCTGAGGTATCTCCCAGCTGTTGCCACATTGATAAAGCTCTAGTTTGCACGCTAAATAGCGCAGTGGCTGACAAGGACAGGCTAAAACTAGCTGCGGACTAGCGTGAGCACGGCTTTCAGGGAGACAGTAATGAATGGAGTATTACAGCATAAAAGACTGTTATTTTACTCATGTAATTCCTGTCTGGCAATCTGAGAAGGACTGTCTATAGTTTTTAGATCATTAAGACTGATGTACTAATACTTAATGGAATTATAATTTTTCAGTGTAGAAACTGTGGCAGTGTCTTGAGACTATTCCTGAACTTGGCAAAGCGTCGGACCTGGAACAGCAGCCCAGCTGCGTGTGGGTCTCTGTAAACAGCGAGGAAGGCTCTCTGCTGCTGCACTCTGGGATCTTTCTTTCTGATTCCCGAAGGCTCTTACGGCAGAGAACAGCCAGGTTTCCTTGGGAATACTGACCCGTGCATAGCTAGCTTTGCCTTCTGAGGGCACTGCTCGGTAGCCTACAGCTGGGAGCACGTCGTGGGCCCAGTGCAGAAGGGGGAAAGGACTACAGGGTGTAGCAGCTTTGTGAAGTGAGTGTGAGGGGAAACGTTATTCTTGGAGTCTCGGCACTCGTGTCCCCAGGTACTCGGAAACCGGCTACCACCAAGTGGCAGTTTCAAGTCGGCCTAGCACATGGAGTTTCAGAACTGTGCAGTAAAATAAGAGTGCTATGTACCTTACACAGATGAACAGAAAACTTGCCTAGTTTGCGCTGTAGTCAACGTAATACTTTTTTCTTAATCAACCTGCAGGCTCTCTAGAATCCACAGAATCTACATACGTGTTGAAAGCCCAAGGAACAGGCACTACTCCACCACCAACTCCTACTTCCAGCCTTGCAAAGCAAAGACTTCCTGGTAAGTTTCTGCATCTTAGTTCTATTTCTGAAGCTTGCTAAAACATCCTGCTGTCCGAGTCATGTGACTCGGGAGGACTGGTGTGATCTTCCATCTTCCATAGTATCTGGAACTAGAGCTCGCCTTCTCATGCCTTAAAGTCCGCTTTAAAAACCTTAAACATGGCATGGAACACCCAGCCCCACGTGTTTTCTCCCCAAGAATTCTTCCTGGGATTACAGGAAGTTGGTATCCCGTTGACTGACAAGTGCCTGTGAAGTCTGGAATCTTCTTCTGGAGTATTGAGAGGTTACTGAGTTTAAAAAATTAGCAGGTAAACAAGCCAAAAGTTTATTTGAAATAAAAGCGTAAATGATATATAATTATGTATTGGAGCAACTGCGTTTCTGTCGCTACCTGATACTTTGTGTACAAAGTCCCTCTAAGGTGAAGAGCTATTAAATCTATGGCACTTCCTGTGTAGTTGTATTAGTAATTAATGTTGATTAGACTGGCGGGAGAAACATAGTTTTAACTCACCTTTTGAGTTGGTTGGCTTCCAGCCTGCGATTTTCAGTGCAAGTTTTTACGCTAGAACGTGTGTGTAGGCACCTTTTTTCCAGCTGAATTTTGGGAGTCTCTGGTTACACAGGATAAAATAACAGGAGCTGCTGCCTTGCGTACGTGTCTGTAACTGCAAGGAGGCATGCCTGTGCTTAGGGTGCAGGTTAGCACCCAAACAAAACCTGTTTCTTTGCAGTTGTAAAATTCAGGCACTTTCTTTGAAACTTAGCTTGCGCATGCTACTCTTTGTGTTTGCTGCCTTCATTGGTACCATGTTCTTCAAACACTTGACAGGTCAGAAAATCTTTAAAAGGTCTGTAAGAAGTTCTGATGCATTCAGTGAGACCAGTTCAGTCAGCCACTGCGATGAGCTGGAGAAGATGGATCAGAGACCCCCGGCTCTGTCCCCTGGCCAAGAGCAAGGACCTTTGGCCACAGAAAAACCGGAGGAGCAGCAGGAGGTGGGGCAGGCGACAGACACGGAGGACATTCAGAGCGACAAACTGCCAAATGACTGCACGAAGGCAGAGGAACAAGAAAGTCAAAGATAAAATCCAGGCTGTGGATTTGAGACTGTGCAGAGGAAGCCCATGCCCTGCAAGGCAGGGTACTGATGATGCATTTGAAGTGTGAACAGTGCCACACACTAGTACAGTAATAACTACTGTAACTTATCAACTGGGATTTTGCACAGATTCCCCCCATGGGACAGATTTGTCTTACCGTACACTTGTTACAGTTGCTTTAACCCTCTACAGGTACTAGTGAAATTTATCAACTGCTCATAAACGTTTGTAAAAACAGCTGGCCCTGTAGGAATCGAAGCATGATGATAGTTGCTAACCAACCAATCAGCCATACACCAGATTAAAGATACAGCTGCACCCAGTAATTGTAAAATGATCTAATTTTATGTTAATACACTTTGAAAAATCAACTGCCAATTGTTCACTTTCTAAATGTTTAAAATCCAGTTTAGCCTCTCCTGCAGAACACAGTAGCTCTGTGTTGCTTCTTTTTTCCACCCCCGAAGCACCCTGCCGAACAGCCGTGGCGCAGCGAGCGCTGGGCGTGGTGGGTGCCTGGGTGTGCAGCAGTCACTGACCGGCGGCACCTGGCCGTTGGCCAGCTGCTCCTGCTGTGCCGTGACCCGGTCAGCGAGGCCCCGGGTACAGTGGGGACTGAGTTAAGGAGTTCTGAGCCGTTCAGAAAGAAACAGTGCCTCTGCATGCCTCCACGGCTTCCTGCTTGTGCCACTGGAAAGAGTCACCAACACACCGTTCGTTTCCTTTGCACGCCATTTACAAACCAAATACTATCGAACACATTAGTGTAACTGGCATCCTGTTGTGTATTTTTAAAGATAGTTGTAGTAAAGCTTGAAAAACCAATACATTTGTGATGGTTTCAACACTTATTTTTTGAATAACAGTAACTTACCTTGGGCAGGAATTGTACAATTCAGAGACGTTACACAGGTTATTTACACTACAGCACAACTTCACAGTGTCTGGCACTACCTAATGCGCAAGCAAAGCTTGGGATAAAGCAAAAAGCTAAGGTATAGAAGTCTTCCCGCACCCTCCCCCTCCCCCCCCCAAATTGTCTTAATCACTTTGCTGCAAATTTTCAGAGCCTCTTGTGGGAAGGAGCTCTTTGGAAGGGCTTGCTTTCCCACGGTGTCTGATTTGGGGAAAAGCACCCCATCCCTACAGGACTGGAGACAAGTACTGCAGTTTGCTGCATTGGGGTTTTGTCTGGGGTTTTTTTTTCCCTCCCCCAAAGCCAAAATGGCTGTGGTGGTAGCAGGACTGACTTTGATAATCAGACAGATTTGGGGTTTTTGAATTGTACAGTCACCTGATTTGACTTTCGGCTTCTAGATCCTTGGGGTTGGGGATGCTGTGAACAAGGGTAATCTGCGTAAATCAGAGTGCAATTTTTCTGAAGTGCAAAAACAGTTAAGTTGACCAGTCTTCCTTCTTGGTTTCTTTGGTGCAATGAAGTATGTTAATAAGAGTAATTTGTTGGGATAAAGTTATCACCACAAGATTAATTTTTAATGTTTTTATATTTGGAAGTGTAAAACCAGTAGTTTTGTTGGAATGAGCTTCGTTCTTTAGATACTATCTGAATGTTTCAATAAAGAGTCTTCAAATTATTACTCTTGAATTAAGTTATTGTTGAAGGATACGTCCCTATGTTTCAGTGAGCTTTATGTGTAGGCAGCTGCCACTGTGCGTGGAATACCATTTTCTGAAGTACGCACCAGTGCAATGACTTCCCTTCTCAGTCTCTCAGCGCTGCTACCTCTCTTTGTCTGTGCCCATCGAGTTACTGCACTGGAGCAAGAGAACCTCAACAGAGCCAAATTCCCACTTCAGTGCAGCGGTGAGTCCTACGTAAGTAATGCAGAAAAAGCCGGTTACTTCTGTCAAAATACTTTATTACTCGTGTGCTTTCCAAAATAGTATTTGTGACCAGCAGTATGCTTTTTGCAACAAAGTGCCCTTCTTGCAGGCCTCTACTCGCCTACAGCTGTTGTGGTGTTTGGTTCCAGGTTAGCTCTTGTCAGAACAAACCTGTTCCCACAACCCTTCTTCATTTTTTTTGTAGATGCGAGGTTTCCTGTCAGGAAACAGTGAGCGAGATGGGAACGGATGTTCTTTTAAAAACGTTAATGTAGATCTAATGTGGGAGACAAAGTGGGGAGGCTCAGCCAGGGGTGATGTGGAAAGGTTCTGAAAAACAAGACAGTAGCAAGAGCTGCTTGACATTCAGAATACAAAGTTCTCCATTATTCTGCCTTTTAATGAGATTATCTCCCACCCTCCCCAGCAGTGTGCTGGGAAAAGTTTTGACAGACCCTGTCCCTCTGTCTCTACTCAGCTAGAAGGAGGAGGAAGAAGAAAAAAGAAAAAAAAAGTCACGTTCAGGTACCTGTAAAATCTGTTTATCATCTTGTTCCAACCAGAAATCCACATGTGGGAAAGGCCTCCAGAAATAAGGCCCAATATGTAGTTGCTCCATCTTTGCATCGTAAATGTTAGTCAGCTGTAACAACACAGGGAGCCTTCAACGCGAGACAGTGCTTACACTGAGGAAGAGGCAGCAAATTCACTTCATGGGGAAGGCCTCAGGCCGCAGCTCCTGTCTGGGACAGGCTGCGTGCCAGCTCAGCCCCGCTTTGTTCCTACTGCACACAGGTTAACCAGTCACCCTCCCAACGAGCTGCTAAACTGCGACAACAGGCCCGGAGCTGAAGGACCCTGCTGGGCTCTCTCTATGTACGTCGCCCTGCGGAGAGCTGCCGAGCTCATCTCCACAGCGTGTCACACGGCTGTACTTTGCAACGCCGCTGACCCTGGCAGGCAAGGTGCCATCGCCGTGAGCCTTTGCTGTTGCTCTCCCAGCTCTCTCATTTGTTTTGTTACTGACAGAACACTACCAAAGTATTTTTTCCTCAAACGTTTGACAATTCATTGCCCCAGCTGGTCTCCCCCTCCAGCAGAAATACCCTTTGTCCCCGTTATTTTTACTCACTGTCGCTCCTGTTAAAACATGAGCTGAACGCAGAGCCTCATCTGGCCCTTTTTCTGGGAACGTTGCAGGGAAAATCTCTGCTGTTTTAACATTCACAGCTGGTAGGAAACAGAATTTAAATACAGAAACAATTAATTCTTACAAAACACTTGTTTAAAGTGACCGTGTCCCCAACACAACAATGTCGCAGGAACCCGAGGACCCATCAAATACTACTCTTGTACTTCTCAGTACCGCAGACGACTCAGCCTACGACAGCACGTTTTTCTTATTTTGCTCTCTCAGCATTTCAGTATTCCAGAAGAACATTTTCAGAGACACTTAAACTAACTAGAAAAAACACAGAATGAACAACAAAAAGAAGGTTGAACTCTAACCCCAAAGGTCAGTACAGTAGCTTGATGTT
>Ga0181612_148354_pt1 | contig 30080 bp, 14 predicted proteins | sample HoacroProtozoa21_FD_119630 | JGI IMG/M metagenome (GOLD analysis project Ga0181612, IMG submission 119630) | Hoatzin crop microbial communities from Cojedes, Venezuel. Combined Assembly of Gp0051906, Gp0051904, Gp0051908 | reverse complement strand
CTGCCCCCTCCCTGGCAGTGTTCAAGGCCAGGCTGGATGGAGCTCTGAGCAACCTGGTCTGGTGGAAGGTGTCCCTGCTCATGGCAGGGGGGTTGGAACCAGATGATCTTTAAGGTCCCTTACAACCCTTACCATTCTATGATTCTATAATGCTAGTTTCAGAGCACGTGAAAGCTATGGTATGAACCTTTTGTCTGTTACTTGAATTAAACCTTGTGGAACTTGGTTCTGTTACGGCATTTCTCTTTCAAATAAAAAGGACAACCACATTTTTCTGTACAGAATTCTAGAAGTCAAATATATTCCATAGTGCTTGCAGGTAAGTTTCATATCAGGCAGACTGTGTGAATAGAAGTTTTGTACAGAACTCAGCCTAATTCAAGTTCCAGATAGGAAGCGACAAACTCGGACAGAAGAACTTGGGAAGAAACAATATTTCAGTCTTTGTTTCCAAGAAGCTTGAGTTTCAAGAAAGCACAAAGACAAAAATGGAAGGATAAGTAGCACCTTTAAAATAAAACAGTTGGTATGCAACTGAGTCCTAAATAAACTATTGGATAAACACGAAAATAAACTTTTGAACAAAACAGCAGACTGTTTTACAGTGGCAGATTATACGCACATCCAGCCAACTGACTTTTACTTGGCAATTTAACAAAGCTGAAATGACAATACCTGTGTTCTGTCTGCAAGGAGGTAGGAGTGACAGTGTCCCAGAGCTTGGAGGAGGGCCTCTTCAAGCAGATGGTCAGACCATCAGTGATGCTAAAATCTTACCTATGTGCTTCCACTGCCTTCATTCGCCTTCTGCTAGCCTCTCCATTTGTAAATTCATAGAGCAAGGAAACTTTCACCTCCTCAAATTACATCTCTTAACTTTACATTCACTTGTTTGTTTGGTTGGTTTTGTTTAGCAGAATAAAGATGTCTTTTTCTTTTTCAAACAGTACCTGTGTCAGACTACTAGGTAACAGGTCCAGAAACCAGAGAACTTTTCCCAATGTGCCTCATGCTCCCAAAAGATCTCAAAATTAAATAATTAAATATTTCATTTATGTGTTACAGCATTTTCATTTGGGCTGTGCCAAGGTTAAGGAGAGTATTCCTTAATCTTGAATGGCTCATTCATGAATTATGGGTTACGTCTTACTTAGGATACATGGAATTCTTCACTGTATTCTTGCAGCTTTTAATATTTTTTAATGGATAGAAAAAAAATTACAGTTTCCAAATAAATCTTTTGCAATAAATACCTGTGATAGTCTATAATACAAGGCTGGAAGCAGCAATAACACAAGTAAAGACCTAACCTCTCCCACCAAAACTTTGTAACAGAAGGAAAACAGAGTAAATATGCCTTCACAAAAAATTATTGTTTCTGCAAACCTGAGATAAGGAAAAGGTATGATAGGACCTTATTAACATAAGTAAAATAGAAACATGACAAAACAGGAAACACTTCTTTTTTGAACCCCCCAAATTTTGACTGACTGAACAAACCAAAAATTCTAGACTAACTACACAGTGAATCACATACTGTATTTAGTGAGCAGGCAGAAAAAGAGGCAAATATCAGGGGATTCATTTCCCTGTTAAAAAGTATGTCATCAATCCCAAACTGCATCTGTGCATACAGAAAGAAAGTATTTTACAAAAAAGTAACGGTTTAGTTAAGTATTTTTGCTCTATAGTGTGCATACACTTTCTAATTTGAATAAGATATAAGAAAAGTATCATTATTACTCAACACAGTACATTACTCAATTCATTGTTCAAAATGTAAAATTATTTGGGATGGCATGTGTCACATAATATTTCTGATTATGTCCAGTCAAATGCAACAATGACAGGCAGCTGTCCCTTTCAAAGTATTTCTGTCATGTTCATTTTCATCTGCAACCACATCAGTCTGTAAATATTAAAATATTCACTCTCACATTATAAAAAAATATTTGTGTGTCTTATGGGACTTTTAGGGGATTCAACACTTTGAAACAGAAACTTGCAGTGTTACTCATAAACTTGTAAACTTAGAGAATGACACGTGGAGTTATAAAATACATTACTGCAATATATAAGGTCCTCACCAAATGAAATTTTTTCATCAAAGAAGTGAGGTCTTGCTTCACATAACATCCAGTAAGTTAGTTTTCAGACTATAGGTCTTCAGTTACCATCTACTTCCAGAAGAAAGGATGTTTGCTTTCAGAGGAAGTGCATTCATCATGAAAGTTTGATTAACCACTGTAGATGGTGACTTCTTAATTCCTACTTCATATTCTACGTGCTTATTCTCTACAGCAGTCAGGGATCACAATTTCCAGATGACAGACTACATGGTCATTCCTGCTTTGAGTGGCAGGTCCTATCATGTTGTCAAGCACTGCTTTCTGGATTTTTTTCAGCACACTGAGAGAATGTGGGAATCAGACCTGCTAAACACCTAAACAGGAATGTCCATAAGATGGTCTTAATGTTAGTAGCCTCGTGACTTCACCTGTAAATGCTAGTCCTCTGCAACTTCTTACTCATTGTCTTGAATATGGAAATTCTGAGTTACAGAATCAGAGAAACGTAGATCTAGAAAGAATTTCAAGGAATATCTAATCTGCTTGTCTGCACCATGTCACAGTTTACCAGCACATTCTACTCTTAAACATCTCCAAAAAGAGATTCTACAAGCTCCATATCTAGCCTGCTCCACAGTTTCTCTACCTTTATGTAGCTAGGTAGTTTTTCCTAATAACAAGCCAAAATCTACTTTCCTGCAAATTGAGCCAATTGTTTCTCTTCTTTCTTTCAGTGGCAATGGAGGACTTGCTGGAAAAACAGTCATCATGACTCCCCTCGAGCTTCTTTTTTTCCACGTTAAACAAACCCAAGCCTTTTAACTCCTTTCATTGTTTTACAGAAAAACTCCTGGTAATGAAGCCCAGAATAGAACCAGCATTTTGCAGCATCTTCACACTGTTGTTCTATACTTAATTTATGGCCCCTTGGATAACAACAAAGACATCTTTTTTAGCTGTCTAACTAATTACTCCCTGTTTTGTGTTCAACAGAAAAAGCATGTGAACAAATGCAACTTCAGATGTCCTTTTAGTCTGCCTGTTCTGTGAAAGTAATTTTAAACCTACACTTACCTTCTTTCTGGCACTCACAACTGCATGGTACATCCTTAACTTGCTTAAGAGAATGTCAAAGTATGTCTGAAATACAATCCCTATTATTCTTTATTTTCCCTTAAAAAAAAAAAGTTGTGTTTGTCCCTCTCATCATCTCCTGTCTTCATCTTTCATAAGTCTGACACACAATCACTAAGAGTTTCAAGGATTACTTTATCTACTTCTTTAAGTATTCAGGAATATATTATACCAGGGCTTCCCTACCTGAACATTTATCTTGGCTAAATATTCTTTAATATGCATCGGCTTCAACTCACACCTACTTGTTAAAAGTAATTATTTGGTCAAACTAACTTTCCTTGTGAAAATAAAAGACCTTGTATTTCAGATTCTTTCTTGTCCATATCAACATATGTCCATATCACCACCATATCAATATTTTGGGGTTTTTTGTTTGGTTTGGTTTCTTTAATTATTTAAATATACAGTATCTTAATTTTGCCTTATGTTCTTGGCTAATTGAAATTGACTGTTTTCTTAGTCTGCTCATTACATACCTATGTGTTTGTGCTCTTCTACACTCTTTTATGCCTACAAAAATTTCAGAGATTGACACAAGTGATATGCAAAAAAAAATTCTTAACATGTTACAAAGAAGAATCTGACTCCAACTCTGAGCTATTATCCTTTGAAGTTCTTTGTCTGTTGTTATCAAGGCTGACACATCTAGATGTAACAGTATTATTTATCACATTCTGAATTAATTTATAGATTAATTTGCTTTTTGTGTATCTTTGTGTATACACCAGTGCTTTACAAACGCAACATCTTGAACTTAAGGAAGGATTTTAATCAAGCTCCCCTACTAGTTCCAAATCCTTTCAAAAATTGTTTTTAAAGAATGAAACTTTTTTCTTTGTAACTTTGCACAGATTATCTTTTTTTGCATATTCTCTTGTTGCTCCAAACTAGCATTTTCTTCTAACCTTATAAAAGTGTCTTCAGAATACTAGGAAAAGTCTAAATGTTAGAATATGCTAATCAAATATTTATCCCTAAGGTGTGCTGCTATACATACTTTGAGATTACATATTTACATGTCATGCTAAACAGCTTCTAAAGTACTGAACACTTCCTTCATTTCAAGGGGACTTGCTAGATTACTGGGCAGTTTTTGAAAAACTAGTCACTGGTTTAGATGTCTGCATAAGTAGAACTTTGATGCTGAATGTCTTGAGCTTGCCATTTTTGTAAACAGCTATGAAAAGGAAATGAAGAATTTCAGAAAAATTTAGTAAAACGAGATGAGGATTGTCACTCTCAGAAATGCTATCTTTATTAATTTGTGTCATTATGTGCATTTGGATCATCCCCTTATATATGAAATAAAACTGAATTCATCAGAACAGATTCACTGTTCTAAAGTTCTCAGAAGAGTTTAACCAAGAGCCGCTTTTCAGTAGCCATAAACAATTTCTCTCTCCTTCCCTCTCCATGCTGCTTTTCGCAGTGATTCCTTCAGTTTCAAGGTATCTGCCTGGATCTCATTGCACAGTGATGACTAGACCACAATCTGCTTTACAGTACATGCACTCTTCTCACCAAACGGGGGATAAGAGATATAGTAAATCTTAAGAAATTCCATTATACCAGGGCAGTATACATATTTGTATCTAAAAAAATCTTTCTAAAGGCTGACTTTTTTTTTTCCCTCTTGAAGAAATTTATTGCCTTAACGAAGTTCTGACTTTTCCTTTTTTGTCTTGTGTCACTGGCTCTTCAGACCTGTCTACAGGATGTAACATAAGATTAGTTCACAATTCCAGTGTTAAAGCTTTCTCATCTATTTTTAGCCTGGCTTATTAACGAAATGTGACTCAATACGATCACTCATTTTTCCCTTCTCTGTCAAAGTGAGGCTACTCTTTGCATTTTGAACTGCTGAACTAAAATCAGATGGATTTGACTGAGTCTATGGAATTCTCCAGAATACCATGTTCCTTCAGATTACGTGAAAACAGTTATCTGCGTAAACAAGAGTGATCCTCTCAATGCCCACACTGAGCGAACAGCAACACTCAAGAGCTCAAACCTTAAATCTTTGGCATCAGAGTCTTCAAACTGGAGCTCAACTTCTAGCCACAAATCCATTTCTCTCAAAGCTTTCGTTGTACCTTTCTCAAAATCAGTTGTCACTGCTTCTCTGAAACTTTTCCCTCTCCTCTTAGTACTGTAATTGCCACCTCTGACTTTTCTGCATTACCATATGAAGGTGGTTTCTGTTTTGTGTCAGAATAATTTGGTCTTGAGAGCCTTCATGATTCTCTTCCTTTTCTTCCTCTCAAAAGAGATGCCTTTCTCTCAGAAACACTCTTAATTTCCATTACCTCATGCTCAGTAAACATGTTTCATTCATCTGCTGCAATTGCACTTTACAAAATCAGGTTTTAATATAAAAGTTGTTATCCCATCATTAATTAAAACCAAACCCCTAAAGTACAATTCATGGAAAAGAATTTCACAATCGTATATTCTTTGTGCAGAACATTCGAAAAGTTTCAAGAATCTCACCACAAAGTTAAATCTACAGCTAGAAAGTATGTTCTCAGCCAAAAATGAGACTGAACAGAGAAACTGGGTGAATAAAATCAGAAGATCCTTTGAAGACCTGAACTCTGAATAGCCAAGAGTAGGTCTGAGTAGTCCTTTAGGAGAGGCAGCTCTAAACTCTTCCACTTTATGAATAAAACTCCATTACAGGTAGGTGACAAGAGATCAAAGGGAGCAGAGACCTTGTTGTTACGCTCCACAGGGGTGAGTCCGTCTCCACATGGAACCTTAGCTGGGACCTGTTACCTGTTCCCTGGAAGGGAAAACCTACATCTCCCCTAACTGAAAAGATGTTTCTGCAAGGTTCACCTTGGAAGAAAAGGTACAGCTTTTCTTCCTGGAGTAGTGGATTGGCTCAGGGTGTTCAGACAGGCCTGTAATTACTTCCATACAGAAGGTTTTAGCTGTTTAGCCATGCTCCCTGTCCAGCTTTCTCAATGCAATCTAACTGGGACTTTTGCCTCTACTCACAATGCACACCAGTTCTGAGGCTAAACAGCTTTGGTGCATCTGGATACTTTGTTTCAGAAGATCATTCCCTTTTATGCCAAGAATGTACTCCTCCAATGGTCATTTTCAGATGGTTCAGCCATGCCAGTCTTGGAAACCAAGGCACATCAGGTGAAAAAGATTTTGAATTTTTCTGACGTTGCTCTTGTAAAAGGCAAAATGCTTGCTGAGTTGTGCTGGGTTTTTATTCTTCTCTACACCTAGCACTAGCAAATTCCCTTCCTCTGCACATTAGAGCACTGAAAGATATTAGAGCACTGAAAGATTTTCTTCCTCTTTTTTTTCCGTGTTCCATCAGTCTGTATGTTATCTGCCAGCAGGTTCTGCAACCTGAACAGGCATGAGCAATGAAAGAGTAGGAACGTAGTGTAAGAACCCTCATAGACCTTACAGGCCATGAATGAAGTTCAGGTGAAATACAGACAATTTTGTTTGGGAATCCGTGAGGATTGCACCTTTCTGCTCCCAGAAGGATTCCTAAATAAGACGAATTCACACTAAGAAGCATAACTTGCAATGTCTATACATTGTGAGACTGTGGAATAAGCAATTATGGAATAAGTGATCTGAACTACGTAACTGCATCCTGCTCTTACTCAGTTTTTATTAATAGTCTCTGTATGTGACTGTAAATGTGCAGGATTAACGTTATAAAGAAATTCTGGTCTTGATTTCTGCTGAGAACGGCTTAGCAAGATCATACTTGGAAGAATGTGGCCCACAGAAACTTTTTGAGATAAACTGATGGGTTTAACATGTCCTATTCACCATCACAGTTACTGTAACACAGATATGCATTTATTTGATTCAGCTCCAATTCTATGATTAAAAATCAGAAATTTGGCTCCAAACTGCCCATCCTTTCAAGTGTTCAGCTCATTCAAGCACAGGTGATATGTCAGTGTTATCAGATTAGGGTTCTGGGTGGGCAGTAAACCTACCTTAAAAAAGAAGTTTTACAAACTGCTAGCAGGTCTACCCAGTGGCTTTAAAAAGGAGAACATTTCAAACACTTCCACAGTATTATGAATTAATAAGTTCTTAGGAAAAAGTAGCAACAGTCTCTCTGAAATAATTGTGGACATGGATTCAATATTATGAAACTGCTATCCAGTTTCACTTACTGTCTATTTAAGTCCAAGAAAGTAGCAAGGGAAGGACAGAGATGGAAATGACTGAGAGAATAGAAGACAACGTTTGTTTCAGGTGTTTTAACTCTCTGCTTTGAAAACAGGAAATGTCTGACTGAATTCCATGTGAACAAGGCATGATCAAGAGACAGTCTTACTAAAATTCATGATACGGTTGCTTTTTGCACCTGGAAGCCTGGCACTGAGTAATCCCTCCTCACTTCATTGATAGTTTCCAAGTTTCACTTCCTTTTGCAGCTCCTGCTATTTTGACTTAAACTTTTGAGATAATTCGGTTTCTTCACCAGTAATCATCATAGCAATTTAACTAGAAAATTTAGTGGAATTACCCTAGTGAGCAATGTTAACTCATAGGAGAAATAATTGCTGAACAAACCTTTGTGCAATATTAATTTTCTATACAACTGTTCAAAATATGCAGCCCATCTGTACTGCCCTTACTTATTGCTTATTAATCTGGTAAGCATATAGACTGTTTTTTAAGTGAAATTAATCACATACTAAGATACTACTCACTAAGCCAATGGGCTCTTAATGATCACCACTCACCTCATTCATGAACATTTTCAACGGGAATAATCCATTGTAGAATATATATAAGCAATAGAAGTTCAACTGTCTCTAAATTACTATCTCATATCCTTAATTAATACTCTAAAGTATGATGCTGAAGTACTTCAACTGTTTAATCTTAATTAATACCCAGGTATTCCCCAATTAGAAATCCAAAAGGACTCAAATGATACAATTAAATATCCTTATTAAATAGATATTGAGTGAAATATAATCAATAGAAAATTAAGCATAATTTAGCCCAAGTACCAGAAAACAACTAATATAATGTGTGGAATAGTTGAGACTATTTTATATACATGGGAAGCAACAATAATTCAACAAAGTTCCACCCTGTATCTGTATGAAAGTTGATTTAAGTTTAAGATCACAAGTGAATTTGGAATAGATTCTGCTGAACGACATCATGTGCCAATACGGTTCCAAATACCAGCTGCCTTGTCAATTTAAATTGTATTTAAATTACTTAATTCTTAAATTTAAATGTATTTCAATTGTGTAGAAACAAGGCACTCCAATATTTGAAAATTTTTATTAGCAGACCAACTGATAACCTATAACATCAGCACTATCAGAATACTTCACTGAGAAGTAAAATTCTGATGCCCAGATTCATATGAATCTAAGAATTTAACTGAGATATCCAAGTTATGATGCTTAGTATTGTAAACTCCTTCTATAGTCAGTAGGAAACAAGAAACAAGCACTTTCAAAATCAGCTTCATTCCTGACGTGGATGGCTGTGCCTTCCTTTCCATTGACTAGAGCATTTCACAGCAAGATTTCTAAAGATCCCTAAAGTTAGACAGATGAATACAAACCTTACTAAGTTAAAATCTTTGTGCTTCACTGGGGCCTTTTACTGTATGTATTCTCTCAACCAAGCCGTGATACACCCAATAATCAATAATTACAACATATGAGGCTTTATGAACTTTTTGTTTGGGATAAAAAAACCTCAAGTGCAGTGAAATCTGGGAACTTTGCCTATTTTGTATATTTATTCGATGGTTAAACTGAAACCATGTAAATTTTGAAGTGTTCCAGGTTAATGCTCATATCACACAGTGATGTTACTTCACATTCACAAAGAAGCCTGGAAAGCCTTATAACATTCATACACCCACAAAAAAACTAGAAAAGCTAAAACCATGAAAAAAGATCATATTACATTTTTTTCCGTTCAACTGCTTTCCCTGAAATAAGCACTTATGTAGAGAGGCTCACTAGTATTTTTCCCAAATTCTACGTAATCCTTCACATTAAACTAGAACTAGAATTGAAAAGATGAAGTAATCTTTCGTTGAACACCAAATGACATAGATACACTAAAATTTCCATTGAAATCAGTAGAACAGCCTATTTTTCACAGATACTTGAAAGCTTTCAAAATTTGTAGTTTATAGTCTTTCAAATCTTACAGATACAAAAATACGTATCTGAAGCTCTAGCAGTTCAATAGTCTACTTAACTGAAAGGCTGTGTGTACCCAGTCATTCTGGCTATCCGCTCTTCAGCTCAGGAAGTCACCTCATCCTCTCACTTTCCAATCAACCCAGTACTCACTTCAGTTCAACTTCAGCACAATGTATTTAGGCACTCTTATGTCTTCCAGTTCACTTCCATCCATAAGCAGTCGCCTCTGCTCCCTTAGCAGCTGTAGTAGTTTTTCCCTTTCTTCCCTTCACCTTCGGAAAGGATCAGCTGAGCCTGTTTTTTTCCTGTCTAGTTCCAAAGCTGCAGTGAATCAGAGTAAAGGACTGAAAATACCTGTCTTAGAATTTACATAAAGCAATGGAGAAGGGAGAAAAAAAGGGCTTTTCTTGAGAACTTTGTGGAAGCTGCTGAAAGGAAGGTAAAGAAGACCTACGTGCTTTTTTTCATGGCAATCTCTAACTGGCAGCTCGTCCCCAGAAAATGAGCAAGCAATCCCAGAGCTGACATATAGGAGAGTCTGAAATGCCTCTAATTGCTGGGAGAATGTCTCCTAGCCAAGACGAAGACCAGGAACAGGCAATCTGGAGTATTACCTTAATTACATTTAGGAATATCGTCTTATAGTCATGGAGAAATAGACTGAGCTTTATTTATTTTCCTTTGTATTCTTCTCAAAATGTAAAATGGGTTTTTAAACAAATCTTTGTATCTGGTTTAGATTATTGTCTTAATGCTGCTCTGTTCCACAAGAGTTGTTTGTATCAGCTGTAGATAAAGAGATCATCTGTACATTTTTATTATAGCAAGAAACACATCAAATGTAATTGCAGTCAGTTACTGAGACAAATCTGAACTGCAATAACACAATTTTTCACATTTTTTTGAAAAATACCCTACTTTTAGACAATTTAAAGTGTTTCTGTCAGCTTGGTGTGACAGCTGTAAAAAAGGTCAAAAGAACAGAATATTGCAGTCTGACAATATCTGCACAAATACAAAACAGACAATAAGAGATTAGGTAGCATTTCTGCAGGAAAGAATTATGTATTATTGTGCATAATCAGAAGGTAAACAGCAGTAAAACATACTGCACTACTGCTGAAATACACATACATGGTTATATACATATATATGTACAATATACCTATGAAAAGAGAGCTGTGAAATTATCTGTTTGTGCAGAAATAATGTGATATCAGTGGGATTCCAGTGTCCAGGTTTTGACAGTACATTTTTAAGAAAGATGGAGAAAGTTCAGAGGAAAGCAGCACAAATTGTTAATTTAAGAGAATTACTTACAAGAAAACATGTAGAAAATTGTGGCTGGTTAATGGAAGGAAGAGGAAACTGACAGAGAAAGCGGTAACCTGCTGCTGCAAAAACGAAGCAATAATCTGTTTTTCATATCTGGGATATAAGCAAAGATATAATGGCTTAATTTACGGCAAAGTAGATTAAGGAGATATCTAAGGGCAAAATGCCTAGTAGAAAACATGGTGAAGCACTGGAAGGGATTTCCTGGAGCAGGTGTGAAGTCTCCAATGGCAATATTTATGAACATGTTGGACACCAATTCCTTCTCCCAAATAATTTAAAGTCACCAGCCATACTAGCATAGGATATACAACACAAACAACAAAAACTTCTTAGAACTGTATAGCCAGAATACATTTCATTAAGTGAGCTAAACTCCTGCCTCAGCTACAGTCATGTAAACCAGAACTATATGTGGTACTTCCTGGAATTAAGAGTGGTAACATTATGCAAGTCAGAGGAAAATCAGGACCAGTCTTCTTTTGGCAGTTCAAACTGCAGTACTATCTTCAAATTTTTTTAACACTATTCTAACATGAGAAGTCATCAAACATCAGCCATTAGTTTCCCCTCAGGTCTTATGCACATCTCCAAAAACTCTCTCCTATCTCTCTTGGAGCAATGCTATAATTATGCAGCGCCATCCCCAGAGACCTACTTTCAGTTCCAGTCACAGGATTTCAAATCCTCCATTAGTACAGACTCCTAAAAGGTAAATTTAAGCCTACAAATAATTTCTTTTCTCAGTTATCATTGAAGCCAGGTAGAAGTCATCTGTACGTTATTTTGAAAACCACTTCTTTGAATCAAAGTGAAATAAATGACCACTTCTATTCACTGAAACTAGCAAACAAGCAAGGATTATTACTTAAACTTTAAGTATATTCCTTTACTCCTGCTTTCTATTTGTAGTTTTTTGAATTATTTTTTCTTCTTACAATTAGTTTGATTACTACGAAGAACTTATTTGACCTAAATCTTGTTTTCTAGTTTATTTGATATTTCATTTTGATAAACAGTAGAAAAAACGGTAACCAATGTTACCACTTGAATATTTTTGTAATCTAATTAAACAAAGTATAATAAGCTTCAGTCCTAGGATAAACCAAGTAAATTAATGTGTCATATTTACTATGATTATTTTTAAAAAGTAATAATACCATCTTAGAGAATGTAGGATTTTTGATATCTCTTGCATATATTTACCTCCATTTTATTGCAGTTTAGAAACTAGCAACCCTATTTCAGTTTATGAAGGGGAAAAAAAAGTATAATGTTAACAAATATCTGCCTTTTTTCTATAAGTTTATAACTGACCTGGGCCAAGGGTCCTCCTAGGTGGGCTATACTCAGTCTGACTGCAACAGCTGCAGGTCCCAGTTTCCCAGGTTGCCTGTCTGAAACTTTGCTATGCATCACATCCAAGGTGAAAGAGCAGCAGAGGGGAATCTGCAACACACTTTAGCTGCACCCCTTCCTATTCTGCTGCATTCACACAAACTGCCAGGGAAATTGGGTGCTGAAGAGTAGTGTCTGACCTGGGGCAGAGCAAGGAGGAAGCGAACGTCAGCTCCTGCCAGATCTGTGAGGACAGCAATGGAGTCTGGCAGTAGGGCCAGCCAGCTGAGGTCATTCACATCTTCAGCAAGCAGCTGCTTGCTTCAGGGCACAGCAGTCACAATCCTCAGATCCTACAGACACTCTGCCGGCAAGCGGCACTCTATCAAGCTGCTGTTAGCACTCACCTTCTATCATATGTCCAAATACTAAGCCTGGTTTAGATAGAAATTATCTACGCTGACGCCAGCTAAACTGTAGGCAAACTTTAAACACAGTCAAGTCCTTAAACAATCTGCATTAGAATATTAATTTTAGTATACTTAAAGCAGACTGCATGGGGAAAACAAACGTGTTTGATGGGGAAGAAGCACTGACCACAAAGCAGAAAAGCTGAAAGAAATAAAAAGGCCTATTTGTAGAAGTTGCCAACCAGTTCTTTTTTCTTTGAAATCACTTTCCTGGAATTTTTTGTATAATATTTTCATTTTACTGATGAGTGGGAGGAATCAGAACAAAGCAAGAAAAGCAGGCAGCCTGTTTTTTAAATGACTGTTTATATTTGTCCTTCTTGGACTCCCTTCCCAAAACATACCACAAAGAACATTCCTTCTCTTCTCCCAGTCATGTTCTTTTCCTCTCTTTCACTTTTTCTAGTGTCTTCCATAAGGCTAGGATAGTATTCTGTGGAGATAAGAATCAGAAAGAGGAAGAAGGAACTCACCAGCATACAGTTAGACAAGGACATGAGAAACCTGGCTTTAATTTCTGCTGTTGCCACATATTTTCTCTGACACAGTTGTTGAGCCATTTAATTTCTCTTCCATGGCTTCCCATCTGTGAGATGTGGATAATCATTCTGCTTTCACAGAGAGATCCTGCTGAACAAAGCTACTTTCTACTACGTATAGCTAGCAACAATCACAATAACATCCAGTCTAGAAGAAATGTCCTCCTTTTTTTCCTTTTTTAAATTCTGCCACCCTCACATCCCCCATCCCGCTTTTGGAGAGGTTCACTTGCATTGACCTTCATAGAAGAAGTCTTACAGGCAGATAACATTCTCCCTGTCACGTGTTTGACTACACTCTTCACTGCTTATCACCACTTGGCAGCACACTGGCTTCCCTTGCTTCATATGGGCACTACTCTATTTGCAAATATGCTAGGCCAAAATTTTATCACTGAATAGGATGTATTCAGTGATTCTTTCAACAAGATAAGCAACGATGTACATCCCACAGATACAGCCAACCACTCAGTGGGCAAGAACTAGATGTTGTCTTCCTAGCAGTACATAAGAATGAACATTCCAGCCCTCTTCATCAAACACAGCATGGGGTAAGAAAACTTAAAGTCCAGGAATGACTCCAGATGTAAAGAAACCTGACAGCCAGGGAGACCATAAGGTCATTTGCTTGTTTAGAAAGGAGTCTGGGAGACTGGCAAGAACAGAATAAAGTTAAAATTTAACAGTAACTGAACATAAACTCCAGAATCAAAACCCAACTTGGGCACACATTAAGAAATATGTTTGACTGGATTATGTAGCACCTAAAGATATCAAAATCAAGATCCAGCCCAAACAGAGAATTCACATTTGAATCCACCAGCCCAGCTGAAAAGGCTGTGCAAGTGGGATGTGGGAAGCCAGGATCAAAAGCAACTGACACTTTTTCCCAGCTGTGCCATAGCACTTTAGGTATCACATCACTGTTGCTTCTCAAACGCATGCAACTGGTTATTGGATTCCTAGAGCAACTATGGCAAATGTGTTCTCTAACTGCACATTTACTCATAGACACCGAGCTACCCAAATTATACTTTTAATTTTCTTCTTGCACTATACAGATATAAAAAATAATGATAAATGTATTTATATGGAGCCTTAGGAATGCTTACTAAAAGAAATATTTCTTCCCAGTATCCAGAATTATAATTACATCACAAAAGTTTTATATGACTTTTAAGGAATTTTTCAAAGGCCCAGATTGTATTTTTTCTCAAATTAAGTTTGCTTTTTCCCACCACGCCACTAGAAAATAATGTTACATCAAACAGACTGAAGTCATGTCATGTGTGACTGAACTGTAACAGCATTCAGCTAGTTTGATGCAATGCTAAAGAAGGCAAATTTATCCCATTTCCGTTGACTGGGTATCGTGTCCTAACTTAATATCAACATTAAAAATACACTGTGAATGGGATAAAAACTTTTGGAAACTTAGAGTGCTTATATTGAAACAGTCTGTCTGATTCTTTTTGATCTTTGTTACTTGTCTGCCTTTGATGTGGCATTCTGTACACCTATTTAGTTCACTCAGTCTTGTAAAGGCCAAAAATCAACATGACATAAATTAATTTCTCAGGTAGGAAATTTTGTCATGTGATGCATTTTTAATTTTTCTAAACACAGTTCTGCTATCAAGAAATTGCATTGCATACTTCTACTGGGGAAAAAAACAGAGTTGTTGATGTCCACTCTCCTTCCCATTTTGTTTTTATAGAGTGACAACTATTTCTCAGCCACTGTTGATGTCTCTGAAGCATTTAGTGGAAGATTTTACTTCAACGCCAGGCTATAAACCCATAGCTGTAGGAAACAATTTTCATTTTACAGAGGAGTCAAAAAAAAATATTTTGGGCCTCTTAACGTATATTTTTACATTCTTAAAAGTTTGACATATAACTTCTAAATTAGATTCCTCTTCAGAGTCCAGACAGACAGGGTGTGCCATGCCTGAGGATCAGTAGTCCAGCCTTGCAATGCAATTTAATGGTACTTTTGAATTTAATAGAACTTTTCTTACTGCTTTTCTTCACTTCCCTTGCAAGCAAAAACAAAACAAAAAATCCTGTGAAACTACTAAAGTCACAGAGTTCAATCCAGCAATGCCAAAACAGACATCTCTCAAAAGAACAGTCTGCATCTGCGTAAAGGAGGGCTTTTCAATGCACATACCCTTGGCGTCTGGAAGAGCTGGTGGTTAGTGCTAGGCTACCTGGCCTGTAGCCCCTTCATATCTTAAACTCTGTGATGGGTATTAATCACTACAGTTAGGTCATCGTTTATATAAAACAGAGCAGACAATTCTAATAATACTGCACTTTACAGTAGCGCTTCTACTTTTTCACTGGCCCTAATGAAGGGCTGGAGCATTTGTGCAGATAATCAAACTCAGCCTACAGAGAGTTAAGAAATCACTATTTCTTATCTGAGAAAGAGAAGCTGGCTGTATCCTCTCCTAGGCTGTTGCAATCTGAAGAAAAACAATGTTGATCAGTCCCCAAGATAAAGATATCACTGACTGTAAGCTTGAATATGTAATGTAACTGAGCAGCCTGAGTACATTGACAACAGTAAATATATCAGGAGAAACAGAAGAATGAGGAAGATATTGATTCCGTATCTTCAGTGCTGTTTGATTAAGTATGAATTCACTGAAGATCTTATAACGGATGGGGTCACAACCAAATTTTACTAGCTAATTGATACTTTTTTAGTTAGGCACATTCCACATTGCAGCAGCTGTAGAGATGACACAGCATACAGTACGTTTTAGACACTGCTGGGCAGGAGTAGTGCAGTCTTTGGCCCAGTTTTGGGTAGGGCTAATGCATTAGAATGGGTAAGTAAAAGCTCAGTGTATTATTAAAGTTGCAGTATGTCACATCCATATGTCTTTCACTCACCCAGCTAGTTAATCTGCAAAAAAATTGAAATATAGATTGATTTGACCTGATTTGCTCTTTACCATCTTGGGTATCTTTCATCATTTCTTTTGGATAATTTTAAGTTGTTCATTTAATGGTTTGCTCCAGTATCAAAGTGAGTCTGCCTAAGTTTTTATTCCCTGGTTTCTTTTAATTCTTTCTCACTTTTTAAAAATGAATACTATATTTGCTTTTACCAGTAATCCATGACCACATTAATCCTCTGTTAGCCCACAATGGTATTTACAAAGGTTTTTAAATTGTATTGACTTGTTTAAGCATGCTCCAGAGGTTTACTCTGGGAAATGTTAGAGGTCTATAGATCTGTATCTTTTAAATCTGTAAAGACAAAAGCAAAAGAAAAAAAAACCCAAAAGAATGGACCCCATCTACCTTCTGTACATCATCCATTATTTTACTTCCTATTGAGTATTGTGTCTATATGTATGTATTGTCTACCAGTGGGGTTACAGAACCTTTGTTTATTGCCTTTTCTGTCCCTTTCTAATGAAATTCACTGTCATCTTCTCACTTTGATTGTGATATTTCTTCACTTTCCTCATTAGTCATTTTTTAAAATATAATTCACATTTTGAGGTCCATAATAAAAGCTTTCCAACAGTATACATCATATCCTTTCTCAACATTACACTTGCCATTATGATTTTCCAGCGATTGATGGTGTTGAAGCACAGTGAGTATCTGCAGTGGGGGTGTCGAGGTAAGGCGGGGACAGAATCACAGAATTATTGAGGTTGGAAGGGACCTCTGGAGGTCATTTCCTCCAACCTCCTTGCTCAAGCAGGACCACCCGAAGCCAATTGCCCAGGACCACATCCAGATGACTTGCAACCTCCCTTGGCAACCTGTACCAGTGCTTGATCATCCTCACAGAAAAAAAAAACCAACCCAAAACAGAACACCTGCTTCCCTATGTTCAGAGGGAAACTACTGTATTTCAGTTTCTGTCCACTACCTCTGGTCCCGTCACTGGGCATCACTGCCAGCCAGCAGAATCAGCAAGGCGAGCAAGAACTGGAACTAGTGTCCAGGTCCAACCAAGAAGATAAGTTGTAAGGCAATACCATAGGCCAAGTCAGGAAGTTAATCCATAGATCAGGCTTAAGATCAGGTCCAGTGATCATCAGGCAGGTCCATAGTGACAAGACAGGACTGAAGTCAAGCCAGGACCCCTACCCACTGGTTGAGACCTGGATCAAGAGGCACCATATCTAAACAAGATCATGTTTGGGATAGAGACCAGGCGTCCTGACCTCAGTCCTGGTCCCAGCCTCCGAACATAGCCCAAACAAGGATTAAAGGTCTCAGGCTGGGGTTAAACAGAGCTCCTGGGATCAGGGGTGTAGATGGAGGCCCAAGGTGATGCTGATCAAGGCCATCAGTGCACCCAGAGGCCTGACAGAGGCCACTCATCATCCCCTTAACCATTATATTATCTTCTCCAGTTGTTTGCTATATTGAATCTGCTTTTCTGAGACTGCTACTCTAACATTGCTTTTGTTCCTTCCTTAACTAGTGCAGCAAAGTTGTCTGTCAAATTTACCATTTTGATAATTACTAACCAAATTACTTTCCATCATAAACTTTTTCTAACCTTTCACTGTCATAAAGACCTGAAAAAAAACCTGCCAAAATTCAGAAATGTTGCAGTTTCCCAAATAACCGTACCTGCTGACCATCAGACAAATCCAGAAGACCCTCAGTTACCATCCAGTCAGTGACTGCATATTACTGTGCACAGATCTGTGGCTGTTTGTCACCTAGAGAGCTCATTAATATGTATTAAAATGAATCAAGTTCACCATCTCAAGATGGTGGTGAGCCCCCACTCACTCCAGTAGCGAAACCACAGCCCTGGGGCACCTACCCCCCGTCTGACTGTAGCAGCTGATACCAATCCCACTCACGTTGTTTACCCCCATAGCTTGCACCCAGGGCACAAAGACTGTAGCACCGACAAGGACAACCCAGAGAGTGATGGTCCCTCTAACTACTGATGCTGAGACACTCAGCATTAGTTGCTGGCATCAAAGGCCTAGGGGTGCTCACATCCTTGGTCTGATTCCACTCAGACCCACATCCACTTATGCCTGTCTTGCCATTTTCTGGCATAGAAAATTACACAGATTACACAGAAAGACGGTTAAGAAATAATTTAACAAGGAGATAGGACAGACTGTGTGATCACCTTCAGGACTTGGTCAAAAACTGTGCTGGCCAACCACTTAATACATGTGTCCAGCCCCTCTTATACCCCTTTATGTCTATCACAGAATGGCTGAGGCTGGAAGGGACCTCTGGAGGTCATCTGGTCCAACCCTCTCTGCTCAACCAGGGCCATGTAGAGCCGTTTACCCAGGACCATGTCCGGACAGGTTTTGAGTATCTTCAAAGGCTCCACAACACCCCTGGGTAACATGTTTCAGTCCTTGATCAACCTCACAGGAAAAAATTGTTTCCTTTTTGCCCCCTTTGTTCCTTACTGATCCCCTTCCCTTTATCATTGTTCTATAAATTTTGCATAGTCCCACACATTTCCCCTCTAATGTCCCAAATCCTGATGTTTCTCTTGTTTCCCCCCTCTTATCAGTTAGAAAGTCCAGGTGACCTTCTTTAAACCTGTACCTGGAGTTTGTTACATGCCCGTCAGCCAATGAGTGGAGACTTCTGGTCTTTGGCATTGTCTCTGTTAGACCCTGCATACCAGACTTGTGTTTCTGTGCATTCTTGTTTATTACTTTCCCCTTTACTTATTATCCCAGCTGCACTGAAGAAGTCTTTGGATAACCTTAATAAAGCAGATTCTCTCACCTTCCACACACCCCTGTGTTACTAACTACTAAAACACTTACTGGTGTTAAATACACTGCATCACCTGCAGTTCTTTGCAGGGGCAGAACTGTGAAATTATTTCGATTTTCAGATCTGTGCTGATTGTGATATGCCCTTGCCTGTGTCACCGTGCAGCCAGCATTCACAAACAGGCCTCAAGCTGTGCAGACAAGTGTAAGTGATGACGATCATCACGATGCACATCACTGAAGAATGTGCTCTATCCTGACAGAAGGGTGAACAAAGTGGTGTTTGGCTTCACGAATGGATTTTTTTTTTGTATTGTCTTGGTTCCAGTCCTTTCCTAAAGTTACTATAAACATTTATGATGGATATGAACAGAACTTATTTGTAATGTTTCGAATTTTAGCTCAAGGCAGGCTCTTCCCAAGAAGACAGCTCTCTCAAGAGAAGAGTTTCACTTATTTCCTAATCTAGGAAAGGCTTCTCTGACCAGCACCATCATTTATTTTTTCCTGGAATAACGCTATTGACCTTTCACGGTTAATGTAGGCCGCTATCTTCTGCAAGTAATGGAGAGAACTTGTATTCAGGCTTCTAGGGCCAAACACCTATTTGGATAGAGGTCAGACCTTCTGGCATGTGTAAGAAAAAGGAGAGCTAAGAGTCATCCTGGCATTTTCCACATAATGTAAGTACTTTCCTTCCACTCATCTTCCCCCAAATAAATCCAACAACAATCAAGCACACCCTCCTCTCCTTCTGTCAGTGAACTCACTCTGCTACTCACCCTCTCAATTGTCAGTTTCTCCAGCCATGTGTTATGTGGTGTGACGGACAACTCAAAATTTCTGCACACTTCAGTTTGCTCTTTCTCCTAACGTACTGCACTTGCAGTCACAGCAAGACAAAAGGAAGACGGGAAGACTCAGAGCACGAATCCATTAAATATTGTATTGTAGTAAACTAGTATAAACATTAACAAGATTTCTAAAATTTCTGCACGCAGATTTATCAATTACAGTAATATATGTATTTTTATGCTGTTCTAATTACAGCATTTGTCTTTCTATATTATTACTATCACAGGTATTTTGTAAATTTTCTTTTATGTGTAAAGTAATTTGAGATTTTCCATGATGAAAGGCTCTATTTAGGTTGCTTTTCTTATTTACTTACTACGGACTACTCATATCTTCTTGGAGTCCACAAGTCAGCAATGTGACAGTTTTACTACTTGCATAGGTCAGTCAGAAAATGCCACCATGTCCTCACCCCCACCCTTCCAAATGCAGATTGAGAAAATTACATGGAAGGAATTGTGACTGAATGACTCTGAGTTGTAGTGCCTCCCACTATTGTGCAGTTTATGTACCTCACATTATATAAAACAACATTAATATATATTATGCAGTCCTATATCAACATTATAGGAAAACTTTTTCCCCCCATGGCAATTAAGAAAATCTGTTCTTGCTGATTTTCATGTGATCCAGATTTTATCCCAGAAATACTAAAAAGATACCTAAACTAAGAAATATGCAATGGTCAACATATCTGAAGAAGGATAAGCATTTGGAACAAAATTTCTTAATTTAAAGAATACATCCGTCTTAAATGATTACTAATCTCTGCATTCTTAGCATTGTGCAGCATGTTAAGATTGCTGACTGTTGGGAAATTTGGGGAAACGTGAACACTTTATATTTCTTATTTTTAATCTTTTCACCCCAACCCAAGACCGAAACAACAAAAAACTCAAATTTAAGGTAAAAAACATGCACTGCAAGAAGATTTGAATACAAACAATGGTAAGCGCAGGTCCTGAAATCCCTCAAGTCGTAACATTTTCAAGCTTTACACAGCTCTGATGATCAGTACCTAGCAAAGCAGAAATCATATTTGCCTCCAGAAAACAAAGATTTAAAATAGGTTCAGAACAGGAACTGACAGAAGCCTGTCTCAGACTTTACTTGTCTAAATAAGATTATCCATAAACCTAGCTACTCTGAATTCCCTGGCTTAATCCACTTCCAGGTGGAGTCAAATATACGACTATGATAGATTTGTTAAGCTTTCGACATCCACATTCCGTCAGTTCACGGATGCAACAGCCTGAAGCCATGTCTGAAGAGAAGGTTTAATCTTTTGATTTAATGCAGTATCAAGCCAGCAGGAGTCCACAGCCCTCCCATCACATTTGTTTCAAGTTTATATATGCAACTTGTATAAATACATATATTTCACTGAACAACTTATATGGTTTTTTAGGGTATTCCCTACATGAGATAATTTTAAATAAAAGAACAAGTGTGTGGGTGGTTCCCATTGTTCCAAAGGTGATGAAAGCCAGAAAAGAAATGCATTAATATGAAGTGCATGCCACACTATTTAGTACTTTGGTGTGTCTTGTCGACTACACAATCACTTTATCAATCTATTAACACATCTGTCTATTGTAGTTCATTCTCTCTACAACTCTATTTGCAGTAGTGTGGGTCCACTGATCCAAATCCAATTAGACTGAAGTATATTAATTACTTGCTGATTTGTGTGAGGCAATTTTTTTTATTTGTCAGGGAAGCTACTTGGAAATAAATGCACAGTGGTAAATTACAATGATTAGCAAGCTTATGAATAAAAAATCATAATTTGAGACATTATTCTGCTAATAATTTTTCAGATATATGCACTAAACATTGCTCCTTGGTTTCCTTCTACTTGAAAACACCTACAGACTGTTGAGCACATTCACCTTCAAGAATCCCAGGGAAATCTATAACAAATCATTGAAACTCAGCATGATATTTGAAGTGTAGAAAGCATGAAATTGTTCTGGACATAGTGCAGATTAGAAGTAAAGTGAGCTGGTCAGTGTGAAGGTGGGGCATTGTTACATGGAAAGGAAAAATATAGCTTTATGAACAGTAAGATTAAAAAGTCTAGGCTAAGCCTCAGTATCATCCCAGCCACTGGATTTCATGAACTAGAGCACCTCCAAAACTCCTTCAAATCTAGATCTCAAAATGATTTTTAAACTTCTAGAACACAATGTATCACATAATGGGCTGGATCATCAGCTCCTGTAAATCGGCAAGCTTTGCTGGAGACAATGTTTTTAAGGATAAGTCACATTACAAACCTGGTAAGAATCACAACTAACGGTTCTAGTAAAAAAAAAAGAAACTTGCACATATAATTACACATGGCTGAACATTCTAAAATTTGTTTTCATATGCCCTCCATATTTGTTATATGGTATTTCAATGGACAGCTGGTAGCTATGGAAAGCATTGCAAAATTTTCAGTACGAGCGTAAAAATCTTTAAAATGCATTGAATATACACTTGAAGTCAAGTAGTTTATTTACCATACTACTGAGAACAGTGATTGTGCAGCTTGTTTTATAAATAGTGTTCTGTGATTTGCAAGAAAAAGTATAAGCCAAACAGCAAAATTTGGTTTACTGCACAGTCAAAAAATAGTTGTTAGGTGTGTCTAAAAAATATTTATCTGTTACAGGAGATACACATCTAAAATGGGTAAATGTTGCATAGTAGCCAAGATTTCTATTATGTTGGGGCACTGATTCAGCATTCAACCAGGGGAATCCAAATAGGCTTCAACAGGTCTGTACAAGGTTAATAAATTAGCCTGTTTCTACACTGGAAGATGAAAGTAAAGGCTTACAGGAACACTACCATAGAGTCTCCCCTGTAGAACTGGTTCTCAAGAATAACTGCCACAGAGCATAATTCCTACAGACCCTCACTGTGAGGTGAAATCAGAGTGTGGTTTTGTGTGACTCAGGGCTCCACATCTGACTCTTTCTTCTATATGCACTGCAGTAGTAACTGCAACACCAGTTTTTGTCCTACCCTTTGTTATCTGTACAATATCTTAGTGTCAACTTTAGTGTCAGCTCTTAATGGCTAGTGTCCAAATGTGCTGCAGGCCTTTCCACAACTGATCTCAGTTGACTCTCTTAGTGAAACTTGGAGAAAGTAGTTGGATTAATCATGCTAACAAATTCACAACTACCCAACAAGATAAAGATATCATATAAAAGAGATCTGAACAAGTATGAGATAGTGACGCACTTAGTGCACCTTTAAAAACAACTTAATTCTCTGTTCAATTTGTAATTGTTTTTAACTGGCATACAAAAGGAGATCTGATGACCAGGCACAGCAGTTACCTCCTTTATAAGGACTATGTCTGGTTAGTCACGCTCATGAAAAACACAAACTTCAACTCACTAAATGACTCCTCTGAGGCTGATGAGACCACACAATGCATAAGTAAATATGAGCAAGAGTATTCGTCTAGCCCTAGCAAAACAAAAAAGACAATTATTTCCTTTCAATGAGTCAAGTCCTGCTGCACTCAGAAATCAAAATTTCCACTGACACAAATGGAATTTTCCTTGAGTAAAGTGGCAGGATCTGATTAGACCAAAAATCAATTTAGACCCCAGAGAAAACAAGCTGGAACCCTTCATTTCAATATCAGAGATTGTTCATCCTAAATATTACAGGATTTTCCAGAGTCTGTAACTGCTTCATGAATAACGTGAACCATCCAAATGGTTATGAACAATAAATAGCAAAAGTAACTTGTAAAAGTATCCAAACTAGAATACTAATGTGGAAATATGTCAGTAACTGGTTTTTAAGATTAATTCAGCATCTCTGCCAGAAGAGTCAAGGGATGCCTTTAATGAAGGTGCCAGCCCCACAAACACTCAACATACATTTGGCTTTACATGTGCACATTATTATCTTATTTCAAGTCCGTACTTTAGATCCTGCTCCCAGTATTTGACTGTCATTGGGTGAAGTCATAATTACATTTACAGAATTAGTCTCAGTTTGTTCTTTTTCTTTTTGCATTTACTTCCGGAACTGACATCATATTGAGCAACTCTAAAATATTTATACTTTCAAACTAGATTACAAAACATTTGACTTTGCATAAAATGATTGAAGGTTTTTCTCATCTTTAGCTTTAAAGGTGAAATGAAAGACCCAGAATACTTGTGATACTCATTTCAATTTTTCTGAGTGAACTACATTAAAAACTCAGCCAGTCCTGCAGGGATTTAAATATGTGGTTCCAGAAACACTGTGTATTGAAAAACTGGTGTTCAAACGACGCACAAAAGTAGATCACAATGTAGGATAGTCGGAGGGAATGTAAGGCTCCCCTCTTGCCAAGCTGAAGGTCTGTTCTTATGCCATCTGTCTGTGCTAAGAAAGTTACTTGCCCACCAATACCAGACCAACAAGATGAAAAATGTATAGTCTTCTAGGTAGCTCACTAATAGGGTCTGCAACATTATGATTAATAATTAGGACTTTACTGCACCGTAAGAGATTACTTAGTCACTCCCTTGTCAAGAGGCAAATCATCTACATGTATGTTACCTTTGACAGAAGTTTGCTTAGCCTATTGTTAAACAGGGTAGCAAAGCATTCTACAATTCTGATTCTATGATTTTTAAAGGTCTTCAGTGACAGAGCCGCCACAGCTATTTCAAGCAACATATTCCTATCCTTTATCTTCACAAAACTACTCCTTAACTGTCAAAACATCTATTGGAACGACTAATCTGCATCTTTTTAATCTTTTGCAGCTTAACCTTGGAGCACTCCTTTTATTCAATGTTTCCTTGTAGGTCATACTTCATACTTTGTCTTATGTATTTTTCTGGTAGCACTTTTCTAACTTCTCTCCATTGGGTGCACATCTTGGAAGTATGCTGCCAAAGCTGCACTTTGAAATGCAGTGAAAGTCATCTGCCCTAAGTGTACTGCACTTTTCCCTGTTGCATTGCATTGTATTTTCTCAGTTCCTCCAATGTGGGGGAGATTAATTTTAACGCTTTCTTGTTCTTGACTACCTCTGCAGTTACTCCCATGAACACATCTCAGATACAATCTCCATAAATCTCTAATTCACCACCCAGCTATCAATTATTGAAGAGTGTGAACCCAGGACAGACCCATACGGACAATAAACTATCACTAACTACTCCCATATCATTTTTCAAAATTAATCTTTATATGTGCCTTACACAGGAATTACATTGAGACAATACTGTTTTCTTCTAACAATATCATTTTAAAAAAGGCAAGAAACTGTTTAATAAACACAAGATACAGAATATCTCCTACTTTTCATTCACCTACAAGCCTACCATTCTATTCAAAATGAAAATTAGACTTTATGTGATTTTGGCTCTGTATCTTCTTTGTTTTCTGTCAGGTGATGACAAAGAGTTCATCTCGTTACTTTTCCAATATTTTTTGGATTAATCAAATCAAATTGATTAGCATATATAACCCTATGAGCCCTCTCTGTCCTTCACTTTTTCAAATTAATTTTACCTGAATTGTTTTTACCGGGGGAAGAAGATCCTCCTTCCAATAAAGTTTAAAATTGTGATTTGAATTTTAAGGGAACCATTTTGATTTCTTGATTCAAAATAACCTGTAAATTAAAATTTGTTGTTTTGATTTGGGTTTTTTTCCTCACATTAAGAAAGAAGTAATTAATAAAAAGTATTTAAAAATTCACTCCTGCCTCTGAAATATTTTTTCTCAGGACTCGACTACTCTTTTCATTTGACCAAAACTGGCTGTCGTACTTTAACCTAGCAGCCAGCAACTAAGCATTAGACAGCTGCTCAGTCACCCCTCCCAGTCTCCCCCAGTGGGGTGGGGAGGTGAAATGGACAAAAGGGGAAACTTGTGGGTTGAGACAAAGACAGTTTAGTAAGGCAACAAAGGAAATACTAACACCAATAATAGTAATACTACTGATAACAATGAAAATCATGAATATGCAAAACAAACGATATACAATTTTTCTCACTACCTTAAGACCGATTTGCAGCCAGTCCCCCAGCAGTGGTCACAGATCCCTGAACTCAGAGAATTCGCAAAACTCCCCCCAAAAAACTCCATACTCCCAGAAAAATTAGAACTCCCGAACAACAGAGGATTCAAACCCACAGAAAAGAGAAGCACAGATTCCTACTCCCCAGCCAACCCTCATTAAGGAACTGATCAGATGTCTATGGCATGGAGTATTTCCCCTGCCCAGCTTGGTCTGTCTGCCTGGCTCTGCTCCCTTCCCCCTCCTGCACACCTGCTCATTAGCTGAATGTGGGAGACCGGAAAAAGTCCTTGAATCCACAGCAACAACTGAAAACGTCAGTGTTATCAACATTCTTCTTGTACTAAATTCAAAACACAGCAGCTACTGTGAGGAAAATTAACTCTGTCCCAGACAAAACCAGGACAGAAACCTAGTAATGTTTTCTCTTAAAGCTTTAATTTTCATTAATAACACTTTTTATGGTTTTATTTTTCTGGTTTTAGTATTTTTTCCCAAATTTATAGTTGCATCTACACAAACGCTAAATGAAAATGCTAGAAACCATTAGTTTTAATAGAAAAAATAACTCAGATCTTACAACTTTATGTGCGTCAGTCATAAAGATTGACATAAGACCAATCTTGATTGTCACCAAAGATTGACCTAGACCTATCTTCCTTTCCCCAATCAGGTCAGCAGACACAGCAGTTGCCTCACCTCAGCAAGAAGATACATTTTTTGTCTTCCTCAGAACTGTGTCAGCACAGAAATGAACAAAGTAAGAGAGTATTTTGATCACACCATCACAACTGGACTCTTTAATTAAAACAAACAAATCGCTGCAATTTAAAACCATAAATATCTACCAGAGCATTGCATTTTTTCACACTGAGAAATCAGTGATCTGCATGCCAGGTGACCCCCTTGCCTCTCTCTATGCGCTACAGCCACAGGCTGGAACACATTGTCTCCCACGAGGCACCAAAAATTCTCCTTTCGCTGTTGGGAAAGATGATGCATTATGGGTTGCTATTCTCTTTTTTTGTGCACAAAAGAACATGGAGCGGCCAGCTTTGCATAACTATCAACCCATAGTGGAAGTGATCAAATAGTCCTAACAAAAGACCTAAGATAGAATCTTCAGAGAGGCAGACAGCTCCTGAACGAGACCCTAAAGGAAGACACTTCCGGATACAGAATACATATTTTCCTAACGGAAAACCATCTGGAATTAATTTTGTCCATCACTTCTAAAGTCAACTAAATATATATTCAAAATTACATGTCAGCATTTAAATAGTGCATATTCTGTACCATTAGATACTAAACAATATTCAAGCAAATTTCCATGTGTTCAGACAAACTGATAAAATGACAGAAGCAAAAGGACAACTGCAAAAATTGCATAAGCTCTGAAATTGCATTGAATTAATGTCATCAGCTTGCTTTATTTAGAATAAACATGTGTGACAAAGTACACAATCTCACAGTACTCCACAGCAGACAGCAGTAACAATCTTCTAGAAGCCTCAGGGCACCAGCTTTTTCACAAAAATAATTGCCCCTCCCTGTCAAACTCTGGCTCACATTGACTGCACACTCCTACAATGAGATCAAGATTAACCATCATGAGCCAACACTTTCATTATTGTGAGTTACAGACAAGGACAACTGTAACCACGTTATTGAAAACAGTATATCAAATCTGGTCCATGGGTCACATCTAGGCAAACACTCCTAAAGAAATATGTACTGAATATTACTGTATGTAGACAAAGCTTCAAGTTATGAAGAATAAATTAGAATAGGAGAGCATTATTATGGGAAAAAACCAGAAAAACTAGTGTGAGTTCTCACTGGTAAAAACAAATTAAATGAAAACTCAGTAACCACAGCACTCCAAGCAACAACCAGGAGATACAGCCAGATAGAACTGTGTTGTAAGGCTATCCGAGCCAATTTAAGCAAGCAGCTTAGCTGATTTAGTATAATGTTGTGCTATGCTACCACGTTTCTCAAATGCAAGCCATTAAGAAGCACAGCACACCTAGGCCAGTCCTTTCTAGTACATTAATGGATCTGTTTAAACGTAGTGGAAGCATCAACACTCTGCAATGTTAATCTATACCACATGTAAAACAGTGCTCTTAAATAGTAGTGTGACCATGACGAAAATCAGATTGATCATCCTTTACAGTATAGATCTTCATAACAAGATTTACTGTTATAGCACATATTGGAAACCTGTTCATTTTAATGGGAAAAAAACACGGCACAAAAATGGACAAAACATCTTACTGCATTCCCATTCTCTCTTAAAAAACATGCCTCAATAAGTTTGCTCAGATGCTGGATGTTCCTCAGGTACTTCTTTTACAAACACTTGTTTTAGCAAGTAAATTCCCTGCCTGGCTCAAATGTTTAATCTTGGTGTTGAAGCTTTACAATGAATTTTATTATGCTTTTACTTTGTAACACTTCTGCAGTGTCCCAGTATTTGCACAGCAAAGACACACTGATACAATTAGATTCACATTACGTTCAGAGGTTGGTAATACGGGGATGGTGTATTAGATTAAAACATGATTAAAACAGTAGGAAAGAAAAAAAACACACACAACCCTTTTCATTGCTTTTACTAGCATTCTTTCTTCAGATTAATGTCAAAGATGCTTAGAAATCTGGATGGCCATGGCTTGAATCTAAATTTTAAAATCCTACTATTGTTTATGACATATTTTGAACAGCTCAGTATTAGCTACCATTTATCCACACCCTAGAAAGTAGCAGAGATTAAGTAAAGCTCCAAGAGCATCAGAGATGGAGGATCATTCACAAGTATTCATCACCAAAACAGCATCTGCAATGGCTGAATGAGCAAAGTACTTTATGATCTTTGGGACAAACCAGAAGTATTTTCTATTCTCTGTGCTACCCAGTTTATGACAGGAGCTTCAAAAACACTGAGAAACCATTTGTGGGTCTTTAATCCCTGTATGGATTTACCACTTGATCTAGCAGGTGGTGTCTGAGAAAAACCTTTACTAAGTTGCAGTGACCTCCAGAGCCACCAAGCAGCCTACAGACAAGGCAAAAATAGTATCTGCTGTGGTATTTGAAAACTGATAATCAAAAATTACACTGCAGTAGGCAGATATGAAATGGGTCACTATCATAACTTGGGGAAAAGAAATGTGATCAGTTAAATATACATTTTGATGAATGAATAAACACTTTTGAGTCTACAATTTCCTACAAAAACCCGTTACTTCTATTTAAAAAGTAAAAAAACCATGTATTTTGAGCTAGATGCCAGAGGATTAATAAAGCTGCTGTCATACTAAATGATGTCTGTTTCCAAAGCCTTCTAAGAAAAAAAAGAAATCCTTGTCCCCAAGTTCAATAAACTGTGTGCGGATAGAATATGTGTACGTGCATTTCCAACAGAGCTCAGCATACTCTGCCATACATTTACCATAGTGGTATTCAAAACATTTCAAATTAAGCCCTGTGTTAAATTCATATGCTATCAATATGGCTTTCTCAGAATGAACATACATAACTCCACTATTTTTATCTTGTTTACTGCATTTGTAATATATTTACATGCCCCTGTGTGCAATGAACACAAGGAGAACTTATGAGACTGAATTTGTCACTTCACAGAAAAATGGATACAATAAATAAAATTAAATCATCAGTATCTATGATCTGCTTCCATTTAACTTATTTGTAAGCACACAAAGCTTGGGTGGTCATTATCTAAGTGCTAAGGTTATGTTCTTCTTCCGTCTATTCTACCATCTGCTTTCTTTACATTTTGTATTAATAAAGTCACTGATATTCTAGTACTTTAAAGAACTTTGCAATCCATTTTATAAAAATGGATCTCACAGACATACAAAATGAATAGATAGATAAAATGGCTGTGTTGCAATCTTGCAAAATTAGAATTAAGGGGTATTTTTAAATATTTCTACAGCTTTGGCTAGAGTATACTCATGTTAATCTCTAGTGTAGTTCAACATGAAAGCTATCAGGATTAGAAAATACTAAATTGTAAATAAGTTTACTCATAAAGTTCAAGATGATTACAATAACATGCAAATATGAGGAACGTGATGTTCAAATATTGATGATTTACTCTATGTTGCACTTGCAATAGTTGAAAACTTTGTTTTCAGTGATCTAGGATTAAATCTATAAAATAGGAATTATGTTTAGTATTGTGATGCCTAACTTGTAACCAACCTGTTATACTGGAAAATAAAACCCAAAGTCAGGTGTCTAGATTCTCTACAAAACATGCAAGAACAGCTGAGAGTCAGAGAACGGGACTCACAAAGCCCAGGACACCAAATGCAAAGTCACCTGAACTAACCCGCAACCTCTG